>ERZ1026880.931-NODE-931-length-13531-cov-58.297937_pt1 | contig 13531 bp, 11 predicted proteins | sample MGYA00380170_ERZ1026880 | MGnify/ENA primary metagenome ERZ1026880 (study PRJEB33269, sample SAMEA4719806) | human gut metagenome | biome: human-associated habitat; feature: organic feature; material: feces | place: Cameroon | collected 2013-10 ...
AGTTCTGTGACAAACAACAAGGGCTAAGACAAGTCAAACTAAGCAAGCATCAGCACCAATGCCCGGAATACTCCGATGACGGGTACGAGCTTTCTTCGTGTCATTCAGATATTTCTCGAGTCAGTTCTTTTCTCTCTTCTGCCCCAAAAAGTGCATGGAACAGACGATCCTTGTAAAAGCGATTGATCGGCCAGATCTTCTCCTTCTGACCAGGACTTCTCCGTGAATGACTTTTTCGCCTTCCTGCTGCTTTTGAATGTGTTGTTTTTTGTTTTCGTGTTTCTCGTTTGCTCAATGGATGTCCCCCTTTGTTCGCACGGAGGTTTCACAGAAACGAGTATCTTTCATTTCATCGTCCTTGTATGTACTCTGGCCGGCCCAAATGTTTTTCTGAAACCTCAGCGAATTGCAATGTATGAAATCTCTTGCATAGGTTTCATTGGATGTGAATCAGATCAGAATACAGACAGGACTGCACACAGTGCAGCATTCACAGACTGGATGAGAAATATGCAATTACCGATGATAATACAGGGGAATTCTCTGATTGTCCAGATGTGCTCATAGAATAAACTGTATTTTGTCGCAAGCATGAAAAGGCCGCGGGAGATAAACTCACCCGCAGCCCTCACTCCTCAAAACGGTTTGTCATGCGTGGCGGGCTGCTCGGAAAAATGCCGCCTCCTTATTCGAAGCTCCTCTCGATACCACAGGATGCCGCCAAGCACCATGCCCGCCATGATCAATATCCATTCCGCATTGCTCCACGTTCTCAGCTTTGCAAAGTCCACAGAGACGATGTGGAATAAATAAATCTGGAGGGAAGCCTCTCCGCATAAAGCAAGCACAAGCCAGAGTGGCTTCAGGAGAGACGAAACTGCTGGAAGCTTCTTTATCAACGCTTTCATTCTGCCGACAGCAATGCACACCCCGGGAACAATCAGGATCAGCGGATACCAATTTGTACCATAAATCCAGAATGTCTCTTCGTACCTCTTTTCAATAAGATACAGCAAGATGATACCAATCGCCGACACTCCGTAGCTTATGAGCTCAAAGCGCTTTGATATGTCCCGGCCCGCTTTGAATTCTCTGCCAAACCACATCCCGATGATATAGATAGGAATTCGGCAAAGCGCGATCAGGACCGATCTGTACCAGAACAGCGGAGTGATTCCCAATGTCAGAGCCAGCATTGCCACTGTGCCGCTTGTTCCTTTTGCATCAAGGATTTTCTTTATGAGAGGAGTCATCAGATAGAAAAACGGCAAAGCAAGAAAATACCAGTTAAAGGCAGGTGCGATGTCCAGCCAAAATGACAGAGTTGTCAGATTTCCGACCAGAAAATCATAAAGACCGGCAAACGCAACTTGTTTTGTTGCAAAGCACCATAACGCCCAGACCAGAAAGGCCGGAAGAAAAGATGGGATCAGTCGCTTTCCCTTTCTTACATAAAAGGAAAAAGGGTCTGAATTACGGGTTAACGAACAATATTGTCCAAACCCGGACAGGAACAGAAAAAAGTCTACCCCGCAGTAACCGAAGATCTGAAGCAGAACCAGAAGTGGAGACTGGAACGTCATCCTGCTATGTTCCAGCATGATCCATAGGAGTGCCCCCCCATAATCGTGTTTCGGGATTTGCTGATCTCTTGTATCATATATGCCTCCTTGTATCGGTGCTTTTCGGCAGTGCGGAGAGAAATCCGCGAAGGCGGTTTCTCCGACGCGGCAGCAACGCACGGTTCCATGTGTTGCTGCTAACAGGAGAAGCTGCCCTCAGGCAGCTTCGATTGTCTTATCCTGCGAAATTGATCACCGGCTCTTCCGGCTGCGCGCAAGGCTCCACCTTCGAAGCCTCCAGCACAATTCCTTCTCCTTCGTACTGTTCGAAATTCTCGCGGCAAATCTCCGCCGTGATCTCCACCCAGGTTTTCTCCGTCAGCTCTTCTGCCTTCTCATAACGGCACGCATAGCCAAGGAACTGCATATCCTCCGCGCAGCACGTCATTGCCATGCGGCCCGGAACAAAGTATCCCTTCGGGAAATCGTCCGGCTTTGCCACCATCGCGCGGAAGCGGATGGTCTTTCCTTCGTAGCGGTCCATATGCTCCATCGCATCCAGATACCAGATGCCGTAATTCATGCCCTCAAGGTCAATGATGTCCTGATTGATGTCAAACGGGAGATCCTCCTCCGTGGTCAGATCAATCTCTCCTTCCTTGTCCTCGAAGATCAGATCTGCTTCCGGGCAGACTGCTCTCACGTTTCTCTTATATTTGATCAGTGTATCCTCATCCATGTCATCGCAGCGATTGAACATGATCAGCTCCGAACCGCGAAGCTCCTCGAACAGCAGGGATCTCATCGCCAGATTCGAGAAATACATTCCGAAGGTAGAAGCATCAATGCAGGAAATCTGCTGCTCCAGCATCCAGGCGTGAGGGAGCTTGAACTTGCGGAAATCCCACATGCCGTTCCACTCGATCAAAACACGCCCCGGATGGTACTTCGCATTCAGCGCCATCAGCGCTGCCGGCGTAAAGTCCTCCGGATTCTCAATCCGCTCCAGATCCGTTCTTGTCTGCTTCAGGAGCTTTTCCCCGAATTCCACCTCGCCCTCTTCACACAGAATCAGAAGCGTACGATCCTTGGACTGAAAGTAAGGCTGGCCGATGGTATAGCTGTAAAAAGAGGATTTTCCGGAATCCAGAAATCCATTGATGACATAAACCGGAATTTTTTCCATAATCATTCTCCTGCCTGTATCCGTATCTTACTGCCCGTTTCTGCGCTTGAACAGCTTCTCCAGATTGTCCTGATGCAGCCCGGAGCCGATGACGCAAATTTTGCCGGTCACATCCGCTGCACCGGTGCGAACCTGCGGTTCTCCCGGAACATAGTCAAAATGAACCCAGGTTCCGTCCGCAGAGGGAAGCATTCCCTTGGAACGAAGGACGAAGCCATAGGTGTCTGCATCCTCAAGAGCCTCAAGCATGCGCTCCACCTCCTCGGCAGAGTACTTCTGAGGTGTCTCCATTCCCCAGCTCTCAAAGACCTCGTCTGCATCGTGCTCGTGATCGTGGCAGCAGTGGTGCTCATGCTCCTCATGCTCATGATCATGGCAGCAGTGGTGCTCGTGCTCCTCTTGCTCATGATCATGGCAGCAGTGGTGCTCGTGCTCCTCTTCCTCGTGGTCCTCATCGTGATCGTGGTGATGATGAGCGCAGTACACGGTGTTTCCATCCTCGTCTGTAAACTTCTCTGCATGCTCATCATGATGGTGATGATGGTGGTGATGCTCCTCTTCTGCAGCCATAACCTCAGCCAGGATTTCACTCTGAAGATCCTCGCCGCCTTCGATTGTCTCGAGAACCTTCTTGCCGTCAAGCTCTGCCAGAGGCGTCGTGATGATGGTTGCCTTCTGATTGTGCTCACGGATCAATGCGACCGCTTCGTCAATTTTCTCCTGGGATACCTTATCCGTTCTGGTAAGGAGTACGGTTCCCGCATTCTCAATCTGATTGACAAAGAACTCACCGAAATTCTTGAAATACACTCTGGCCTTTGCGGCATCCACGACAGTAACCGCACTTCCGACCTTCATGTCCGGAATCTCCTCTGCGGTCTTCTCAATGGCGCGCATCACATCGTCGAGCTTTCCGACACCGGAGGGCTCAATCAGAATCCGCTCCGGCTGATAGGTCTCCATCACCTGCTTCAGAGAGGCATTGAAGTCACCTACAAGTGAGCAGCAAATGCAGCCGGAATTCATCTCACGGATCTCGATGCCCGCTTCCTTCAGAAATCCGCCGTCGATTCCGATTTCGCCGAATTCGTTCTCAATCAGAACCACTCTGCTTCCTGCCAGCGCGTCCTTAATCAGCTTCTTAATCAGTGTTGTTTTTCCGGCTCCCAGGAATCCGGAAACGATATCTACCTTTGTCATCGTGATTCTTCCTTTCCTCTGACCTCTTAACGTCAGATATCCATTATCCATTCATTCATGCCTGCATTTACAAAAGCGCTTTCATGGCTTCCATCACCGTACTCGCCGGTATGCATGCACATTTTCCATCCTCGGTTCCCTGCACAATCATACCAAGGTAATTCCCGGACTTCCCGTACAGACCGCCTCCGGACATGCCGTTTTCTCCTCCGATGTCAGAAAGCATCAGCTCTTCCCCGATTCCATCCTCTGAAAACCGTGTGCTCAGAAGCGTTCCGGAAACCAGGTCGCTGTGGTTCTCTCCCTTCAGCGCATAGACCGGATCCTCTTCGGCAAGCCGGTCCAGAAGATCGCGGGAGTAATACACCTCCAGCTCCTCATCAAAGAGACACTGTACAAAAGCAAGATCGGTTTCCTCATCGGAGGAAAGAACCGTTCCCGTTTCCTTTGTGCCATCCGGAAGAAGGATCTCCGTCTCTTTGTTCTCTCCGACAACATGTGCAGCCGTTGCAATGGTCAGCGTAAACTTCTCATCTTTCGTGGAGTGCTTTCTGGCATCCAATATGGTGCCGGAGCCGGAAACGCCGCCTGCGTGAAGAATCACCTCATATCCGGACAGTGCTTTATGCAGCTCGTCCGGCTCCAGGGTATACATCCGGTCAATGGTCCCGTTCTTCAGAAGGAGGCCTCGAATCAGAAACATCGCAGCAATGATGGCAAGAACGATCGCTGTCATCGCCTTTTTATTCTTAATCTTATGATTGTAAATATTCATTCCATTTCTTTCTTACAGCAGGATCACCTCTGTCAGGCATAACAATTCTCAGAGCAAATCTGCCCGAAGCCGGCAGACCTGCTCTGAGATCATTCCATCAAAAAAACAATATAAGCAGAGCGATAAGCCGGGTTCTGTCGTTGGACGATCATCTTTCTAGGACTGCCGTTGCCGGCAGCCTCAAGCGACGCACCTGGAAACGGATCGGGCCAATCCATGGTTTCCGTTTCGGTCTTGCTTCGGATAGGGTTTGCATGGCTCCGCACATTACTGCACGGACGGTAGTCTCTTACACTGCCTTTTCACCCTTACCTTTCTCCAAAGAGAAAGGCGGTATGTCTCTGTTGCACTGTCCCGGGAGTCGCCTCCGCCGGCCGTTAACCGGTATCCTGCCCTGTGAAGCCCGGACTTTCCTCACCCCTGTCAAAGACAGGGCCGCGATCGTCTGCTCTGCTTACAAGCTACTAACTTAACACAATTGTTCTCAAAAATCCAGACGGCAGCTTTTTCACTCACGCCCGCAAAATCTGCGGCAGGGTGCTGCCGCATGCGCTTCGTCGCCCTACAGCTCGAAGCACCCGCCGCCCACAAACTCGCGGCAGATGGAATTGGCGGGCAGCGCCGCCGTATCCACGCCAACGAAGTATTCCAGGAACTTCAGGAGGCGTTTTGCCTCGTAATATTCCGGGGACTCCATGGAAACCGAGTACAGCTGCGGCTCCGCGAACTGCTTGAGCACGGCCTGCTCATAGATGAGGACGGAGTTGAAGACCGCGTCCACATTCTGCTGGTAAGGGAAAATATATTTTTCCTCCCCCTCGCGCACCTTCTTCCACAGTGCGATGGTGCCCTGCGCATCGTAGCCGCGGGTTCTCGCATCGCGGACAATTCTTCGAAGAAGCCTGGTATCCGAGGAGGGAATCCGGTTGTGCTCGTCGATGTTCAGGGAGGTCAGCGCAGAAATATAGATTTTGAACTTGTTCTTCGCAGGAATTCCCTCCGACGTCTTCGGATTCAGACCGTGGATGCCTTCGATGATCAGAATGTCATCGGGGCCCATGGAAATCGGCGCATCCTTGTAGCGTCTCTTGCCGGCCTTGAAATCAAAGGTCGGAAGCTCCACCTCTTCTCCGCTTAGAAGATCGGTCATGTTGTCATTGAACAGCTCAAGATCCAGAGCCTCCAGACATTCGTAGTCATAATTGCCGTCGATGTCAATCGGGGTGCGCTCCCTCGGAACAAACCAGTTGTCCATCGACAGAATGTGCGGACGAAGCCCGAAGGAACGAAGCTGAATGGCAAGACGGTGGGCAAAAGTTGTTTTGCCCGAGGAGGAAGGGCCTGCAACCAACACGACCTTGACATCCTCATGGTCTGCAATGTCCTCCGCGATGTCGCCGATTCTGCGCTCCTGAAGAGCCTCCTGAACGAGGATCATGTCCGAAATGTTGCCCTTGCAGATCTGCGTGTTCAGATCTCCGACCGTGGAAATATCAACCAGATTCCCCCACTCCGTAGAGAGCATCAGCTGCTCATACAGGTTGTCCTCCTCCCGGAACGGCGTAAGCTCTCCCGGCGTCTCATGCCCCGGAAGATTCATGAGAATCCCCTCGCGGTAGGCGCTCACCTCAAACTGCCGCACATAGTCCGTGGACGGCATCATATAGCCGTAGAAGTAATCATAGTAGCCTTCCAGACAGTAAACATTGACGGTGGAGCTTCTCCGGAAGTGGAAGAGCTGCACCTTGTCCTGCATGCCCTGGCGGTTAAACAACGCAATGGCATCATCGAGCGGATAGGTTTTTTTCGTGATCGCACTGCCGCGATCGCGCATCTTCTCCATCTCTCTCTGGACCTTTTCGGCAAATTCATCCGGAACCAGAATGTTTCCGTTCTCCGACACGGTAAAGCCCTGCTCCTCTTCCTCCGGTGTCAGATTCCCGTGAAGCGTGCAGAAGTAAGCATTGCCGAGCGTAAATTCCACCTTTACGCGAAGCGGATCCTCTCTCCCCGTCAGCTCCGCCACTGCCTTCACCAGCATCAGGGTCGCCGTCCGTACATAAGCCAGATATCCAGCGGAATTTCTGGTTGTAATCACAGAAACCACCCCGTCCCGGTCGAGCTTTTTGTTCAGCTCGCGCATCTTCCGGTTAAAATAGACGAGCGCAATCTCATTGTGATACTTCGGCTGGAACTCGCTTACGATCTTCTCAAACGTTGTTCCCTTTTCATACTGCCTCTGCTGTCCGTCTACAAATACTGTCGGCATGTTTTCCTCCCTTCCGGCTAAGCTTTCCCCCTTAAATAACTGTAAATGCTTCCTTTTCCGGCGCACAGATCACCGTAAGATACGGCATCTCTCTCTTCAGATAATCGCGCATATAAGGCACGAACATCTTCTCCACGCCGTAATGCCCCGCATCAATCAGCGAAATGCCCTTTTCCACGGCGTCCAGTCCCACATGATGGGTAATGTCTCCCGTAATCAGAACATCCGCCCCGCGCTCGATGGCAGCGTCCACCTCATCCTTCCCGGAGCCCGGCAGAATTGCCGTCATGACAACCGGTGACTCCGGATCGCCGTACACACGAACCTCCGGAATCCGGAACACATCCTTCACGTACTGCGCGCATTCCCGCAGCGTCATGTGCTCCGGAAGCTCTCCGATTCGCCCAAGCCCCTCATGGGAAATCGAATCCTCGTAGGTCACCTCCAGCACATCCGGATTCAGAAGATGCAGCTCCTCCGCTGCCTCAGCTGCCATCCCCATGACATCAAAATTCGTATGCATGGCATACAGTGCCATATCCGCCTGCAGAATCCGCAGGATACGCTTCCCGATAAAGTCCTGGTCCGTCACATGCTTTAACCCGGAAAATAACAGCGGGTGATGTGTCAGGATCAGATCCGCCTTCTGCCTTGCCGCGTCCTCGATAACGTCCGAGGTCGCATCCACTGCAAGATATACCACAGAAACTTCCTTGTCTGCGCGCCCCGCCTGAAGTCCCGGATTATCCCAGTCCATGGCAAAGGACTTCGGGCAAAATTCCTCGAGCTCCGTCATGATTTCCGTCAAACGCATCGCCGTCACACTCCCCCTTTTCTCTGATTCAGCTGCCGTACCGCAAACAAAGTCTGCAGAATTCCGATTTCGCCCCAAAGCTCAGACAGCCGCTGCCTGGCATTGCTGCTGCCTTCCTCCCCGTTCGCCCCCGCCGCGGCCTGCGAAACACCCTCCGCAACCTTCAGCCTGGAGCGAAGCGTCTGCATCAGATACTCCTGAAAGCAGGGCTCGCCGCCCTCTTCCAGGAAACGGTGCAGAATACACGGTCCGTAGCGCTCCTCCGTCAGCCTGTGAAAGCCGGGATCACGCAGGATCCGGCAAAGCTCCTTCCCGGAAACCATAGCCTGTTTCAGGTCTTCCTCGGAAAGTCCCTCGATCCGCTCCGCAAGTGCCTGCCAGTCGGGGCGTTCCTGCATCGAATCTGCCTCCTTCGCAGGTTTTGCAGATGTCATATTCTGCTCCGGACGAAGGCCGTCCGGGCACAAAACCTTCATCACAGTGTAATATTTTCCCTCGTCCTCAAAAAAGCTCTCATCCGAAATCCGGCAGCCGTTCGCAAACAGCCATTCCCGCACCAGATAAATTTCCGACTGCGGCGACAGAATCAGCTCCCGGAAGGACAGAGCCTTTTCCGGTTCTGCCTCCAGAAGCGTCCTCATCAGAATCCCGCCCATTCCGGCGCAGATCATGCAATCCGCTTCTCCCGCCTGATAGGCCGCAAGACCGTCGGATTTGCGGATATCGCAGCGGTCTGTGAGCTCAGTCAGCTCCAGATTGGATCTGGCAGAGGCCAGCGGCCCGTCCGCCACATCCATCGCAAGCGCATGTGGAATTTTGCCCTCCTGAAGAAGACGGATGTCTGCATAAGCGTGGTCGCATCCGACGTCACAGATGCGGACTCCCGGCGTCACCATATCGCAGATTGCCTGAAGGCGTTTTGAAAGTGTAAGCAAATCTTATCTCTCCTGAGTGTGCAGGTAAATGATGTTGTTAATCCAGATAATCCTTCAGCTTTCTGGATCTGGACGGATGACGAAGCTTGCGGAGTGCCTTCGCCTCAATCTGACGGATGCGCTCACGGGTTACATTAAACTCGCGGCCAACCTCCTCCAGCGTGCGCGCGCGGCCGTCATCCAGCCCGAAGCGAAGCCGCAGAACCTTCTGCTCTCTCTCCGTCAGGGTTCCGAGAACCTCCTGCAGCTGCTCCTTCAGAAGCGTATAGGCTGCCGCCTCCGCAGGAACCGGGACGTTGTCATCCTGAATGAAGTCGCCAAGATGGGAATCCTCCTCCTCACCGATCGGCGTCTCCAGAGATACCGGCTCCTGAGAAATCTTAATGATCTCACGCACTCTCTCGACCGGAATGTTCATGCGGTCTGCAATCTCCTCCGGGGTAGGCTCGCGGCCAAGCTCCTGCAGGAGCTGTCTGGAAATACGAACCAGCTTGTTGATGGTCTCCACCATGTGAACCGGAATACGAATCGTTCTTGCCTGATCGGCAATGGCTCTTGTGATCGCCTGACGAATCCACCAGGTTGCATACGTAGAGAACTTGAAGCCCTTGCGGAAGTCGAATTTCTCTACTGCCTTGATCAGGCCAAGATTTCCCTCCTGAATGAGATCAAGGAACAGCATGCCGCGGCCAACGTAGCGCTTTGCAATCGAAACCACCAGTCTTAGGTTTGCTTCCGCAAGCTTCTTTCTGGCTTCCTCGCCGTCCGCAACCACTTCCTTCAGCTCCTGCTTGTTCCTGCCAAGAAGGAACGGCTTCTTCTCATCCGCCTCTTCCCTCTGCTCCTCGTTGCGAAGATATTTCCAGAACTCGTCCTCCGTGGTCACCCGTTCGGTATCCCCATCCGCAACATCCGCAAAAATCGTATCCAGCATCTTCTGCGCGATGTCGCCGTTCTCCATGCGCTTTGCGATGGCAACCTCTTCGTCCGCGGTAAGAAGCGGAACCTTGCCGATCTCCTTTAAGTACATCCGGACCGGATCCTCAATGTTGATGGCATCGCCTACGCCATGCGCATCGAGGTCATCCTCGCCGTCCATCTCCTCCTGCTCGATCATCTCGAGCTCTTCGTTCGGAACCTCATCGTCATCCACGTGATCGTCATCGTCCAGATCCGGCACATCGTCCTGATCCTCCTCAAGGTTCAGAACATCAATTCCCTTCGACTCCAGGTATGCGGTGATCAGGTCATACTTCTCATCCTCAAGATCCATATCCTGGAAGGTCTTGAGAACCTCCTGGTAATCCAGCACATCGCCCTTTTTCTTCGCCTGCTTGACAAGCTTCTCAAGACGCGTCTGAAATTCATCCGCATCCTCTGCATTTTCCTCCGCAACTACGGACTTGGCGGACTTCTTCGCTCCGCCTTTGGCTGCGGGCTTCTTCGCAGGCTTTTCCTCTGCCTGGACAAGCTCCTTGTTTTCTGTCAGTTCATCTGCTTTCTTCTTCGCCATAATATCCTCCCTGCCGCTCAAGGCAGCATTCTTTTATCATCACTCCAGCCATCTCTCTGGTCTTATTGCTTAATTTGGTCCGGATCAATCCTTATACGCCCGGACGACGCCACTCTACGACTCACTTCCCGGTATCATCAGAACCAGTGGGATCTTCTGAAGAGCCGCAAGGTCCTTTCTGGCCTTCATCAGCTTCCCGAGGGCCGCCGCATCGGTCATATTCGCCGACAGCCGGTCGATCGAATTGCGTTTGACCGAGCAGAGCACATCCCGCAGAAGCTTCTGGACCTCCTCCTCGCCGATTCCGGGGAGCCTTGTCTCAAACAAGGCCGCCGCCTGCCGCTGCTCCTCCTCATCCTCGAACATCGCAATCACCACTGAGGGCGATGCATGCGGCCGTACGCCGTTTCCGGAAGCCTGCGCGAGCTTATCTCCCGCTTCCTTCTCCAGAATGGCAAAATACTTCTCTGCCGCCTGCCGCGGCACCCCCTCCGAGAAATCCTCCGCGGAAATGTAATCGCGAATCTGCGGATACAGTCCCGGATCATCCGATACGCAGGTAAGAAGCAGGCACTCATTCCGGATTTTTGCCCGCTCCAGCGTCGACATGCGCTTATCCGCCGTCGGGTCCTTGGGCCGCACAGCCGGGGAAGCTGCTGCCTGCGGATAGGCTCCTGCAAAACGGTCCTCCCGCCTTGCATCGTTCTGCCCTTCCTGCCCCGTCAGAACTCTTCCGTAGGAGGCAACCTCCCGCCGCAGCATTCCTTCGTCGATAAAGTACTTCTGCGACATGGCCTTTACATACGAATCCCGCTCGATCTCATCCGCAAAGCCGCACAGGCGCTTTGCAATCTCGTGATAAAACTCTGACCTGGAGGCAGGATCCTCCATCCGATAGTTCTTCTCAATCTGCCGGATCTGATAGAAAAACGAGTTCTCCGCCTGATCCAGGCGCTTCTGAAACTCCTCCGGCCCGAGATTCTTCATAAACTCATCCGGATCCTTATATGGCTCCAGGTTCACGACCTTTCCGGTGAGCCCCGCCGCATGCAGGATTCCGATGTTGCGCATCGCTGCCTTGACGCCCGCGCCGTCCGAATCATAGGACAAAAGAACCTGCTTCACATAACGCTTTAAAACCGCGGCCTGCCCGTCCGTGAACGACGTCCCAAGGGATGCAACCGCCTGTGTAAAGCCCGCCTGATGCATCGCGATGACATCCATGTAGCCCTCACAGAGGATAAAATAACCGCATTTTGTCTTCTTCGCGATATTGAGTCCGTACAGATTTCTCGACTTGTCAAAAACCGGCGTCTCCGGAGAGTTCAGATATTTCGGCTTTCCGTCTCCCATGACTCTGCCGCCGAAGCCGATCACACGATTCGTCACATCCATGATCGGGAAAATCACACGGTTCCAGAACTTATCATGAAGTCCCCTCTTCTCGTCATAGGCGGCAATGCCGGAGAGCAGAATGTTCTCATCGGAAAAGCCCTTCGACCTCAGATGCGAAACCATATCCGAGCTGGAGCCGTCCGCAAAGCCAAGCCCGAAGGCGCTCATCGTCTGCGGAGACAGCTTCCTCTCCTCGAAATACGCAAGTCCCTTTTTCCCCTTCGGAGACCGGAGAAGCTTGAAATAATACGTGGCAGCCTCCTTGTTGATCGCAAGAAGCTCTGCTCTCTGATCATTTCGCTTCCTTGCCTCCTCCGAGTAATTCGCTTCGGGAAGCTTGATGCCCGCCCGGTCTGCCAGAACCTTCAGAGCCTCCTGAAAGCTGTAATTCTCATATTTCATGAGAAAGGTCAGGACGTTCCCGCCCTCGCCGCAGCCAAAGCAGTGAAAAACCTGTTTGCCCGGGTGCACCGAAAACGAAGGCGTCTTCTCATTATGAAACGGACACAGCCCCATAAAGCTGGCACCGCTTTTTTTCAAATGCACATGGGAGCCGATCACATCGACGATGTCATTCGCCGCAATCACCTGCTCCACAATTTCTTCCGGATAATACATTTCCTTTTTCTTTCCTGCCTCCGGTGCCCCGGCGCGCAGTTTTTCCTTCTGAGCCGCTTCATCCTGCAGGCGTCGTTCCTTTTGATGGTGCTTCATCCTGCAGGCGTTTCCCGCCTACTGCCAGCACTTCGGCACGTAGATGTCCTCGTATTTTGCTATCGCAAAACGGTCCGTCATTGAAGAAATATAGTCGCACACTATGCGCTCCCGTGAATCTCCGAATTTCTCCATGCGATCCTTCAGATACTCCGGCAGACGTTCCACATGCTCGTAATAATAACGAAACAGCTGCTCCACAATCCCCATGGCCTTGGCTTCTTCTCCCTTGGCCTTCGGATTCGTGTAGACGTTCTCGAACATGAAATCCCGAAACTGACCATATGCCTTCTCGACCGCCTCCGACATCTCAAGGACAGGTCGTCCCATCGAATTAGAGATGATGTCATGCACGTAGGTGTCCAGGCGCTCCTCCATGGTATGCCCGAGAACCTTTGCGATCTCTTCCGGCACATCGTCGTCCGAAAGAATGCCTCCCCGGATCGCATCATCCATGTCATGGTGGAAGTATGCAATCTTATCCGAATAACGGACGATCCTTCCCTCCAGTGTCGCAGGCCTTCCTGCCGTCTGGTGGTTGGCAAAGCCGTTCAGGACCTCCCATGTCAGATTCAGCCCCTGCCCGTCCTTCTCCAGAACCTCCACAAGCCGCACCGACTGCTGCGCATGGTCAAAGCCCTCCGGACACAGACGGTTCAGCACCCGCTCACCGGCATGCCCAAACGGCGTATGCCCCAGGTCATGTCCCAGCGCAATTGCCTCCGTCAGGTCCTCGTTGAGCCGCAGCGCCTTGGCAATCGTTCTCGCATTCTGCGAGACCTCCAGTGTGTGCGTCATCCGCGTCCGGTAATGATCCCCGTCCGGTGTGATGAACACCTGCGTCTTGTCCTTCAGTCTTCGGAACGACTTGGAATGCAGAATCCGGTCCCGGTCTCTCTGAAACACCGGCCGCAGATCATCCTCAGGCTCCTCCCGTCGCCTGCCCCTCGACTTCGCTGAAAAGGCCGCCCACGGCGCAAGGATCTCCTTCTCGCGCTCCTCAAGCTGCTCGCGGATCAAAAGCTGGTTCTGCGTCCCCGTCTCCTTCATTCCTGCCTCCTGCCGCATCGCGGCCCGTAAGCTCCGCAAAGCCGACCGATGGCCGGCGCTATTTGCACACAGTCACATATATATTTAATATTCTGCACCGACGGCGGATTTCCTTTTT
>ERZ1026880.932-NODE-932-length-13516-cov-6.679519_pt1 | contig 13516 bp, 12 predicted proteins | sample MGYA00380170_ERZ1026880 | MGnify/ENA primary metagenome ERZ1026880 (study PRJEB33269, sample SAMEA4719806) | human gut metagenome | biome: human-associated habitat; feature: organic feature; material: feces | place: Cameroon | collected 2013-10 ...
ATATTATTGACACTTATAAAAAAATACATATAATATTATTATATTCACAAGAAAGGATTTTATCTATGCGACGAGCATTTACTTTGGCAGAGGTTCTAATCACCCTTGGCATAATTGGAGTTGTTGCAGCATTAACAATACCGACGGTTATAAAAAAATACAAAGCTAAGGTTTTGGAAACCGCATTTAAAAAAAGTGTCACAAACCTTTATCAGGCTTATGATTTAACAAGACAACAACTTGGCGTGGATAATATTTACCAGACTTATGTAATTTGTACAAGTAAAGAAAATTGTTATAATGAAAATTCGCTTGAATTTAGAGATACTTTTGAAAAGAATTTGAAAGTAGTAAAGGATATAAAATCTTTTTACCCAGTATACAATTATAATAGAACAAAACAAACTACCCAGAATATAGGGCATGATTATCCATCAGCAACTAAAATCCTTGCTGATGGTAGTTCTTTTGGAATGCATGCAAATTCTGATGGGGTCGATAGCGCTACTATCCACATATTTATAGATACTAATGGACCTTATAAAGGTCCAAATCAAATCGGACATGATATTTTTAAATTTGATATTGCTCGTGATAGCAAATTGAAGCCATTAAAAATGATAAAACTCTATACCGAAGAAGAATTGGAGAACCAACATTACCCTGATTTAGCCGGTTATCCTTGTTCTATCAAAAGCAAACAGGGAACGAATGGCGTCGGTTGTTCGTATTATGCAATGAACAACATAAATCCAGACGACAATACAAAGAAATATTGGGAAAGCCTACCTTAATATTTAAACGGACTCGTTTCCTTGGCATAAACAAATTCGACTTCATCTCCGATAATTTGCTCAAACACAGGCAAAACAAGAATTTCACTCTCAAAATGCCCGATATCAAACACAACAATCGGACTATCAAGTGCTGTGTGAAATTTCAAATCGCCTGTAACCAGTGCGTCAGCACCGTTTTCAAAAGCTTCTTGGATAAATTCAGTACCACTTCCGGCACAAAATGCAATTCGTTTAAGCTCTGTAACACCTTTATTATTAACATATCTTAAATGCGGTGAAATTGTTTTAAGACGTTCGACAAAGTCTTGAAGAGAGGTTTCGTAATTTATGTAACGAGTGAACCCCTCACCTGAATTTCTAAGCTCACTGCATTCGCTAAGAAATTCTATCCTCTCCCCGTCGGGGCGAGGAAACAATTTACGAATCAAAGTATCCGTTGTTCCGCCCTGTGCACGATCAAGATTTGTGTGAGCACAATAAATATCTATATTTTTATATAGTAGTGGCACTGTAAACAATGGGTGGTGCGAAATTATCATGTCGCAATTTTGCTCTCTTGCTTGTCTTACAATATCGTCTGTTACAGTCAGACAAAGCATAATTTTTTCGATATCTTGATTTTCTGTTTCTACAAGCCAACCTGAACAATCCCACTTTTCTTGTGTGTCAAGTGGTGCAAATTGTTCTATTTTTCGGACGATTTCACGCTTTTTCATAAATTTCCTTTAATATTTCTTTTGCAATTGTTTTTTTGTCCGCTTTTTCAAGTTTTTTCATACCACCGTTTTTGTCCAAAATCGTAACTTCATTAAAATCACTCGAAAATCCGATATCCTTCCTTGAAATATCGTTTGCAATCAAGTAATCACAACCTTTTTTGGCAATTTTTTCTTTTGCATTTGCAATCAAGTTTTCAGATTCGGCACAAAAGCCGACTATGAGAGGGAGTTCCCCAGCTGCATTTGTTTTTTTCATGCAGAGTTCTTTCAAAATATCTGGATTTTTGACTAATGTCAGCGTAATTTCATCAGCTGATGTCTTTTTCATTTTTTGAGAAGCTCGCTCTTTCACCCTGTAATCTGCAACTGCCGCCGCCATAATTATACAATCTGCACTGTCAAATTCCGCCTCAACAGCGTTTTTCATCTCCTCGGCAGATTTAACTTTCACAACAGTATATTTGCGACTAACATCACAGGTTGTAACCAAAGTTACGTCAGCTCCAAGATTTTTAGCGACATCTGCAAGAGCCAACCCCATTTTACCTGATGAATAGTTAGAAATATATCTCACAGGGTCAATTTCTTCAATCGTTCCGCCAGAGGTAATCACAACCTTTTTGCCGTCCAGTTTTTTGGAGTTCAAAACCTCAACAGTTTTATCAAAAATTTTATCCAAAGAACAAAGTCGACCTTTCCCTTCATAACCGCAAGCTAGATAGCCGCTTTCAGGTTCCAAAATTTCAACATTCAACTTGCTCAAATTCTGTTGGATAATCGGATTTTCCCACATATTGCAATTCATTGCCGGTGCAATAATAATCGGTTTTGTGAAAGCGCAAGCAATTGATGTCAAAAGATTGTCACACACGCCTGTTGCGATTTTTGAAATCGTATTCGCCGTCGCAGGTGCAATCACCATAATATCTGCTCTATCAGCATAAGAAATATGTTCCGGATTAAATTTTTCAACATTAAATTCTTCAACAGCAACAGGATTTTTGCTCAAATTTTCAAGCGTCAATTTTGTAACAAAATTCAGGGCATTCTGAGTACAAACGACCAAAACTTCCGCATTGGCACGTTTATACATTCTGATTAATTCACAAATCTTATACGCCGCAATTCCACCTGTAATACCTACTAGAACAGTTTTTCCGCTAAGCATTTTTATGCTCCTTTTCGACAATTTGTTCTAACTCTGAAATGGTTCGTTTCAAATCGTCATTCACAATTTTATAGTCAAACGCCTCTGCCCTTGCAAGTTCCTGCTTAACCTCATTCATGCGTTTTTGAATAGTTGCCTCGTCCTCTGTATGACGACCTCTTAGGCGATTTTCCAAAGCTTCCAAAGACGGAGGACAAATAAATATCAAAACAGCCTCAGGCATTTGTTTTTTAACCTGCAAAGCTCCTTTTGTATCTATTTCCAAAATCACATTTTTGCCTTCGTCAAGGCATTGATTTATAAATTTTTTCTTTGTTCCGTAACAATTTCCGGCAAATTCTGCCCATTCCAAAAATTTTTCATCTTCAACACATTTTTTAAATTCATCTTTCGTCAAGAAAAAATAGTTCACACCGTCAATTTCTCCCTCACGAGGAGCTCTTGTAGTACAAGAAATTGACAACATAAATTCGGGGTTCTGTGCTAAAAATCCTTTCAAAACGGTGCCTTTCCCGACACCTGATGATCCTGATATTACAAATAATTTTTTGTTCATAGAAACATTATACACTGAACAAAAATTTCTGCATTAAAAAAGAACGGTTTTTACACCGTTCTTTTTATTAAACCCCTCACCCGTCACTTCGTGACACCCTCTCCCCGATGGGACGAGGGGAGAGATACGAGTTACGCTTTTTTAGCATCTTTTTTGTATTCATCAATTGCAAGAATTGTACAAATGATTAAACAAATTACACCTGATGCTAACCAGAAGTAAATTGCACCGTCCCAGTTTTGATTACCGTTTGAGCCTAATTTATCAACAAGGAACCCTGTACCTGTTGCTGACAAAAATGCACCGATGTAACCGAAAGTTCCGGTGAAACCTGATGCTGCTGATGCAACTTTCTTTGAGCTGCTTTCTACTGCACAAAGTCCACCAATCATCATTTGAGGGCCGTATGTGAAAGCACCTAATAAGCCGATGATTACATAGTTCAAGTTCGCAATTGTGTTGAATTTCAACGCAATAATCGCAAAAATTACACCAATTAAGTAAATTAAGTTTACAGGAGCTCTTTTGCCCTTGAACAATTTATCTGAAATCAAACCTGCACAAACTGTACCGCAAATACCTACCAAAGGTAATGAAGCAATCATGTTTGTTGCGTCTTGAAGTTCAATGTTTTTAGCGTTTTTCAAGTACATAATCATCCAGTCTTCTGCACCAAATCTGATTATGTAAACGAAAACGTACGCAATCGCAAGCAACCAAAGAGTTTTGTTGCATAATACATATTTTTTGAAGATTTGAACATAAGACATATCGTCTTCTGCTTTTTGTTCTTCTTCTGATTTTTCTTTAACAGGTTCTTCTCTGTAAACCTCAACATCAGGCAACCCAAGAGATTGCGGTCTGTCACGAAGTCTTTCAAACAACCACAAAGCTGTAATTAAAGCCAAAGTTCCCGGAACCAAGAAGGCTGCTCTCCAACCGAAATGAGCTGCAATGTGACCTGCCAAAATGAAGCTCAAAAATGTTCCTGTTTGGTGTGAACAAGACCACAATGACCATTTTGTACCACGTTCAGAGTTTGAGTACCAATAAGTCAAACTTTTTGCAACTGCCGGAAAACCAGCTGATTGGAACCAACCGCTAACGCCCCACAAAAATGCCAAAACCCACAATAGAACCATTGCAGTCATTTTTGGATCAAGCCCTAGCATATTAACAAAATTTGGAGCTAATGCGAACAAAATGTTTGCAAGTGCTGTCATCAACAACGCTGTCGGGAAGAATTTTCTAACATCAGACCCGTCAGCCAAAACGCCGTTTACAAATTTCCCAACACCATAAGTCAAGTAAAGTGAACTTCCCAAAAGACCTAATTCAGTAGCTGAATAACCGAATTCGTCCATAATTCCCGGAAGTGCTACGGCGATATTTTTCTTACATAAATAAAAAATTGTGTAACCGATAAAACAAGCGTAAAATATTCTCAATCGCCAATGAGAATACATGCTTTTAACCTTTTCCGGATCCTGAATAGTTTCTTTTACCGGAGGTTCTTTAAAGAATTGTGCTAAATTTCCTAACATAATTTTTTCCTATTTCCTACTATTTTCTATTTTCCTGCTTTTATAATTTGAATATTTCTTGTTTCGTTGATTTCGTGACGAGCTTCTTTGATGATTTCTCTTTTTTCTTCTTCAAGTCTGCAACCGCCAACTAATCTGTCAATAAATCCTGTGTTAAGTTTTACTGCTTTGTCAAAAGCTCCAACTTCTTCCAAAACATCTTTAATCTGGTGCAAATCGTAACCAAAAGACTGTTTTGAATTATAAACAAGAGTTTCACCGGTCTGTGCAATAATCGGCTCACCGCCTTGTTCAAAATACAATTTAAACACAGATTTCAAATCCTGTAACTCTGACTGCAAAGTAGTTACGGTCTGTTGAATTCTTAAAAATCTTTCAAACAAGTATTCCACATTATCCAACTGCTTAACTTCCCAATCGTATTTTTGGAAGTACAATTTTTTTAATTTTGGATAAGCAAGTGCAAGCCCCATAGTATCTGCCATTGCCCGGTGGTGGTTTTTAAGTTCAACATGAAATCTTTCAGTCAAAGCGTCCAATCCGTGTGAAAACAGGTCAGGATAAACCTCTTTGAACATCTGTTGAGAGTCAATCCTCGGGTTATTCAACTCTTTACCTGTCGTTCTCAAACTAGCTTCATTCAAAAATGAATAATCAAAAATACAATTATGTGCAACAATCGGATAATCGCCGATAAATTCTAAAATCTTCGGCATTGCCTCAGCTTCCGTCGGAGCATCAGCCACCATATCAGGAGTAATCCCATGGATTGCAATACTTGATTTTCTAATATGCTGTTCAGGATTAATTAGAGTTTGAAACTCGTCTTTAATTTTGCCGTTTTCCAGCCTCACTGCGGCGAATTCAACCATTCTTTCTTTTGTATAATCTAATCCCGTTGTCTCTGTATCTAAAACAATTTCTATTACTTTTTTTCTTGCCATTTTCCTATCCCTATCGAGTTCTGATTAGATGATAGCACAAAAATAAATTATGTGGTATACTTTGGAAGTTACTAGGTTACTAAGATACTAAGGCACTAAGTTCGTTTCGGGCTTCGCCAAAATATATTTTCGAGCGGAGCGAGCTATAAGCCTTAGTGCCTTAGTGCCCTAGTAACTTAGTATCTTTTCATAAAAAGGAGATAACCATGTCAAACACAATCGAAATAACAGACTCAAATTTTGAACAAGAAGTACTAAACTCAAATCAGCCGGTAGTTGTTGATTTTTGGGCTTCTTGGTGTGGACCTTGCAGAAAACTCAGTCCTGTTTTAGATGAAGTGGCATCTGAATTTTCTGGCAAAGTAAAATTCGTAAAAATTAACACAGACGAAAACATTAAAACAGCACAAGACTACTCAATCAGCGGACTTCCAAGTCTTTTAGTTTTCAAAAACGGAAAAGCTTTGGAAAGACTTGTCGGACTTATGCCTAAGTCGACGATTATTTCGAATATTGAGAAGCATCTATAATAAAAAGTTACTAAGTTACTAGGGCACTAAGGCACTAAGTTCGTTTCGGGCTTTGCCAAAATATATTTTCGAGCGGAGCGAGCTATATGCCCTAGTGCCCTAGTGCCTTAGTAACTTCCAACTACAATATATCCAACGGATCGACGTCAATCGCAAGCCTTATATCCTTTGGCATTGTAATCTTGTTTAAAAAGCTTGAAACAAATCTGTGACCCTTTTCGCCCATTTTATTTTTAATCAAAATCTGAAAACGATATTGACTGTTCAATCTCTCGATTACACAAGGTGAAGGGCCAAGCACCTCTAACCTTTCTGATATCCCGAATTTTTCCACCATCAAACAAAGTCGCATTGCAATTTCTTGTGCAGATTTTTCTGCCCTGAAACCGTTTTGAGAACTCAAAATCAACCTTATTATCTGGCTAAACGGCGGATAATCAAACTCTTCACGTGCCGCAATTTCGGTTTCATAAAATTCGCCGTAATTTTGTGACTTCGCACTTTCCAAAGCGTAAAAGTCCGGGTTATATGTCTGAAAAAGAACTTTCCCCGCAAACTCGCCTCTTCCGGCACGCCCTGCAACCTGTGTCAAAAGCTGAAAACCTCTTTCTGATGCCCTAAAATCAGGCAAATTGAAACTTGCATCAGCGGAAATTACACCAACTAGCGTAACATTCGGGTTATCCAGACCTTTTGCAATCATCTGAGTTCCAACCAAAATATCTATATCGCCACGTTGAAATTTTTCTAAAAGCCTTATGTGTTCACCTTTTCTAACCAAAATGTCGCTGTCAATTCGTTCAACATTGTTTTCAGGGAATAGATCTTTTATGTACTGCTCGATTTTTTGCGTCCCCGTACCGCTGTTTTTGAAAGCGTCCGAGCCACATGCCGGACAAATATCAGGGAAACGCTCAACGTGGTTGCAATAGTGGCATTTCAGCATCTGATCTTTTGCGTGCCAAATCATCGGAATAGCACAATTCGGACACTCGATTACGTGTCCGCACGCCTGACATTGCGTATATGTCGAAAATCCACGTCGATTTATCAGCAAAATAACCTGTTTGCCCTGTTCTAGCGTTTCTTTAATCTCAACCTGCATAGGCTTTGAAATCACGCTTTTATACGCTGCACGCCCATATTCCTGCATATTAATCACAAGAACAGGCGGAACTTTCGCGTCATTGTAACGTTTTTTAAGCTCAAACAGATTTCCTGTATTCACAGCCCTGTAATACGTAGAAATATCAGGGGTTGCAGAGCCCAAAAGAAGCGGACAATTATGAAATTCTGCCAATTTCCTTGCCACAACTCTTGCATCATAACGAGGCGCCGGAGTCGTTTGTTTATAAGCACTTTCGTGCTCCTCATCAATTATGATTAAGCCGATATTTTTCAAAGGTGCAAAAACCGCCGAACGCGCACCCGCAAGAATTTTTATCTCGTTTTTATAAAGCTTTTGCCAAACATCGTAACGCTCGCCGTCAGAAATACTACTGTGCCAAATCGCAACATCTTCTGTCCCGAATTTTTTCGCCAAACGCTTAGTTAACTGAGACGCAAGGGCAATTTCAGGTGCTAGAAACAGGACATTTTTACCTGCCTTAATTGTATCGTCGATGAGTTTGAAATAAACCTCTGTTTTGCCGGACGCCGTGACGCCATGAAGAAGGATTTCAGGGTGGGAGTTATTAGATGCGAAGAGACGAAGAGGCGAAGAGGCATAGTCTGTTTCGGGAAAGTTAATTTTATTTGCCTGTGATAAATTTGAATTATTATTATCGACTGGATTCTTTCGGCTCGGAAGAGCCTCAGAATGATAGTTTTGCTTAGCTTCTTCACTTCCTAGCTGCCTAGCTGCTTCTGTAACCGACTCTGCATCTTCGCATCTTAGCATCTTTGCATCTAAATCGCTTCCTAGCTGCTTAGCCGCATAGCTGCTTAGCAGCCTTTTTATCCCCTCATAGACCTTTTTCTGATCGCCTGAAAGTTCAAAAAGTGCCTCGCGTTCTGTAATTTGCAAAATATCCAACGGATTTCTGTACAACTCTTCTTGATAAAGTTTTACACACCCCAATGCTTCAAGTTTTTTCACTGTCGCACGGGTTGTTTTGGCGTATTTTTCAAACAAAATCAAAGGCATTTTGCCTGATTTTTCAAGAAGTTTCAAAATCTCTGTTTGACGCTTTGTAGCACCATCATATTTTGTAAACTCAATCAAGGTTTCAGTTTTTGAGGCTTTTTCGATTAATTTCATCGGAATTGCAGCGTTCAAAACCGTTACCAAATCGCAACAATAGTAATTTGCCACCCATTCCAAAAGTTTCAAATAATCTATTGAAAACAGTGGAGTTTCGTCAATAATTTTGCTAATTTTTTTGACCTTAAAATCGCCTGCCAAATAATCAGAAAACCCGACACAAAAAGCGTTCACAAGCCCTTGTCGTCCAAAAGGCACAAGAATTGCCTGACCGATTTGGATTTTGTCCTTCATCTCGTCAGGTATCAAATAGCTAAATGTTTTTACGCCCAAACCCTTGATATTTACAAGCGCCGAGGCGTATTTTTGTTGTGGTTGTTCAAATAGGGTGGTTTGCATGGGCTTTAAATAAGTGAAAAGTGAAAGGTGAAATGTGAAAAGACCGTTACAGGTGCTAGCGCACCAAAGCTATTTTCAAGCAAAGCGAGCCAAATGGACTTCTCACTTTTCACTTCTCACCTTTCACTTATTTTTATTCTTCCTCCATAAACTCTTTTTTCGCTTCTTGAATAGCTTCTTCAAGCAAGTCGATTTGATCAGGAGTGAAAGTTACACCTTTTTTAGTTGGAAGCCAAGTTTGACCTTCGTCAGTTGTGTAGAAAATTCTCATGTTCAAATAGCTTTTTCCTCTGTATTCGCTAATTGAAATTTGCAATTGTTCTGTGTCTGATCTTTCGATTGCTGCTAATAATTTTGCGTCTGCCATAAAGTCCTCTTTCTTTTATTGATTAATTGTTGAGTGAAAAGTGAAACGTGAGAAGTGAGAAGTTCATTTAGCTCGCTTTACTCGACAATAGCTTTGGTGCGTTAGCACCTGTAACGGTCTTTTCACTTTTCACATTTCACTTTTCACTTGAATAATCATACCACAGAAATTTTTATGATAAAATAATAAACAAATAAGGAGAAAAAATTATGATAAAAGTTGCAGTTTGCGGAGCTATGGGCAAAATGGGTAAGGAAGTTTGTCTTGCCGTTGAAGAATGCCCTGATACAGAATTGGTTGCAAAAATTGATATTGCAAGTGATGGCATGTATCATTCAATAGATGATGCTCATAGGGTTGAAGATATTGACGTTTTGGTTGATTTTACACAGCCAAAATCTATTTTTGAAAACGCTAAATATTGCCTTAATAACGGGATTAAAATTGTTATCGGTACAACAGGTTTGTCAGATGAGCAGATTGCGGAATTGAAAAAACTTTCACAAGAAAAAAATACAGGCTGCTTGATTGCTCCAAACTTTTCAACAGGAGCGGTTTTGATGATGATGTTTGCAAAATTGGCATCTAAATATTTTGATAATGCGGAAATCATTGAACTTCACCACAACCAGAAAAAAGATGCTCCGTCAGGAACAGCTATCAAAACAGCCGCAATGATGGCAGAAGTTAATGATAATTTTACAAAAAACAATTGTCCTGAAACAGAAACAATCGAAGGTGCAAGAGGCGGAAAATCGTATTCCAACATACATATTCACTCTGTCAGAATGCCTGGTTATATTGCGTCACAAGAAGTAATTTTCGGATCATCAGGACAAATCATGACAATTCGCCATGACTCAATGGATAGAAAATGCTATATGCAAGGCGTAATGCTTGCCGTAAAACATGTTTTTGAAAAAAATGATTTTGTTTACGGCTTGGATAACATTATGTAAAAACTTTATAATCAATATTATTTAGCTCAATACCTCTTAATTTATTTAATTAAGGGGTATTTATTTTGAAAAAAGCAAATACTTGAATAAGCTACTCGTTTTTGCTTAAATAAAAGCATGAAAACATTAGCACAATTTATACAACACAGAAGAGATGAAATCGGCTATTCCCCAAAAGGATTGGCAAAAGAGTGTAATTTACCGCTTAACTTAATCGAAGATATAGAAGCTGGCAAAGAATTATTTTTACCCGTTACGGTTCGCCAAAACCTTGCAAAAGTATTAAAATGTGAAGCTGACGAAATTAAAGCTCTTGAAAAAGATATTTCATCATACACAATTTCACAAGAAATTATTGATAGTTTGAAAGAACTTATACTGAACGGTGCAGGCGGATTAAAATGCCCGAAATGCGGAGCTCCATTGGTTACAAGGATAGCAAAACTCTATGACTTGGAAGATAATTTAATGCTTCACCCAAAAGCTCATTGCTCAAAATGTTCGTTTCATATTACTGAATAAAATTCAAAAATATTAAAAAATTTGTGCAAAGGAATATATTTGCACAAATTTTTTAACGTTATATTTTTATCAACAAAAATCTACTGTCTTTTAGTGCCAAAACCTTATGCTCGGTGTCTTTTTTGAACATTAAGATTTCGCCTTTTTCGACTTTGAATTTTTCTGCATCAAAGTGAAGTTCGATTTCCCCATCAACAACTATTACAGCCGCATCACAAATTGATGTGTGAGTGTCAATAATTTCTTCTTTTTTCAACGAAACAATCGACAAACTGCTGTCATTGTGCTCCATTAGAGTTTCTTTTTCAAATTTCTTATCAGTTGTGCCAAGTTCTTTAACTTTCAATACGTTATAAAACATTTTTCCCTCCTTAATTTTAAACTACACGTTCATTTTAAGAAGGGAAAAATAATTTTTTATCCGACTTTCGGGCAATATATTTTTATTTTTTTGCCGATTTGTCCGCAAGTTCAGAATCTACTCTCAAAAATACCGGTTTGATATCTTCTTTTTCGATAAGTTTTCCAAGCTTGATGTTGTCAGCTTTCAAATCATCAAGTTTTGTATTTAAGTCAAATGACAATTGTCTAGCCATATCAGCAGCGATATTCGGGCAGTATGGGTAAATCAAAGCCGCGATTATGCACATAATGTCAAGCACATTTACCAAAACTTGTCCGCATTCCGTCATTTTTTCTTCTTTTGCCAAAGTCCAAGGCGCATTGTCTTGAACGTATTTGTTTGTCATATCAACAAGCGAATTTATTGCAAGAGCAGCTTCTGAAATTTCAAAGTTATCAAAGTGATTTTTAACAATTTGAACTGTGCCCAAAGCCTTTTTCGCAAGCGGATTTTCAGCCTTGAATTCGGCTTTAACTTCGCCATCAAAATATTTAACCAACATAGAAAGAGTTCTGTTCAAAAGATTTCCCATGCTGTTTGCAAGGTGTGCGTTGACTTTTTCCTTGAAGTCGTTGTCGGAATAGTTTCCGTCACGTCCGCAAGGTGCAGATGATGCCATGTAATATCTGAACGCGTCAGGATTTTCAAGGTTGAAAGTTTCCAAAACAGATGTTGGAGAAATTACGTTGCCCAAAGATTTTGACATTTTTGATTCGTCAATCGTAATCCAACCGTGCGCAAAAATATGTTTTGGCAACGGCAAGTCCAAAGCCATCAAGAATGCAGGCCAATAGATGCTGTGGAATTTCAAAATATCCTTACCGATTACGTGAACATCTGCCGGCCAATATTTTTTGAATTTTTCAGACGGATTTTCTGTGTCGTAACCGAGCGCCGTAATATAGTTTGAAAGTGCGTCAATCCAAACATAGATTGATTGTTCAGGGTCTGACAAAACATCAATACCCCATTGAACATTTGATTTTGCACGAGAAACAGAAATATCCTGAATATCTTCCAACTGGTTCAAAACCTCATTAGCTCTGAATTCCGGCAATATAAAATCAGGGTGATCCTTGATATATTTAATGATTGCATCTTTATATTTTGAAAGTTTGAAGAAATAATTTTCTTCCTTAACAACTTCCGGTTTCTTCTGGTGATCAGGGCAAAGACCGTCTTCTGTCAAGTCTTTCGGATTCAAAAAGCATTCGCAACCTGTACAGTACAAACCTTCATAAGAATTTTTGTAGATATCGCCTTGTGCCAAAAGTTTTTCAAAAATATGTTGAACAATTTTTTCGTGATCTTCGTCAGTGGTTCTGATGAATTGTGAATAGTTGATATCAAGAGCATTCCAAGCATCTTTGAATTTTTGTGCGTTTGCATCACAAAGTTCTTTCGGGCTAATCCCCTTGCTTGCAGCGGTTTTTTGGATTTTGATACCGTGTTCGTCAGTCCCTGTAAGCATATAGACGTCATCACAACGTTGTGTATAGTGTCTTGTAATAATATCAGACAAGATTTTTTCGTAAGCGTGTCCGATATGTGGAGCACCATTTACGTAGTCAATTGCTGTTGTTAAATAAAATTTTTCCATTTTTTCTCCATTATTCTTTCAATGTTTTTAGTTTAGCATAAAAAGATTTTATTTTCGCTTAAAAATCAAATATCTAAATTCGTCGCCGATAACCGTTTGAAGTTCGTAGTTATTTTGGACAAATCCGCAGAATTCCAGCGCGTAATCCTGACAAATGTATCTGAAATAATAATCTTTCATATCGAGGTTATTGAAAATCACAAATTCAGGCAAATTCCCTTTGTAGTGATTGATAATTTTCTCTTCGCCAAATGTTTCTGTGTAAAGCGGTAAAAGCGAATTGTAATAATCATCAGAACGCCTTTGAGCAAGAAAATTAATCGTCATACCTTCTGGGAAAATCACGATTTTGTCGTCTTGTTTAGTGTTTTTATTGATAAAATCGATTAACTGATTTGAACTCTCGGCATAAGCCTTAGATGTATATATAGTACCAATCGGCGTAGAAATTTTATTGTTGTTAAGTTCAATTGAATTAATATTTGTAAATATGTATAGCAAACTCATTAAAATCACTAAGTTGCCTGCAATACTTTCAAGATTTTTAGGCACATATTTAAAAATAAAAGCAAAAAATGCAATAAGAGCAATTGAAACATAATAATTTCCATAGCTTCCTAAAAGAAGAACCCAAAATACTTTCGCACAAACAGCAAGGGTTGAAATCAAAAGCAACATTAATTTTAAATCAAATTTTGTTTTTTTCATATGCCCCGGGAACCAATTTATAGTAGCCATAATTCATCCTCCTTTTTTAATATGTATTATTTATTACTTTCCTCTGTCCGGATATTATACCTCAGAC
>ERZ1026880.933-NODE-933-length-13490-cov-11.171418_pt1 | contig 13490 bp, 11 predicted proteins | sample MGYA00380170_ERZ1026880 | MGnify/ENA primary metagenome ERZ1026880 (study PRJEB33269, sample SAMEA4719806) | human gut metagenome | biome: human-associated habitat; feature: organic feature; material: feces | place: Cameroon | collected 2013-10 ...
ATAATAACGTTATATTAATAGTAAAAAATGAAAAGTCGAGTTATATGAGTTTTATGGAATTAACATTGCTTAAACAGTGGGATTTGCATAGAAAAACGTGTTGCTTTTTCTGCTGCAAATTATTTGAAATTCAGATGTAATATCAATTTAGGTAGATTGAAAGTTGATTATATGTTTGATTTAGGAAATAAAGATTCTTTTTAAACTATAGGGGAATCTGGGCTTGACTACAAAATAGAGATAGAGGAGCAATATTTTCATGACAGATAAAGAATTAAAAGAATTAAAAGATACCTTATGGCACTCTGCTGATGTTCTTCGTGCAAGTGCGCATTTAGCTGCAAATAAATATGGTCAGCCTATTCTTGGGCTTATCTTTCTTAGATATGCAGATATTCTATATAAACAACATAAAGAAGAAATTGAAGCAGAATACAACCACTTTAAAGGTGGGCGTATGGAAAAATCCAAGAAAGAAATTTCTATTGAGAAGTGTGGATTCTATCTTCCTGAATGTGCTTATTATGATTTTATTAATGATGCACCGGATGATGCGAACAAAGCGACTCTTGTAAAGAAAGCAATGGAAGAAATTGAGAAAGAAAACCCAAAAATGGATGGTGTTCTTCCAAAAGATGTATATGCTCAACTTGTACCAGAAGAAGAACCAGAACTTCTTTCTAACATTGTGCGTATTTTTAAGGATATTCCTGAAAATAGTACAATCGATATCTTTGGTGAAATCTATGAGTATTTCTTAGGAAACTTTGCACTTGCAGAAGGTAAGGATGGTGGAACATTCTATACTCCTGCAACTGTTGTTAGATACATGGTTGAAGTGTTAAATCCACAACCGGGTGAAAAGAAATTCTTGGATCCAGCTTGTGGTTCTGGAGGCATGTTCGTACAGGCTGCAAGGTACATGCATAATCACAATGCAAGTGAAAGTGAACAGATGAAGTTTAGATGTTATGGTGTTGAAAAGGAGCCGGATACTGTAAAATTGGCAAAAATGAACTTGCTTCTTAATAATGTTCGTGGCGATATTACAGAAGCCAATTCATTCTATTCTGATCCATATAATGCATTTGGTCAGTTTGATTATGTGATGGCCAATCCCCCTTTTAATGTTGATGAGGTCGTGGTAGAGAAGGTTTCTGATGACATTCGTTTCAATACATATGGTGTACCAAGAAACAAAACAAAATCAACTAAGAAAAAATCTGACAAAAAAGAAACTGTACCTAACGCAAACTATTTATGGATTGGATACTTTGCCACTGCATTAAATGATCATGGTAAAGCTGCACTTGTTATGGCTAACTCTGCATCTGACGCATCAGGGTCTGAATATGATATTAGAAAGAAAATGATTGAAGAAGGCATTATATCACAGATGGTAACTCTTCCTTCCAATATGTTCTCATCAGTTACACTTCCTGCAACTCTTTGGTTCTTTGATAAACAGAAGCCTTACACTGAAAAGAAGAATGAAATTTTATTTATTGATGCAAGAAATGTATTCACACAGGTAGACAGATCACATAGAAAATTCTCTGATGAGCAGATTAAGAACCTTGGTGTAATAACAAAACTATATCATGGTGATACACAGGCACTTGTTGACTTGCTTGATGAGTATAAATGTAATCTTGAAAATGCCCCAGACACTTCAGATGATATACAAGTTCTTACTAAGGATTATTGGCAGACACAAATTGACTGGTTGACGGAAAGATTCCCGGATGGTGTGTACGCTGATGTTATTGGTCTTTGCAAGGCAGCACCTATGGATGGAGAAGATGGAATAATCGACCAAGACTACTCCCTTAATGCCGGACGATATGTCGGTGTTGTTATTGAGGATGATGGCTTAACACAGGAAGAATTCAAAGAAGAAATGTATTCTTTAAATGCTGAATTCACTGCCTTAAGTGCTGAGGCAAAGAAACTTGAAGAACTTATCTCGAATAATCTGAAAGAATTGTTGGGTGAGTAGTATGACAGAATCAAGGTTAAAGGAATATATTGATATAAATCCAAAGGTTAAATTACAAAAAGGTGAAAAGTATTCGTCAGTTGAGATGGAAAAAATAACTGTTGGACAGAAGGTGGCGGATGCAAATAACAAAGCTGAATATACCGGTAAAAGTTGTTCCAAATTTTTGCCAAATGATACTCTAATGGCAAGAATTACACCGTGCTTGGAAAACGGTAAAATCGCTAAATATGAGTCTGATACTGCCGGCTTTGGGTCTACAGAGTTTTTTGTGTTGCGGGCGAAGGAAAATAAGGTCACAGCGGATTATGTATATTATTTATCTCAGACACATTATATCAGACAGTTAACTGTTAATAGTATGACTGGTGCAAGTGGTAGACAGAGAGCAGATGCTAAATATATTGGAAATATTAAGTGGAACTTTCCTGATATTAAAATTCAAATAAAAATTGCAGATATTCTGTCTGCCTACGATAACCTCATCGAAAACAACAACAAACGTATTCGTCTCTTAGAGCAAATGGCTGAAAATCTCTATAAGGAGTGGTTTGTAAGATTCCGTTTCCCGGGATATGAGGATGTGGAGTTTATAGATGGCTTTCCAAAAGAATGGAAAATTTGTAGAATGGATCAATTAGCTAAAATTAAAGCAGGTGGAGATGCTCCAGCTGATTCTACTAAGGAATTAACAGATGAATGTTCAATTCCTATTTACTCTAACGGAATTGAGAATGAAGGATTATATGGTTATACCTCAAAGGCAAAAATAAGTAAACCGAGCATTACCATTTCTGCCAGAGGAACAGTAGGATATACCTGTTTAAGAAGAGTTCATTACACACCGATTGTAAGGTTAATTTGCATAATTCCACATGAGGAGAAATTGGCTAATTGGCTCTATTACTACTTTAAACGTACAATTGTGATAGCAAATGGAACTTCACAACAACAAATTACAATCCCAATGATGAGTCGGGAAAAGGTTCTGTTTCCTACAGAGGATTTGATAAATAAATTTTATGACTATTCTACTGCTTATTTAGACGAGATGGATAGATTAAAAGAGCAAAATAGTAATCTTAAGAAGCAAAGAGACATGCTTTTACCACGCTTAATGAGTGGAAAACTTGAAGTGTAAGGAGGTGTCCATATGCGTAATTTTATATCTGAAGATGATATAGAACAGGCTATACTTACAAAACTAAAGGCTGAACCATTTAAATATGATATTCTCGTTTGTGATGCTGATCCTAGTAAGCGTGATGATTTGAATGATGGAACAGGAAGAACTTCTAAGAAAGAATGTGTTCTTCCTGATATCATGTTAACTGCGCTTGAACGTATCAATCCAACTATATCCGAAGACAAAATTAAGGAAATTGTTAAGAGTTTAAGACAAGATTATACAGGAACGGATATTGTAGACACTAACTACAAATTATATAGACAAATCCGTAATAATATAAAAATTACCGTTCGTAGAAACGGTAAAGAAGACTTTGATTTTGTAAAGTTAATTGATTTTGAGCATCCGGAAAACAACACTTTCACAGCAGTTTCACAGATGTGGATTCAAGGAAAAGTTTACTATCGCAGACCGGATATCCTTATTTTCATCAATGGAATGCCACTTGTATTTATTGAACTGAAAAACAGCATTGTTAAGGTTGAAGAAGCGTACAATAAGAATTTAAAAGATTATATACGAGATATTCCGAATCTTTTTGCATTTAATCAGATTTGTGTGCTTTCTAATGGATTGGAGACAAAGCTTGGTGCATTTAATGCAACCTATGACTATTTTTTTGAATGGTTAAAGGTTGATAACGAAAAAGAAAAATTAGATCGTGAAGCTATTCTTTCAGCAGAGAATGTAAAAGATAGTTCTGTAAGATATTTTGTTGATGGATTACTAAACAAGAATAGATTAATTGATTATATCGAGAATTTTATACTGTTTGAGAATCAACGAATAAAGATTATTGCTAAGAATCATCAATACTTAGGTGTGAATAATTTAATGGAATCAGTAAAGAACAGAAAAAAATTAAATGGTAAGCTAGGTGTTTTCTGGCATACACAAGGTTCTGGCAAATCCTATTCTATGGTTATGTTTGCACGTAAAGTTAAACGTAAAATAGCTGGGAATTTCTCATTCCTTGTTATAACGGATCGTGAAGATTTGGATACTCAAATTCACAAGAACTTTGTGCGCACTGAAGTTATTGGTTCTAAAGAAGAGTGTCAACCAAAGGATAGCAAACAACTTAGAGAATTTTTAACTACCAACAAAGCCTTTATTTTTACGTTAATCCATAAATTTAGATATGATAAGACAAAGAAATATCCAGTGCTTTCTACCCGTGATGATATTATTGTTCTTGTTGATGAGGCACATAGAACACAGTATAAAGATTTAGCAGAGAACATGAGAACTGCACTTCCTAACGCAAACTTTGTCGCATTTACAGGAACACCTCTTCTTGGCACAAAACGCCTTACAAACCAATGGTTTGGGGATTATGTATCAGAGTACAACTTTGCACAATCTGTTGAAGATGGTTCTACTGTACCATTGTTCTATTCTAGGCGAGTTCCGGAAGTAGGTCTTGAAAATGATTTCCTTGATGACGATGTTGTTGATATTATTGAGGAAGAGAATCTTAACGAGGATGAAACACGTTTGTTAGAAAATTCTTCTTCTCGTATTCTAGAAGTTATTAAACGTGATGATAGACTTGATAAAGTGGCGCAGGATATTGCTTACCACTTCCCAAGACGTGGATTTCTTGGAAAAGGAATGGTTGTATCAGTCGATAAATATACAGCTGTTAAAATGTATGATAAGGTGCAACACTATTGGGCTATAGAAAAGCAAAATATTATGAGGGAACGAAATGCTGCCACTACAAGAGAAGAACGTGATCAGCTTACTCGTATTCTTGCTTATATGAATAAAGTGGAAATGGCAGTTATCGTTTCTGAAGAAAATGATGAGGAAGCCAAGTTTGCTAAACAAGGTCTAAATATTTCGGAACATCGAGCTAAGATGAAAAAGATTACACCGGATGGTAAAGATATTGAGGATAGATTCAAAGATCCCGATGACTCATTGCAACTCGTATTCGTTTGTGCCATGTGGTTGACAGGATTTGATGTTAAGAATCTTTCTACACTTTATTTGGATAAGCCAATGAAAGGTCACACACTGATGCAGGCGATTGCTCGTGCCAACAGAGTGTATCCTGGTAAGCCTGCTGGAATCATTGTTGATTATGTTAACGTGTTTAAATACATGAAGAAGGCGTTGAGTGAGTATGCCACAGGTAATGATGGAACAGAATTTCCTGCAAAGGACATTGACCAATTAATAAGCTATATTGACGGTACTGTTGATGAAGCAGATTCTTTCTTATTATCATTGGATATTAATTTAGAAAAAATAATTACTGATTCCAATGTTTTGGATAAACTGGATGCATTAAGAAGTGCTTATGACACTATCGTTGCAAAAGATGAGGCACAAGAGAAGTTCAAAGTTATTCTTAATACTTTGACAAATCTTTACGAAGCATCAAAGCCGGAAATATTTGAAAAGCATTGGAATAACGATAAGTTTGCACCACTTGTATATTTGCATGGCCTTTTCTACCACACTATTGATGATGAAAAAGTTGCTCGTGCTAGACAGAAAATGAATCAGATTCTGGATGGCAGTGTTACAGCAAGTCAGGACTTTGTTTCTTATGTTCGTGAAGAACCTGCACAGTATATGATAAAAGGTACAAAGGCGATTGATCTTTCTAAGGTTGACGTTGAACAATTAAGAAAAGAAATAAAGACTGCAAAGTATAAAGCTATTGAGATTAATGATTTGAAGGAATATATTGAGCAAGCACTAGTACAAATGCTTAATAGAAATTGTACGAGAACAAAATTTTCTGAACGTTTTAAACGCATTATTGATTCTTATAATGCAGGTGGAACTGAAAATGAAGATTATTACGAACAACTTGTAAAACTACTAGAAGAAATGCGTCAAGAGGATAATCGTGCTAATACAGAAGGCCTTACTGAAGAGGAACTAGAAATCTATGATTTGTTGATTGCCGGAAAGAAATTAACACAAGCTGAAGAACAAAAAGTAAAACTCTCTGCTAAAAATCTTTATAAGAAATTGAAAGATAATCGTAGCAATCTTCTTGTCGTTGATTGGTACAAGGATGAACAGCCACGTGCCAAGTTGAAATATGAGGTAGAGCTATCTCTCAATGATGATCTGCCTGAAAGTTATGATAAAGCTGCATTTGATTCTAAGGTATCCTTGCTTATGAACCACTTTGTGGACATGGCAGTTCAAGGATATGGTTGGATTGGAGCCGCGTAAGGAGGTTGATTTTAGTGGCAGGAATAGTAATAGAATTACAACAAGAAGTGTTGAAGCAAGATTGTGATATTGTAAATGTTCTAAGAAGAGCACATGTAATTGCAACTAAATTACAACTTACTGAATTTGACTCGTGGATAACACATGAGCTTAATGGATATCCTAACCAAGAAGTATGTCCTGAATATCGAAAAATAAAAGGTGTTCTTAAAGCATTTAATCCATATCAGGGTTGGATTCCTGCGATGATAAGTGATATCGAAATGGAAACGGATGTGTGCGAAAGGAAAATGGCTAATTCTATTTCTGAAATAGTAAGTTTATGTCAGGAAGAAAATGATTTATTATCCGAATTTACTGGAGCACAAACAGAAATTTTAAATAAAATATTTCGTACAACTTTTCCAATGAAATATGCTTTATTTATTCCTAGAACTTCGGTGATGGATATTATCGAAAAGGTAAAGAATACTATACTAGAATGGACTTTAAAACTTGAAGAAAAGGGAATCATTGGCGATAATATGACTTTTACTGAGAAAGAAAAAAACACAGCAACAAGCATTCCTCAGACAATCAATAATTATTATGGAGATACAAAGATAGTAAATAGTTCTGGGGATAATGCGTCGGTAGTTACAGGTAATAATAACAATGTCTCGTTTTCTTACGAGAAAGCTTTCAAAATCATTGAAGAAATCGAGGAATCAATCAATAATGAAAATTTAAACCAAGACGATTTGGAAACGGCAAAAGACATTTTATCCGATATACGCGATAAGATATCACAAAAGAAAAAGCCTCCTATCATTAATGCTTCTTTGTCTGGACTAAAAGATTTTTTAATTGGAACAGGAGCTAACGTTGCAGCAGCTTTGATTCAAACTAAACTTCAAGGATTTATTTAATTGAAATGAAAATGACCACACCGGAGTTAATCTATACTCTAGTGTGGTCATTCTGTTATTCTCTGCATGAAGGCGATCATTCAAAAATCTGTTGATTTATTAAATCCCTAAATTGCACCACCATTAGATTTCATCTTGCGTTTACGCTTCAGAGCATACCGGGCATTTGAAGGTTTTTACTGATGTATTATTTTTGTCTATGCGCTCAGAATGCGTAGCGCTTGTCAACGTGTGGTTTTTAAGCTAGTCAAAGAATCTGAATAAGCTATTAGAGATTCACTCTCCTTCAAAATGTGAAATAGAAAAGCACCTTTATTAGAAGTGATGTTTTTTTGTAATATAGTTCTGTTTCTCTTAATTATACAATTATTTTAAGGAAAAGCTAATTCAGTCTGAAATAGCAGGTGTTCTTACCGTTGTCTTCTTTCTTAAGTTCACCGGCTGCAACTAGTTTTCTCAAGGCCATTTCAATGGAGCTATCGCTAATCGTTGGGCAGAGCTCGCAAATACCCTGTTTGTTGAACCGTCCAATCTTGTTTTTACTTGCTCGGTGTACCATTTCGAGGGCAGGTGGTATTAAGATTAGCTATTTGATACAATTTAACGACGCATAACTTAGGGAGTTTGCGGTGTCGTTAAGGGTGTCGGTTTGAATCCGACAATTTTTTTGACATAAAAACAGAAATGTAGTATTAATAAAAGGTTTAATACTACATTAATATTGTTAATACTATTATTTTGTGTTATATTCTTTTTAGATAGGAGGATACAAATGAAGACTTATTGTGTTAAAGAAATCGCTGAGATGCTGAATACTAATCCAGAAACGGTACGACGATGGATTCGGGATAATAAGCTTGATGCGACAATAGAGTCTAAAAAAAGCGGACACATTATATATGAGTCTGCACTACGTGATTTTTTAAAGAATTCTCCAAAATATGCTGCAGTAGCAAAAGCTTCATTAGGAGGTATTGCAGCGGCTGTGACCATACCAACAATTATGATAGGAGGCGCTGTCGTACAGAAAATAATTGATACAGATCAATTAAAAAAGGCACGCATTTCTAAGAAGGACGTTATTGATTTCCTATGTGGAGAAATTCAACTATATGTCGATTCTGTTAAAGCGAAGGAAGATACCATACATCAACTTCAAAAACAAATTGAAACAGACCAATTACAGATTGCAGAATTTCAAAAAATTATTGATGAATTAAGTATTAAGAGGGAGGACTAATAATGAGTAATAAAAGTAGTCAAATTAGAGAAATGATGAACACTGCATCCGCTGCAGCGCCAGATGTAACAAAACCACTTAAATCTATAGGTGATGGGAATATGTTAAATGGAGTAAAAAACGTTTATGATTATGCACTGATTGAGGGTGAAAAAAAAGGTTTAGTTAAAGGTGGCGTAATTACTATTGGTATAAGCGCGGTTTTGCTTTTTGTTCCAAAAGGAATAAAATTTGTAAAGAAGAAAATTAATGATAGGACAACTCATAATAAATTGGGAGAAAAAATATATACTGCTTTTAATAATGAGTTAGCTGAAAACGATGTAGGAGTAGGTGAAATTGATGAAGAATGCGAAAACAAAGAAGCATAAAAATATAGTCGATATTCTTACTTATTCATATATCCGTAATATCAAAAAGTGGATGTTTTGTCCAGCGTGTCAAAACGGCAAAATGAAAATTAATAAGAAATCAACATTTTGGATTTGTAAGGATTGTGGATATAAACTCTCTGCGGATGAGTTTGAGGATGACTATGTATTTTGGTTTTGTGATGAGTGTAATACATATCTAAACAATCAAGAGGGATTTAATCGACATGCTAAAAAACGTGTATGTCAAAAATGTGGATATGAAAACGACACGACGTTTAATAATATAAAAGGCATCTGTTCTGACTGTGGAAAGATTCTTTCTGATTCAAACGAAACGCTTTGCAGTGACTGTAAGAAAGCGAGAAAAGAAAAGGCGAAAGAAAGGTTGAAGACTGCTGGCAAGGTTGCGGGTGTTGCAGCCGCAGTAGCAGGTGCAACTTATTTAGCTTTTAAATCTTCTGAAGAGGACGAAGCTACAGATTATAAATATCTCCCAAGCGGAGATGATAAAGGAGACAATATTATGAAATGTGCAAATTGTGGGAATACTGATGAAAATACTTTATGGGACGAGGGTGATACTATATATTGTTCTAACTGCTGTCATCGTACACTAAAAGAGACTGGCGAAGATGACTTAGTAGAATGCCCGTATTGTCATAGAATGAGAGACAGAAAAGCAATGTATTGTTGTTGGTGTAACGATTCAACATGGGAACCCAGTACTCAAGAGGAATTTGAGGAAATTGATAAAATTCTTAAAGAACGGGGAGATTAAGTCCATCAATTAAATTGCTGCGAAGAAAGGTTTATGAATGGATTTTTTTATTATCTGTATCAAAGTAAATCAATACTCTAGTGTGGTCATTCTGTTTTCTTCTGCATGAAGGCGCTCACTCAAAATGTTTTGTCGAATTCCTAAGTTGTATCACCATTAGGTTGTCGTTTTATGTTTACGCTTCAGAGCATACCGGCAATTTTAAGGATTTTAGTGATTGTATTATGATCGTTTATACACTCAATATAGATGGAACAATAGCGTTACGTTATAGCTTTGCCGGAGGTTGTATCACAGAGAAAGAAAGCGTAGTTGCTTATCAACATGTGGTTTTAAGGCTTGTCTTTGGATCTGAATAAGCTTTTAGAGATTCACTTTCCTTCAAAATAGAGAATAGAAAAGCGCCTTTTAAGAGATCTTTCTCGTAATATGGCTCTGTTTCCCTTAATTATGTTGTTGCTTTAAGGGAAAGTTAATTCAGCCTAAAATAGCAGGTGTTCTTACCGCGGCCTTCTTTCTTAAGCTCACCGGTTGCGACAAGTTTTCTCAAAGCGCCTTCAATGGAGCTATCGCTAATCGTTGGGCAGAGCTCGCGGATATCTTGTTTGTTGAATCGGCCAATCTTGATTTTACTTGCGCGTCGAACCATTTCGATGGCAGAAAGCTTTGGTTCAATAAGTTCTATGCGTTGGGCAAAGTCTTTGTATGCTGCAAGAATTGTTCCAAGAATGTATTTGATGAACGGTATTGCGTTTTCTGTCCCTTCGTGCCAACCGGTCTGTGACTGTGCAAGTACATCATAATAAAGATCTTTGTTTTTTGCGATTTTGGATTCGAGGGAAATATACTTTCCTACATAAAATCCGTTTCTGTACAACAATAAAGTAGTGAGTAGGCGGCTCATTCTGCCGTTTCCATCGTTGAAAGGATGAATGCACAGAAAATCATGGATAAAGACAGGAATCGCAATCAGTGGCTCTAGTTCCATGTTTCCAATCACACGGTTGTATTCTTCACAGATTTTATCCAATGCCTCTGGCGTTTCAAATGGAGCAAGCGGTGTAAACAATGTTTCCACATGACCATCCGGGTATGTAGCACTGATATAGTTTTGGACAGTCTTTGTACGGCCTGCCATCGGATTATTCATATGGCCGTAGAGGATTTTATGAAGTTGTAGGATATAGTTTTTTGTGATAGGAATGGTATCGAAGTTTTCATGAATGATCGCAAGAACATCCCGATATCCAGCGATTTCCTGTTCGTCACGATTCTTTGGTGTCGTCTTTTCTTCAACAAGCTGCCGGATTCGCGTATTCGTTGTGACAATACCTTCGATGGCGTTGGATGCCTCGGTACTCTGAATCTTGGCAATTTCCACAAGCTTTTCAAGTTCTTCCGGTCGCTGCTTTAAATATAACTCTTGTTTGCCTGCTTCTTTATATATTGCTGCAATCAGCCCTAGGATGTCTGAATCCCATTTTTGATTTTTTATTGCGGAATAATTAAAGGTTCTCATTTTCTTACCTCCGTATTCCCTTAAATAATGGCTTAAAATAAGGGAATAGTCAATAGGTTAAGCTAATATTCCCTTATTATTGTGTCAAAATTAAGGGAAAATCAGCTGAAAAGCAGCTTTTTTAAGGATTTATTGAATTGAAATGAAAATGACCACACCAAAGTTTAGTTTAGTATGGTCATTCTTTATTTCTGTATGTACTTCGCACAACCATTAGGTTGTCATTTTACGTTTACGCTTTAGAGCATACATTCTTTGGTTGGCGATTTGTAGGATTTTAAGTAGAGAAGTATCTTCATTTCCATTAATGTAGATAGTTCCGTAACTAAAACTTTGTGGGTAATCAACAGCTTGTTTCGAAAATTCTTCGTTTATAAATTCCATTTTCTGGTTTATAGAATCAATAGATCCATTTATAAATAGAATACAGAATTCATCTCCTCCTAAACGAGCAATAATATTATCTTCGCGAATATTTGATTTTAAGATTTCGACAAAATCGCAAATATATGTGTCACCCTTATCATGTCCATAGTTGTCATTGACATATTTTAAGTGATCTAAGTCGCAATAGCACAATATAGCCGTTGTTTTACAATTTAAAAATTGCTGCATTTCATCCTGGAAATAATAACGATTTCCAACTTGTGTTAGTGCATCAATATGAGCTTGTTGATGCAGATGATCCCGCTCTTTCTTTTCTTGTGTGATATCATGAATAAAGTGCGCAAAAGATGGTTTATCCTGCCATTCCATATTAATGGTGACAATGTGATAGTATCGATTGTCTTTATCTTTCATGTTCCATTCACAAGGATTATTTATATTCTTATAAAAATAATATAAGATTTCATTTTCTTGTTCTACACGAACTTTGTTGTGGCCTGAATATAATATTGTAGACTGATCAATATTTGTGATTAAAACATCATCGTTACTTTGACGAATTAGTTCTAATAATAATTGATTATACTTATTGACAGTTTCTGCATGTTTCTTTTCGAGTTCAGCTTCCGATTTTAAATGTTCTTCTCGCTCCTTTAATTGTTCAGTCATTTGATTAAAAGAATTTGAAAAGTCACCCATATAAGATACATGTTGTGAATAATCTCCTTTGGCAACTTGTTTAGCTTGCCATGTTAGGTGTTCTAGATTGGCATGAATATTCTTTAAGTTGTCACATAAGAAATTATCTCTTGAAGGGGTGAATTCAGAAAGATTTCCTTTTGCTAATGCCGTTGAACATTGTTTTAATTCGTTGATCGCATGATCTAAGAATTGTAGTCCCATACCTAGTTTTTGAAAGTCTTCATCTAAGGAGTGTACATCGATTTGTGTTGGGGTTGAATTATATAAAATACTTCTTAAATAGTCAAAGAGTATTTCACAATTTTCATTTGCCATATATTATTCCTTAATATCGACATGGAAACGACAAACACGATCGCCAGTGGCCCAACAATCCACTTCCACAGCTTCATAGTGTTTATTCGAATATAAAGAAAGAATGCCGGAAATAAATCCTTCATCGTAATTACAGACAGTTTCTGTTAATACAGGAAGACCTGAACAATCGGCATCTTCAGATATGGTTAAAATGATTTTTCCAGATTTTTCATCAATACTTTCAATGCGTAAAATGCCGATTTTAAATTGTTCTAGAGTACTTTGAAGATGGGATACAAATGTATCTAAAGGTTGATTTAAATTTAAAAAGTGCTTTGCAAAATATTCTCCAGCCATGCGCCCGGCACTTCTGAAGATTTCAACTTGTTCTTCTTTTCCTAATCGATTCACTAATTCTAGTTTTAATGAATATTCCAACATACGATAAACCATAACCGGAATCGTATTACCTAAATTGTCTCTTCCACCTTCACTGTAACTTAAAAAAGAATCCAGTGTTTCTGATGCTTGATTTTTTAAAAATATATTGTCCATAAAAAAATCCTTTCTTAAGGTATCAATCATATTCTAACACAAGAAAAAGTCCACAGGAAGTGCGGACCTATGAATCTATTTTTTTTAGTGCATCTAATTCTTCTTGTGTTAAAGCTCTAAATTCTCCTAATGGTAAATCGTTTAATTTGAGCGGACTAAACTCAATGCGTTGAAGATAGGTAACAGTGCAGTCTGCTTTTTCAAACATTCTTTTGACTTGGTGGAATTAAAATATATATGTTGTGTTTTTTTTCAAAATAGTTCATAATAAACATGTAGATACAACTATTAGGGCAGTGGCTCGAGAGTATCAAAATTTCATTAGGGCAGTGGCCCGCGGA
>ERZ1026880.936-NODE-936-length-13483-cov-4.979074_pt1 | contig 13483 bp, 7 predicted proteins | sample MGYA00380170_ERZ1026880 | MGnify/ENA primary metagenome ERZ1026880 (study PRJEB33269, sample SAMEA4719806) | human gut metagenome | biome: human-associated habitat; feature: organic feature; material: feces | place: Cameroon | collected 2013-10 ...
CTCTGCAGAGAGTGATAGCGTTTCGAAGCGGCATCGGCAAAAAAATCTTGTTAAAGAGTCTTCTAAGGATCCGACCCGCCAGTTTTTCCTGGAATTCTGCATTGAGCTGTCTGCCGGAATTCTGCAAAACTTCCATCGGCACGTTGACTCTGTCATAGTCAAATGCGGACAGTGCATCAACCAGCTCTTCTCTGCTGCAGTGGAAACAGATCACAGCATCTCCGGTACGCTCATATACCTTGACTGAGCTGACTCCATCCATCTTCTGTATCGCATAGTGCAGTATGTCCGCCTGTTCGAAGGTCATGCGACTCTGCTTCATATGGATACGCAGGCGTCCCTTGATTTCATGCTTGATCTGAAACTTCATTATGCATCAGCCTCGGTTTCTTCTGCAGCATCTTCAATTTCAGCTGCTTCCTTAGCTTCCTGTCTTTCTTCGTTGATCTGTTCTGCTTCTGCTACGATGTCTCCAACGTTTTCCTGAACGGTGCTTACCGTCTTCATAACACAATCTTTCGCACGCATCCCTGCAGCTGTGCAATTGGTGTATACTTTTTTCGCGTCATCACTTCCCAGGATCTTCAATCCTGCTGTTCCAAATAATACTCCTCCTACGAATGTTCCTACTGTCTTTAAATCGATCTTAGCCATAATAGATTCTCCTTTCATTTTTTATATTTTAATTTGTATTTCATAACTCTTTAACAATCTTAGAATAACGCACCATTTCTCTGAAAGTCAAGACTAACATTTGTAAGTTTTTGCTAACTTTTGTGAGTCCTAACTAACTTCACCCCTTAAATATGGTTTGTTTCTATGAACTAACAACAGTTTTAACCGCACTCATCCTACCAAAAGTAAGCGAGAACTAACTAACTGCTCAATGAAAGCCCGGCAGTCTGCCGGGCTTGCTTTATCTATTTTCCTGTCTGTTTTGCAGGCAGCGTCCTCTGCCATCTATACTGCGACTATTCAACGATACGTCTTACCGTCTGGATCGATCCGCAGTTTTTCGCGTTGGTCACGCAGATCCCCTTCTTTGAGTTGGATGCATGAACGATCTTGCCTCCGCCGATGTAGATTCCTACATGATGAGAGTACAGGATCAAATCTCCAGCTTTCGCTTCACTGTAGGATACACCCTTGCCGACTTTTGCCTGACCCCAGGTCGTTCTCGGCAGGGAGATACCGAATTTAGCGTATACGCTCTGTGTGAAGCCGGAGCAGTCAGCGCCATTAGTCAGGCTGGTCCCGCCGCTCTTATATGGATTACCTACGAACTGCAGTCCGTAAGAAGCAACTGCTGCGCCGCTGCCGCTTCCGATGACCGTGCCGCCCTTTGCAGAAGCAGACTTGTCATTTGCTGTCGTAGTTGCCTTTTTCTTTTCTTTCGTGCCCTTGTAAACAACGGAATTTACCGCTTCGCTTACAACAGCTGTATCAACAACTTCAGAAGTCACTACGGAACCGTTAACACTTACTGTCTGGTTGGTTACGATCTGGTTTCCGTTCTTACCTTCGCTCTTGACCTTCTGGTCTCCTTCATACAGATCCTTGTTATCTTCGTAAGTCGTACCTGCAGCTACATCCTGCAAAGAACCTGTTTCAGAACTGATGGTCACACAGAAAAGCGGATCATCCGAGCTGTTCTGTGTCAAAACATAATCTACAGCTTCATCTGCCGTCATAACGGTTTCCGGCTCGCCGCCTCTCTTAAGATTAGCTTCCTCGCTGGACAGCTTCTTGTCAACTGTGATGGAGTTGATCTGAGCTCCTTCCGGTGAGTATTTATCCATAACGGTTTCGATTACTTTCTCCGCCGTTTTAGAATCCTTCACCAGGAACAGCTCCTCATCACCCGCCTTTACGGCATACGGATTTTCAACCTTAGTTCCATCTGCATAGACAGCATACGGTTTCGTCAGTGTCATAACAACAACCAGAGCTGCGATCAGAATCACAGCGATGGAAGCTGTAAGCATTACCTTCTTCTTGTTGTTTTTCAGACTGGAAATCATAATATTCTCTCTTATTTGTTATAAATTACCCACGAACTGTAACGTATAATACTTTCCTATTATACCCGAAATCCCCGGGTAAGAAAACACCGGAGATTTCATCTTCACATAATCTTCAAATTCTGTTCTTTTGATTTTTTATTCTTCTATCTTAGTCCATAGTGGTCTGCAAGCCTGCGGAATCCATCCATAGAGTTTACGATAGTATCATATGATGTACAGTATGCCAGACGAACATATCCCGGACATGCGAACGCACTGCCCGGCACCATCAGGATATTGTACTTCTTTGCTTCCGCACAGAATTCATTTTCATCCGCTACAGGGGATTTCAGGAACATGTAGAAAGCTCCCTCCGGTTTTACACAGTCGAAACCACAATCCTTCAGGCCTTCATACAGTGCCGTCCTGTTCTTGTCATAGTAATCCAGATCCACCTTCACATCAACACACCGTGCGATCATCTTCTGCTGAAGCGATGGTGCATTGACACAGCCGATGATACGGTTTGCATTGGATGCCGTATCGAACACCAGCTGGCTTTCTTCCAGTTCGGACGGAATCACCAGATATCCGATCCGTTCTCCCGGAAGGGAAAGTGATTTGCTGTAGGAATAAGCAACGATAGTGTTATCGTAGTATTTCGTCACATAAGGAACCTCCACGTCCCCGTATGCCAGTTCCCGGTAAGGTTCGTCCGAAATGAGGAATATGGTTCGTCCCAGTTCCTTTTGCTTACGCTTCAGTATATCTGCGATCTGCCTGATCGTCTCTTCACTGTAGATCACGCCGGTCGGATTGTTAGGCGTATTGATGAGAACAACGCGGGTCTTGTCACCGATAAGCTTCTCAAAGGCTTCCAGATCCGGGTAAAAAGTCTCCTGATCTGTCGGAGCCTGCACCACTTTACCGTCATAGTTGTTCACATACCAGTTATATTCCAGGAAGTATGGCGCGAAGATAATCACTTCTTCGCCTGGATTCAGGATAGTCTTCAGTGCTACATTCAGACCGCTGGCTGCTCCTACAGTCATGAGAATATTACCGTGATCAAAGGCTGTGCCAAATCTGCGATTAAGAGACTGTGCGATGGCTTCACGCACGTCTTCGAATCCCGCATTGCTCATGTATCCGTGAAGTACCGTCGGGTCTTCTTCGTTCAGAATATCAATGATGGACTGCTTGACTTCTGCCGGTACCGGCGCATCCGGATTTCCCAGGCTGAAGTCATATACATTTTCCGGGCCATATTCTGCCCGCATTTTATCGCCTTCTTCGAACATTGTTCTGATGGCCGAGTTGTTTTCCATCAAAGGCTTCATTTTATCTGCGATCATGTCGTTTCGTCCTTTCTGTCAAGCTCTTCTCTGCTTATTTCTTTTCGATCTTGTCAACACCCATGAATCCTCGCAGTGCTTCCGGAATAACAACGGAGCCGTCTGCCTGCTGATAGTTTTCCAGAATAGCGGCTACCGTTCTTCCTACTGCCAGTCCGGATCCATTGAGGGTGTGCACGAACTCCGGTTTGCCTTTTTCAGCCGGACGGAACCGGATATTTCCTCTTCTTGCCTGGAAGTTTTCAAAGTTACTGCAGGAAGAGATCTCTACGTATCTGCCGTAACTTGGCATCCACACTTCAATGTCGTAGGTCATTGCAGAGGAAAATCCCAGATCTCCGGTGGACAAACGTACTACTCTATATGGGATCTCCAGCTTCTTTAAAACATCTTCCGCTGCTGCAGTCAGGGATTCCAGCTCGTCATATGAAGTTTCCGGTTTAACGAATTTAACCATTTCCACCTTGTTGAACTGGTGCTGACGGATCAGGCCTCTCGTGTCACGACCGGCAGAACCGGCTTCTTTACGGAAACAAGGTGTATATGCAGTATAATAGATCGGCAGCTCTGCTTCATCGATGATTTCATTCATACGAAGGTTGGTTACCGGAACTTCTGCTGTCGGGATCAGGAAGAAATCCTTTGCAGGAACATGGAACATATCATCTTCAAATTTCGGCAGCTGACCTGTTCCGATCATCGCGTCGCGATTTACCATGAACGGCGGCAGGATCTCTGTGAATCCATGCTCTTCGGTATGCAGATTCAGCATGAAGTTGATCACTGCACGTTCCAGGCGGGCACCCAGGCCTTTATAAACAGTGAATCGCGTCCCTGCGATCTTCGTAGCACGTTCAAAATCCAGGATGTCCAGATCTGTTCCGATATCCCAGTGAGCCTTCTCTTCAAAATCAAATTTTCTTGGTTCGCCCCACTTGCGAAGTTCTACGTTGTCACTGTCATCGGCACCTTCCTGCACGTCTTTATATGGTGTGTTTGGAATGTTGAGCAGCGCATCGCGAAGCTTGGCTTCCACTTCGCTCACCTGACCGTCCAGCACCTTGATCTCTTCAGAAAGCTGCTTCATTTCTGCCATCAGTTCTGTCGTGTCCTTGCCTTCTTTTTTTAACACGGGGATCTGTCTGGAAGAAGTGCTCTGCTGATTCTTCATCTGTTCTACTTCAGCCAGCAGTTTTCTTCTTTCTACATCGTATTCGCGTACTTTATCGATTCCAAAATCGCCTTTACCTCTGGATTCCACAGCTTTTTTTACGCCATCAAAATCCTCTCTGATTCTCTTGATATCTAACATGTCATCTTCCCTCCGTGAACCTTAAAATAAATTCTTTCTGTAAATGATGTAAAGCCGCATCAGTTCCTCTACCTGTTTCTGCATTTCCATCTGCAGCTGTGAGGCGGTGCTGTAGTCTTCTGCATCCAGAGCTCTTATTATACGCGTCAGCAGACACGGCACGTCCAGCAGGTCACGTCCCAGATGGTTGCGCAGCCCCTGGATCTTATCCCAGTAATATCTGTCATAATCGACGCAGTCATCATCATCATGCAGCTTGGTGCAGTGACGAACCACATCCATGACATCCGGTACGATACGGTTGTGAAGTTCTGTCTTCCACTGATCCAGTGTCGCCTGGCGATAGGATTCCAGTGCCAGTTCCGTCATCACGTCGTCTCTCTTGAAAATTTCCAGTTTTTCCGGATACTCATCAAACGCTGAAATGTTTTCCCATACGGTCCGTGGAGCTTTTCCAAAGAACTTATCGCGTTCTTCTTCTGTATATTCATCGAATACATCCAGTTCGCTGCGGTATATACGGTCTTTATCAAGGTAAAAGTCTTCCTGTCCGTATTCCTTGGAAATAGATCGTTCCAGCTCATCGGAAGTCTTGCCGTTTTCCAGTGCTGCTTTGATGCCATCCAGCATCGCCATATAGGATGCTGCGATCACCAGGTATGTATTGCTCTTAGGATTTGGCGATCTCAGTTCGAAACGAGTTGCCATTTTATTGCCGATCTCTCTGACCAGACCTACCAGAACGGTTCTGTTTCTCGACGGCATCTGGGCACTGTGTCCCAGGGAAGTTACAGTACATACAGGAGCTTCATAGCCTGGCTTCAACCGGTTCAGAGAGTCGATGCTGGAGCTTACGAACGGGTTGATCACATCGTAGTTTTTAAGCATACCCATCAGGGCGCCGAATCCGATCGGACTCATGAACTGGTTTTCCGTATCCGACGGTGCGAACAGGTTGATCATCTTGCCGTTTTTCAGTCTTGCAGATACTCCCATGTGAGTATGCTCGCCGTTTCCTGCCACGCCTTCCATCGGTTTCGCCATGAAGGTCACTTCCAGCCCGTACATACGGAAAATATCTCTTACGACGTATTTGATCTGATTTTCGTTATCTGCAGCCTGTACAGCAGAAGAATACTTCCAGTCGATTTCCAGCTGTTCCATAACATGATCATATACACCGGAGTTGCCCAGTTTTGCTTTTACGCCACCAACTTCTTTATGACCCATCTCCATTTCAAATCCGTATTTCTGCAGGATAAGCATGGTCTCTTCCAATGCAGTACGGACCGGTCCGGTCGTCCTCTTCCAATACTGTTCCTTCAGCATCTGAGCCGTGGACAGCTGTTCTCTGTCGGCATCGTCATCCGGAGTCTTTACCCAGAATTCCAGTTCTGTAGCTGCCGTGATGATGATCTTATCGATGTCATCTACGCTGTCCGCGTCGATATGCTCAAACACGTATGGATTGTTTCTGAGAAGTTCCATCAGGTCATCTTTAAAATTCCGGATAGCATCTCGCAGGATCACTCTGGATCCAACGCGTTCCGAATCATTATGCACAAGCGAGGACGGGATCCTCAGTGTTCCTACCGGAAGACCCGTGTCAGGATCCGGGTAGTTGAAGTTGTGATCCACAAACCAGTTGACCGTCTTATCCGGTATGATGTCCACCTTCGCGTTATTCAGCTTGGCGATCTTAGGCAGCACTACGCTGGATCCGTCCGTCTGTACTCCATGGGTAAGGAATTTATCCATATCCTTCAGAAATTCCTCTACCGGGATCTTTTCGTCGGTATCATGCCCGCCAACATCGATCCCTACCAGAGAAACGAACTTGATTTCCGGGTGCTTCCCCAGAATTTCCCGAATTTCTTCCGTGCTGTGCTTATCAGCCGGTATCGTATAAAGCATTTTGTCCAAATCGTATGATATCATAGCATCACTCTCTTTCTTTATAACGATTCAGAACATCCTCTACAGTCTGGAAAACTGCTATGAGAATGTCCTGAATATCTTTCTTATTCACTTAACATATTTAAGTATTTATCCAGTTCCTTAAGGTATTCTCCATATTTAGCCCAGTCACCATCCTGCTGTGCTTTCTGTGCATTGTCGAAAGCTTCCTGCGCTCTGGTGATGATCTCCGTCTGACTCAGAGAAGCGTCACTGCCGCCTGCCGAGGTGTCCGTATCACCGGAAGCTTCTTCACTTCCCGGACTCTCATGAGCGCTGCCTTCTCCAAACAGGGAATTGAGCGCTTCCGCCAGCGTAGATTCATATGCGATCTGATCACCATATGCGACGATCACCCGCTTTACTTCCGGGATGCTGGAATTGGTTGCTTCCAGATAAACCGGTTCGATGTAAAGCAGAGAATCTTCGATCGGCACTACGAACATATTGCCACGGCTGTAGCTGGAGCCAGAAGAGTTCCATAAGGAGAATTCCTTTGAAATCTCCGTGTTCTGGTCGATCTGTGCTTCTACCTGCATCGGTCCGTAAACGATCTTGCTCTTCGGCATCTGGTAAAGCACCAGCTTGCCGTAATTGTCGCCATCGTTACGTGCTACAAGAAGTCCGGTCAGGTTCTTCTTGTCCTTCGGTGTGAATGGTATGGAGTTGACAAATTCTGCACCATTTTCGCCCGGAAGCTTCATGATGTAGTAGTTCGGCGTCATAGCCTGTTCCTTGGTACCGTAAATCTCACTTGAGATCTGCCACAGGTCTTCGTTCTGATAGAATACCTTCACATCGTTCATATGATATCTCTGGTACACGCTTGCCTGAATATCAAGCAGCATGCTCGGATAACGGATGTGTGCCTTGATTTCCTGCGGCATTTTATCCAGATCCTTAAACAGATCCGGGTAGATCTTCTTAAAAGTCTGCGCGATCGGATCCGTATCGTCTACGATGTAATAATCCGTATTTCCGTTATATGCATCGATCACGACCTTGATGGAATTTCGGATATAGTTTGTTTTGGTTTCACTATTGTACGGTTCCGAATACGGATAGTTGTCCGTATGGGTGTACGCATCGATGATCCAGTACAGTTTACCGTTCTCCGTAACCATATACGGATCTTTATCATAGCTGAGATACGGCATTATTTCCCGCACTCTTTCGGAAATTTTCCGATTGATGAGGATCTTGGAATCGCTCTTGATGTTGCCGGAAACCAGCGTCTTTAAGCTGTGCTCCCGAATTGCAAACATGAGACGGTTGATCGGGTTCAGCTTGATACCCGCATCGCCTTCATATCTGGCATACTTGTTACTGTTTCCATCAGGATAGTCAAATTCATCTTCCGACGTATTTACCAGCGCATAGTTAGAGGTCAGTTCACCGAAATAGATCTCCGGCCGCTTGATATTGATCTCATCTACACGGGATACCGGCGGGATGCTGTCGATGAGCATATCCGGCTGCCCGCTGGAAGTGATCTTGTCTACTCTGGAAAGAGTCACCCCATATCCATGGGTGTATTTCAAATGCTTATTCAGCCAGGTGTCGCTGATCTTCTCTTCATCGATTTCTCTGGCTGACAGGAACGTCTGTGTATACTCCCCGTTGATCATATATCTGTCCACGTCCACATCGTTGAACGTATAGTACTGACGAATACTCTGCGTCTGATTGTAGAAAGTCTTCGCCGGAGCATAGTCATTGATACGGATATTGGAGATGGTATCTGAATTATTGGCAATGTCCTGACTGGTCAGGTTCTGATTCGCTTCAAAGCCCTTCATGTCCACTTCGTTCAAGCCATACGCCGACTGGGTATATTCGATATTGCGTTCCAGATACTTGCTTTCTTTATTGATTTCATCCGGGGTTACTACCAGGTTCTGCACCACCAGCGCGCCGCCCACACCAACAGCTCCTACAATAAGCATAGCGATCGGAGCGATAACAGCCGGTTTGAATTTTTTCTTCGTAATACCGATGGCAAATCCGATCGCCGCCAGAACGGACAGCCCCATGATGATCCTGTAAACCCAGAGAGTCACCGTAACATCGGTAAAGCCCGCGCCGTATACGGCGCCTGTGCTTCCAAACAGAAGATCATACTGTTTCAGGAAGAAATTCACGCCTACCATCAGGAAGAACAGCACACCTACGATGATAAGCTGTTTTTCCGCAATGGAAATCAGCAGTTTCAGATTGCTGTGGTCAAACTGCTTCTTCGGCTTTGCAGTCTTCTGGAACGGACTTTTGCCGCCGTTTTGGAAAGACTTTGCAAACTTGCCGAACATATCGTTGATATTGTCAAAACCGCCGAACTGCCCTCCTGCAGTCCCGCCGCCATAACCGGAGCTCTGCGCGTTTTCTTCAGACGCACCGCCATCTTCCTTTGCATCATCCGATACTCGTTCGAAGATCTGCGGAGTCCTTACCGACAGAAGCACCGAATAATAAATGACCGTCAGCAGCGCAAATGCGATCAGCAAAACGATCAGCAGCTGGTTAGCTTCTTCAATAAAGTCGAGCTTGAATACATAAAATGAAATGTCTATATTATACAGTGGATCCTTTTTATCGAATCCGGTGCTGTTGACAAACTGCAGCAGCAGGAACCAGAGTTTCTTCACAGCGAAGAAAGTAGTGATGGCTCCGTAGATCCCCGCCAGACTCCACGATATGATGTTCAGTCTGCGGTGATCTGTCACCTCGTCGGAAACAACCTTCTTAAAGTATCCCCGTTTAAGGAATTTCAAATACACGTAAGCCAGGAATGTTACGACGATAAATGTCGGTATTCCTATTTTTAACTGCGTCAGCAGCTTGGTAAGGAATACGGAAACGTAGTCAAGTTCCTTAAACCACAGGAAATCCGTGATAAATCCAATCAGACAAAGGAACAGAAACACCAATACTGCAATAACGATCAGTACTTTAAGGCCCGCATGCCTTTTCTTCTTCTCTCCCGAACTGTTCAAACAGATACCCTCCTTTTGCTAACCTCTACACATCGTAGGCAGCTGTCATTATCATGGTAAACTTCTTCTGCGGGTACATGGCATATACGCGTTCTGTGGAGGTACCACCCACGGTTTCCCTCACCCACACGTAGTATTTACTGCCCGCCTGTCTGATCTCACCGATCTCCAGCTTGGAGAATTCTCCCGCCGGCTGCTGATTCTTCAGTGCAGCCGTGTCCTGATACAAGTTGGTGCTGTCATCAATAAGACTCAGTACTTTCTCATCACCCTTCGCCATCAGATTATATCTCTGAGACTCAAATGCAATGATCTCGCCTACGACCTGTTCGTCATAATAAACAGGATAGTTATCCTTGTCTCTACCCCATTCGACCTGGGTCATAGGCTGTGATAGGACCAGGTCCGACACCTTGCCGTCCCTTTCCTGGTCGTAGCTTAAATCGGAGCTGTACGTGATACTTTTGATCACATTGCCCTTGTTTTTTCCTTTCTGTGCGTTGATCAGATCGGTCTTGTCCTCCATGGGCTCCGTTCTTACCTGTGCTGCGATCACGCTGTATTCCGTATCTTCGCCGGTGATCAGCTGGATCACCTTGTTGAGCTGCGAATCGATGAATTCAGCCGCCTTGCTCTGCGGTGCCAGGAACTTGATGCCCATACCAGCCACTTCTACTGCCAGTATCACGATCAGGAGCACCAGAATGATTTTCAGTACGATCCTGCCCTTGCCGCCGGATTTTTCTTCTTCGAATCCATCTGCTGCTTCTGCAAAGTCCGCTCCGCCCTTCTTACGTCTGGCTTTTTCCTGTTTCGCGCGCTGCTTTTCCATACGTTTGCGCTCTTTCTCGCGCTGCTTTAACTCTTTCTTGGAAAGATTTGCATCGTCTTCGTAATAGTCATCCTGATAATCGTCTGCATATCCATCAAAGTAATCGTTTGCAGGCTGCACATTTTCATAAGCTCCCTGCTGCGCATGCTGCTGGTTGATATAATTCTGCGCTTCCGCTTCGCCGTAATGGTCAAAATCATTTTCTGCGAAAGCATCTGTCTGCGGTGCCTTATCCATCACAACGGTATCCGGCTGTACTACCATAGTATCCTGCAGACCATCTGCTGCCTGATCGAATGCCTGAGGATCAAAGCGCTGAGTATGACCCAGATCTTCCGCCGCCGGCTCTTCCGGCATGCCATATCCACGAGTATCGTAAAGCGGATCCGTCTGTGCCTGCGGGATCTCTTCGATATCCGCCAGGTCACCAAAGTCTGTCAGTTCCTGGATTTCTTCTGTTTCTTCAGCGAAATTCAGTTCCTGCGGCTGAGACAGATCTTCAAAGTTTTCTTCTCTAAAGTCGATCGGCTGCGCCTGAGGCATAGGTTCTGCATCAAATACGGAACCCTCCGGTACGTTAGAAACGTCTCCTGCCGCGTCCAAACTGTCAAAGAATGCATCGTCCTGGTTCTGCAGCGGTGCTTCATAAACAGGCGCTTCGTAAACCGGTTCTGGTTCCGGCACAGATTCCTGCTCATAGACCGGTGCTGCAGCGGCATGCAGATTTTCCTTGCTCATCACAACTGTATCGTCGTTTAATCCTGCGATGATCGCAGCCTTGTCTACAGTCCGCGTTCTGCTCATATCGTTTGAGAGCATCGTGTCTCTTCCCGTTACCGGACGTTCTTCTGTATGTAATGCTTCTGACCGGGCCATTTCATTGATCTGATTTCTCGTGGCACGATGTGCATCCTCCACATCCTTGCGAACCAGATTCTGTGCTGCCTGGCGTTCTGCTGCAGCATCTGCTCTCAGACCTGCAACTGCCGCCTTGATCTTGGCTGCTTCTTCCTCTCTCATGCGGGCAGTCTGTTCTAAAACCTTGCGCACTTCTTCCTTGGCCACTGCCTCGTTAGCCTGTTCCTCCAGGCGTCTTCTTTCTTCTTCCAGCTTCCGCTGCGCTTCCACATCGGCCAGCCTTCTCCGCTCCTGCTCTGCCTTGTACTGTGCTTCTGCTTCCGCCGCCAGTCTAGCTTCCTGCTGAGCTCTGATCTTAGCTGCTTCCTGTGCCGCCTTCAGATCTGCCTCAGCTCTCAGTCTTGCTTCTTCTTCCGCCTTTACTCTGGCTTCCGTTTCTGCCCTTCTGCGTTCTTCTTCCGCCTTGCGTCTGGCTTCTTCTTCAGCTTTTCTGCGAGCTTCTTCCTCTGCTCTGCGCTTTGCCTCTTCTTCCGCTTTTCTACGAGCCTCTTCTGCCAGTCTAGCTTCCTCTGCCGCCTTCATTTTGGCGATTTCTTCCAGTCTACGAGCCTCTGCTTCCGCTTTAAGCCGTTCTTCCTCTTCCTTGAGACGTTTTACCTCCGCTTCATGGCGCGCTTCTTCAATAGCGGCCAGGCGTGCTTCTTCTTCCAGACGCTTCGCCTCTTTTTCCGCCTCCTGCGCTTCGATCCTTTCCAGAACATCGGATTCAAATGCCTTCGGCTGATATGGCTTCACGATGCCTTCCGATTCCAGGAATTCTTCCATAGTGGAATTTTCCGGTCTTCTGCTGGATTCAAAACGCTGTGATGCGCGCTCTTCTGCCTGAGAGATTTCCTGTTCTATGGCATTTCCGCCTTTTACTTTATCGTATTCCTTATTCAGCAGCTGCTGAAATTCTTCATTTTTCTTATTGAAGGTATAGAACTTATCGATCCGTTCTGCTGCACTCATTGATTCCGGAGCTTTTTTCGGTTCTTTTTCTCCGAATATAGCACTGTCCAGATCTTTGCCGCTCAGAACATGATCCTCTGTATTGTGCTGCGGAGCACTTTGTGTTTTGTGAGCTTCCGGTATCTCTCTGTGCACTGGAGTTTCCGGTGCCGTTTCAGATTGAACCGCTGCCGGGGCTTCTGCTTTCGGCTGCGGCGCTGCGACAGGCTCCGTATTCCAGTTAAAATCGATTTCTTCTGTTTTTTCTACTGCGTTCTGGTCCGGATACTCCGACACATTCCATTTGATTTCATCAAATACCGGACGTTCCCTAGGTGTTTCTACCGGTTCTGCTTTTGGCTGCGGCGCTTTAACCGGTTCTGCCTTCTCCGTCGTATGCTGCACAGGAGCTGTCTGCACTGGTGCTGGCACATCGTCTACCGGCGTACCGCACTGCATGCAAAACTTTGCATCTGCTGCGAGTTCTTTTCCGCAATTTTTACAATACATAAGTTCCTCCTTCTGGATCTTTTCGATCAGCGATCTATTCTTTGATCAGCGCTTCCAATTCTTCCGCTGTATATTTTTTCCCGCTCCTGCCAGTATCCCGGCCAAAATTCTTTGGCGGATCTGCAGGTACTGCCTCTTCTGTGTCCACGTCCAAAGTACCCAGCCCGGTAAAGAGATCCAGGTCAGGTAATTCTATTTCCATCGATGTGATATCGTCTGCCGATGTGATATCGTCTGCCGCCATTTCTGCTGCAGCATTCCCGTCTGGAAGATCGATATCAAAATCCATGGCATCGTCCCAGTCTCCAGGCTCTGCCATATCCTCTGCGGCAGTCTCCTGCTTCCTCTCCTGAAAGGAAAACTCCGGCTCAGGTATGATCTGTGGCGGCGTCTCCGACACATCCGGCATTATCGACATTTCTGATGTCTGTTGCAAAGGTTCCGGCTGTGACCACTCCTCCGGCTGCTGCGCTTCTGTCTGCGAAGTTTCTTCCATCTCCTGTTCACTGCGAACCCAGCTGAACGGATCTTTGCTCCTGCTTCTGCTTCTGCGAGATCTTCCTGCGACAGCAGGTTCTGCAGCCCGCAGCACCGGTCTGCAAACATCTTCGTGCAAATCTTCCTGCAAAGGAGTCTGCTCCTCCGGCTGCGTCTCGACAGTCAGCCTGTCCTCAAGC
>ERZ1026880.938-NODE-938-length-13472-cov-9.896400_pt1 | contig 13472 bp, 12 predicted proteins | sample MGYA00380170_ERZ1026880 | MGnify/ENA primary metagenome ERZ1026880 (study PRJEB33269, sample SAMEA4719806) | human gut metagenome | biome: human-associated habitat; feature: organic feature; material: feces | place: Cameroon | collected 2013-10 ...
CCGAAATCAGGTACTGCGGCTAGGCTCTAGGGGCTTAGCCTTTTTCCAACGATTCGTACTATAAAATCTAAGTCTATGCGTGTCAAGTTATTTGCGAAATATAACTTTACGTTTTGTCAACACCAAAATGTCAGATAGATTAAGTTTATGCTATCAAGCATTTGAACTGGGAAAACTGCGGCCGTATCTAGAGAATGGCGCTATTCCAGACGTCGAATATCGGCTTAACTGCGAATGTAATGCGGCTTGATAGATCTCAGTCGCTACGAAATAAGCTCGAGAAAGGCGTTTTACGCGAGATTCAGCACCTATTCGAAATCTGGCGTCGACGGCGCCTTCCCCTCTTTACGACGCCGGTTTCATAACTCGGCTCCGTCCTAATCCTGCCATGCCCGTATACGCAACGAGGCCCTTGCCTATATATAGGCAAGGGCCTCGTTCAATGCGATCAACGACAGAGGTTACTCTTCGACGACCTCGGGGATGGCGCCCATGGGGCACTCCTCGACGCAGTCACCGCAAGCGATGCAGTTCTCCTCGTTCACAGCCTCGACAACGCCACCGTTGACCTCCAGGACCTCCTGCGGGCAGGCGTCAACGCAAATGCCGCAGCCGATGCACTCGTCAGCCACAATAACCGGATGTGCCATGGTAACTCCTTCTCGTCTATAAGCCCCGGCGAAATGCTACCGGGTCATACCCCAATTAAGCAATGCAGGCACAATACCACTACTGCCGATGATTGCAATACGAATCAGGAAAATACCCGGGGAGCGGTTATGACGACGCTTTCGCAACGACGTTCCGCACATGCGTAACCGCCTCGACTCCGGATTATCCTGCCAGGAAGTCAAACGCCCCGCCTCCTGAAAAGGAAACGGGGCGAAGCAAACCGGTGGTTCCCGGATGCTCCTAGCAGATACGCGGCAGCTGCTCGCCCACCAGCATATCCAGGATGCGCGTACCACCGAAGGCGGTACGCAGGAAGACCTTCGAACCGCGATCGGGCTGCGCTTCGGACACTTCGCCGATGATGGCCGCATCGGCTCCGTATCTGTTCGCGCGCATGGCCGCAAGCGCCGCTTCGGCATCCTCGGGCGCGACAACGCACACCATCTTGCCCTCGTTTGCCACCTGCAACACGTCGTAGCCGAGCATATCGCACGCGCCTTGCACGGCGGGCTTCACGGGAACGGCGTCCTCTTCAACCGTGATGTCGGTGCCGGACTGCGATGCCAACTCGTTGAGCGTGGAAGCCAGGCCGCCGCGCGTGGGATCGCGGAAGCATCGCGTGCCCGGCGCCGCGGCAAGCACCTCGGCGATGAGGTGGTTCAAAGGTGCGGCATCGCTTTGCAGGTCGGCCTTGAACGACAGCGACTCGCGGCAGCTCATGATGGTGATGCCGTGATCGCCTAGCGTGCCGCTGACCAGCACCTTATCGCCCGGCTTGCATTGCGCGCCGCCCAGGTTCACGCCTTCGCGCAGCGTGCCGATGCCCGCGGTGTTGATGTACACGCCGTCGCCGTGGCCGCGGTTAACCACCTTGGTATCGCCCGTGACCAGGTGCACGCCGGCTTCCTTCGCCACTTCGGCCATGCTGGCGCAAATGCGCTTGAGATCCTCGATGGGAAAGCCCTCTTCCAGCACAAAGCCGCAGCTCAGATAGCGCGGGGTGGCCCCGCTGGTGGCAACGTCGTTCACAGTGCCGCATACGGCCAACCGTCCGATATCGCCGCCCGGGAAGAAATGCGGCGTGACCACGAAGCTATCCGTGGAAAACGCCAGGCGCTCGCCTTGCGCCGGCGCGGGCAGAACCGCCGCATCGTCGCCCCGCAAAAGCTCTTCGCCCGCATAAGCAGCGAAGAACACCTCGTCGATGATGCGCTTCATCATGGTGCCGCCGCTGCCATGGCCGAGCATGACCGTAGTATCCATTTCATTGCTCCTTATATATATGAACGGCCGTACGGCGTTCGATCCGCACGGCCGATGATCGCTTACTCGTGTTCGTGATGATACTCTGCGACGGTGAGCACGAGCTTGCCGTTTTGCACGCCCTTGGTCCCCAAAATGAGGTTCGCGATGCTCTGGACCAGCTCCGTATGGCCGCGCAGCACGATGACCTCCAAGCACATGTGCTCATCCAGATGCACGTGCATGGACGACACGATGTTGCCGAAGTACTCATGCTGGATGGCATGAAGCTTTTCCTGCAGGTCGTTTGCGTGGTGGTCGAACACGATGGTCAGCGACCCCGCAACCTCGACGCCGGGCATCGCGCACTCGTCCTCCACCAGCGCATCGCGGACCAGGTCTCGCACCACTTCGCTACGGTTCTTCGCAAGCCCCCGTCGCGATACCAGGCGATCGAAGCTCACCAAGAGGTCCTCGGGCATGGCGACCGAGAACCGCATCAGGTCGTTCGCCATACCGGGTTATACCAGCTCCACCGTAACGCCGCCGGCGGCCTCGGCATCGTCTTCCAGCGCGTCTTTCGCCTCGTCGAGCAGTGCGCGCACGTCGTCGATGAGAGCCTGGGCCTCGTGCAGCTTCTTGGAGACGGTCTCGTAGCCGGCGTCGCCTGCCTTGTGACCCAGCGTGTGGGCCCAACGGCGCTCGAGCTTCAAATGGTCGTCGATCTGCTCGATCATCATCTCGAATTGACCGGTGTTGATACCGTTCGTGCACATAACGTCCTCCTTCGTCCCGCGACGATGGCTTCACGCCGTTCGCGGCTATTCGCGTTCTTGGTATGATTCGGTTATACGGCGAACGCGTTTCAAGGGCAAGAGCGGGTGTGAAAAAAACTATGAGCGGTAACAAATACGAGGTCGCATTGGACGAAACTTGGGAGTTGTTCGGCCAGTATATGAGCGGGGCCCATGCCGGGCTATGCTGCGTCATCAGCTCGGAACCGCTGTCGGAAGCAGCGGCGAAAGCGCTGGACAGCTCCTTGGCGGCTTTGGGATACGGACGCGACGCATGCACCTACGTTGTATCCGACGGCCTTGACCAGCAGGCCCTGTTCGTTCTGATCGAAGGATTGGACCCGATTTGCATCGTAGCCGCGGACGGCAAAAGCTCCGCGCTCCTGGGGCAAGCATATCGCCTCGCCCTTCCCTCTGGGAAAGCGGCCCGGCCGCTTGGCCGCACCGCTATATCGTTTCTGGACTTCGAATCCCTCCTGAAAACGCCGCAAGACAAACAGATCGCCTGGGCTTTGCTGAAAAAGCTACCAAAGTTCGGGGAAACGCGAGGATAAGCGCGCTAGACGATTGCGCGAGCCGCGAGTCAACGATCGCCTAACGCCCACCTCGCTGAAACCTGGGAGCGCAGCAGACATCGCCTCCACGCTCCAATGCCCCTGAAAATGACGAAAGACCGCGGGGGAGGCGGCCTTTGCATCAGACGAGTGAAACGAGGGGGGGGAGGAGATGTCGAAGCATTGTTATCTCCAACTGAGAATACAATACCAAATTATTGTCCTTAGTCAAGGATAATTTTAACAATCCGCAACGAGCGTTCGGCTTTTTTGCACTGACCGACGTCGCCTCCTTTGCCGCGCCGTACATGCGTGTTACTTTCGAACTCTTTACCTGCAAGAGACCGCCATGCTGCTACCATGAAGCACGCGAGAATGCGTTCGCGCGTACAGGGAAAACCTGTTCAAAGGATAAGGAGCTTTCATGGCAAACAAGGGACTGGCAAAAGACCATAAGGACCTGAGCATCCTGGTCACGGGCGGTGCCGGGTTCATCGGCAGCCACACCTGCGTCGAGCTGATCCAGCGAGGCTATAGCGTGGTCATCGTCGACGACCTGAGCAATTCCAGCCAGACCGCCGTCGACCGCATCCGCAAGATCTGCGGGATCGACGCCGACAACGCTCAGCTGCGTTTCTATAAGCAGAACATTTTGGATCGCGAGGCGCTTGACGCCATCTTCGCCGAGAACGACGTTGACGCCATCATCCACTTCGCCGGCTTCAAAGCAGTGGGCGAAAGCGTGCAGAAGCCGCTAGAGTATTACTGGAACAACATCGCCGGTACGCTGGTGCTGTGCGATGTGGCGCGCAACCATGGCGTGAAGAACATCGTGTTCTCCAGCAGCGCAACGGTATACGGCGAGCCCGAATTCATCCCCATCACCGAGGAATGCCCCAAGCACGACTGCACCAACCCCTACGGATGGACCAAGAGCATGCTCGAGCAGGTGCTCACCGACCTGTACGTGGGCGACAACGAGTGGAACGTCGTGCTGCTGCGTTACTTCAACCCCATCGGCGCACATGAGAGCGGCCTGATCGGCGAGGACCCGAAGGGCATCCCGAACAACCTGCTGCCCTACGTCGCCCAGGTTGCCGTGGGCAAGCTGGAGTGCGTCGGCGTGTTCGGCGACGACTACGACACCCCGGACGGCACGGGCGTGCGCGACTACATCCACGTGGTCGACCTGGCCCGCGGTCATGTGGCGGCGCTCGAGTGGATGGGCGGCAAGGTCGGCACCGGCAAGGCGCTGGGCCTAGGGTCGCTGGAAGGCGAAGCCGCAGCCGACGGCAGCCGCCGCGGCGTGGGCATCTTCAACCTGGGTACCGGCAAGGGCTCGAGCGTACTCGATGTCGTGCACGCGTTCGAGAAGGCCTGCGGCCACGAGATCCCCTATCAGATCAAACCGCGCCGTGCCGGCGACGTTGCCACCAACTACGCCGCTTGCGACAAGGCACGCACCGAGCTGGGCTGGGTCGCCGAGTACGATCTTGACCGCATGTGCGCCGACAGCTGGCGTTGGCAGTCCATGAACCCCGACGGATACGCCACCGAGCAATAACCCGGTATCCGCCGTTGATCGCACAAGGGCTCGCAATCCCATTTGGATTGCGAGCCCTTTTCGTCGGACAGCAAAAAGGACGCAGCGCTCAGCTGCGTCCTTTTTATCGTCATATAGGCGGAAGCGTTAATAGGCAGAGCTTGCACCGGTGCCCGTACCCGTTGCGTAACCACCGGTGCCATACGAGCTAGCGGAACCGCCGGTGGACGCCGCGCCGGCATACCCGCCCGTTCCAGCGCCAGACGTGCTAGACGACGTATCGGCATAGCCGCCCGTAACGCCGCCCGTAGAACCGCCATAGTAGGCCGATGACCCTGCACTGCTTGCGGAGTAACCGCCGCCATACGCGGACGTGCCGCCTGTACCGTAATCATTGCCGGCATACATTCCGCTACCCGTGGCAGCACCGCCCGAGGAAGGGCCGCCAGCAGAGGACCCGGCACCATATTTCTGCGCAAGCTTGCTGGTAGAGCCGGTGATACCGCTGGGATCGCCGCCTTGATCGACGACCTTCATCATCTCGGTGACCTTATCCTCGTCGGCGAACACGTAAGAAACGCCGTCAACGTAGCCGGTGATGGAAGGCAGCATTGCGGAATACATGACCAAATCGCCATCGTCCTTGAACTGCTGCGCCAGCGAAACGATGTCGCTCACCTTCATATCCGTGGTGACGCACTTCGCTGCAGCCTGGATAACGCCGGGCAATTCGGTGACGGGCAGCGCCAGCACCTTGTCCACAAGAGCCTGGATAAGCTTGCGTTGGTTAGCCGTACGCGTGAAGTCGCCATCAACGTAAGCGCGGCTGCGAGCGAACACCAGAGCCTGCTCGCCGTTAAGATGCTGCTCGCCTGCCTCGATGATGATGCGCGGGTTCTCGGGGTGATCGGTGGTGTTGTCGGCGTCGGTGTCGTCGATGCGCTCATCCACCATAACGTCCACGCCGCCGACCGCGTCGACCAGGTCGATCAGCTCATCGAAGCTGACTTCGGCATAATGCGAGATGCTGACGCCGGTGAGCTGGGATGCCTCGCGGATGGTTGCCGCAGCGCCGCCGTAGTTGTATGCAGCGTTGAACTTGTTCGTGCCGTAGCCATCGATATCGATCATGGTGTCGCGGGGGATGGACACGAGCGTTGCCTGATTGGAGACCGGGTCGACGCGCACCACGATGTTCGTGTCGGAACGGGCGCCGCCTTCATCATCGCCCTCGCGTTTATCCGAACCGATCAGCATCATGTAGAACGGCTCATTGAAGTTGGTGCTGACCAGCTGCTCGTTGATGTTCTCCAGCTCCTCCGACGTTTTTCCGCCTGTGTTCAGCTGGCTGCTCACATTGTTGTACCATACGGCGAACGCGGTTCCGCACCCGATAAGGGCTACGATCAGCGCGCAGCACACGCCGAGGGCGATTTTCTTGCCCTTGCCCGACCTGCGCGAACGTTGTGAGGAATACTGAGGATTCGAGCGCGAATACTGCGACGCACCCGCCTGATTGCGAAACGCGTTGTTCGCGCCAGGGCCTTGGGAACCGGGCGTGAACGCCGGGCGATAGCCGGCAGGCACTTGGGAAGCTAGCGGATCGTTCGCTTGGGGACGGCGGTTCTTTTTGAATGCCATGCAAAATCTCCTCACAGCAGTCCGTTCGGGCCTGCGTTACCTTCTTCCGCACCGCACAGATTCCATGCGGCTCCCCACCGGCATGGTGCCTACGCTGCCCGATCTCAACTTTCCTTCGATGGCTTGACAAACGGCTTGCATCCGCGCATCAAACCCAATTAATCATCGTGCATTGTATCATCCCAGATTGACAACCATAAAAATGGCATGCGGCCGAAACAGGGTGTTCATGGGGAGCTCATGCTACCCCTCTGCCATAGAAGATCGAATTCTTCCTATTTCCCGAAAAATACTCCTGAAACGTAACCGCTGGGTTACAGCGTTGCGTAATCGTGCCGTTACGCTCGATTCATGCAGACTTCCGTGCCACATATCGATGAGCTGGCAAACGTGCCAACCGACGAGCCGAGGATGGCCGTCACGCTTGGCCGTAACGTGAAGCGACTGCGCGAACGGGGACGAATCAACAAAACCTGCTTCGCGGCCATGGTCGGCATTGGGAGACCGCAGCTTAACAAAATCGAGAAAGGCACGGCCAATGTCCGCCTTTCAATGGTCGAAGAGCTTGCCGACGCCCTAGAAACCACACCGCAAGAGCTGTTGTTCGAGCAATTCGATCCAGCAAGCATCGCCATTCCGCGTAAAGCCCCCGACTGGCCGTTCGACCCATACTCATAAGCCCAGGTGTGGGGAATTTCGCATGTGTTCGCCATTCCTTGCTCTCGTTCGCGCGTTTTAGGCTATAATGCCCACACGGTATGGCAAGGAGCGCCTACCAAGCATGCGGGTGTCGCCAAGTGGTAAGGCACGAGCTTCCCAAGCTCGCATTCGCGGGTTCGAGTCCCGTCACCCGCTCCATCGATCATCAACGACGGCCCAGTGCCGTCGTTTTCGTTTTTCAGGAGGCAACGATGACCGAATCGCATCCGATATTCGACACGTTCATCTTCGACCTGGACGGAACCATCCTGGACACCATGCCCGACCTCATCCATGTCACCAACGAGACGCTTACCCATTTCGGCTACCCCACGCACACCGACGCTGCCATCCACAGCTTCGTAGGCGATGGCGCGCAACGCCTGATTTACCGCGCCCTACCCGAAGGAACCCCCGAGGCCGTGTGCGCCGAGGCGCTTGAATACTGGAAGGCGCTTTACCCCCAAACCGGGCACGCTCGCACGCGCCATTACGCGCACATGCCCGAGACGCTGGCAGAATTGAAAGCGCAAGGGTGCAAACTTGCAGTGCTATCGAACAAATACGAGGGCGGCGTGAAGGACGTCATCCCACGATTCCTTCCCGACGTCTTCGAAGTGCTGCACGGGGAATGCGAAGATATTCCCCGCAAGCCCGACCCCACCGGCTTGCTGCGAACCATCCGCGAGCTGGACAGCGCTCCCGAGCGTACCGCCTACGTGGGTGATTCGGCCGGCGACATGCTCGTCGCCCATAATGCCGGAACGTATGCGATCGGCGTTGACTGGGGTTACAATCCCGTAAGCACCCTGCAAGATGCCCAGGCGGACGCGATCATCTCCGACCCCGCGCAGCTACTTGGGTTCGCAAAGGCGTAGCCACTGCACGATTCCTTCCGCAACGCGCAGCCTTGCACAATCTGCCGGAAAGCTTAACCCGTGATATTGGCATGAACGCGCACGAGTCAAAAGGTTTAATGCTACAATGATGTGCGCGCCTCAGTAGCTCAGGGGATAGAGCACCGCTCTCCTAAAGCGGGTGTCGTACGTTCGAATCGTATCTGGGGCACCATGAATCACCAGGCCATCGGCTTTTGCCGGTGGCCTTTTTGCTTCTTGGGGACAAGATTTCGCCCGTTGGGGGCAAAATCGGGGACAAATTCGCTCGAGCTCGCCCCGATGCCGTTATCCAAATAGGCAGAGAAACGCTGTTCCCGCGCATGATCGAACGTAAGCATACGCACAGACACCATCGCCTCAAAGGCAGTGCCCAGCACCGCGACCCCCGAATCCCCATATCCCGCTATCCGCGAGCTATATGCCGGGGATACCACTTTTGGAACCAGGCGGTGAACACGCCCAGCAGCGCCGGGAGGATGGAGTTGATCGCGCCGACAAGGCTGGCTGCATCCGTTTGCATGATGAGATACGTCCAGACGGGCGTGATCAGGTACAGCACGCCCCACGCCGCGGTCAGGATACGGTTCGTCCTCATGAATATCGGGTTGCGCAACGCCGCTTCCCCGTTGTAACTGTTTTTCGAGTAATGCGCGGTCAGAGGTACTTTAGCAAAGCATGTGGCTGTCCACATCGCCCCGAACAGGAAATACGACGCCGGAATAATCAGAGCAGAGGACGCTCCGGTCAGCAACGCGACGGAGCACACCCCAACTGCCAGAGCGGAAATCTGGTCGTACAAGGTAGCCTTCGTTCGACGCATCAGAACAGGCAACAGCACGCATATTGCAATGCTGAGCAAACTTCCCCAAAAGCCATCGATCGCCGCTGCGACCCAGAAGACGATCCAGGGAATCAAAAGCAGCAGCATATTGGTTTTCGGCTCGCTCGCGTTCGTGCCCGCAGCGGAGCCTCCGTTCTCAGCGGAACCCGGCCCACTCGCGCTGTGCGCCGCACCGAAATAGTCGTCCCAATGCATCATCAGATCGAAGTCGCCTTCAACCGAGTACAGATGCTTCATCAGCGCCTCGTCGCCAGCGATTTCACCACCGGCAATCGACCGCCAAACGCTTAAAGGCGTATTGATGCGCGTGGTGAATCCCGAGGAGAAGCCCTCAGCCGGCTTCGTTTCAACACGGCTCCCGCCTTCCCCAAGGACGATGCGGTAAGCCTTGTCGATATCGGTGTAGTTCATGTCGAGCACGATATCCCGCCCCGACCAAGCCTGCCTACGATACAAGGCCGCCATCTGCCGAGTGAACACCAGGCTAGGGTCCTCCTTCTCGCCCGATTCGCCGACTCCCCAACTGGCATCCGCCATCGCCTCAAAGACGTCGCGCGGGAACAGGTTCCGATCGAGCTTGTCTCGGGTTTCCCCGGATATGCCGCCGGAAGCAAACTCCCCTCCGGCCTTCCGAACCCAGGAGAGGTACTCGTCAGTGCGATTCGCCAGCTCCTTCACCCTGAAAAGCTCGCCCTGACCGCAGAAAATCGCCGCGTAACCGTCCTTCCCGCAAAGCCGATCGAACAAACCGGTAACGCAGTCGTAGTTGCCCTTCGCCGTATAGAAGCCGCAGGTCGAAACCACCACCGTGCGCTTGCCGCTCATATCATACCGGGACGGATGGCCACCGCTTTCCGTTTCCGTGCTCATAAAGGGGAGCGACATGGGAAGCTGGCGGTCGATCAGGTTCTTCAGCTGTCCGGGCAGCCCGAAATAATACAAGGGGAAGCTCCAGATGATGACATCGGCCCATAAAATCTTCTCGATGACCGCCTGCATATCGTCGTGGATACAGCATTCGCCCGGCGTCTTGCTCCAACAGGAAAAGCAGCCCAGGCAAGGCTTGATATCGAGCGCACTGATGGTAAGGGCTTCAATCGCCGGCGTCTGCCCGTTCTCGCTTTCCGATTGATCGGCGAGTCCCTCGAGGAAAGCGCTGGTCAAGCGCCAGGTGTTGCTATGCTTGCCCTTCGGGCTGCCATTGATTGCCAGGATGTTCATCGGATGCTCCTTACTTTGGCGGCGCATCGCCCCACCCGGTCGATGCTCCCCTGCCGGCTTCCTCAGCCGAACCTGCGGCCGCCCTCCGGCACGAGCTGGCACGGGCTTTGCGACCGAACTCGACTTGTCTCCCAAGAACACGTAGATGCCGCGTGAAAACCATTCCGCTTCTGCGCTTCTAGTATATGCAGCCCAGAGGATACTGAAAGAAGCTTGAACGTAATTATCAGGTAAAGCCGGGCACACCGCGACCGAGCGAATGCAGGGAGGCTCCGAACAGATTGCCCAGGCAAAACGAACCCTTCGCCAAGGATCACGTCGCCACCGCAGGCAACATGCCCAACCGTCTCGCTCGTATGCAGCCCAATCGGAACGGCGGGCATGCGGGTCAACCAGGAACATCAAGCAATCCCGCTGCCCGATCGCAGCATCACCCGAACGCATCCCAACGATGAAAAAGGACCTGCCGGACTTTCGCCCGACAGATCCTTGCACATGCTATTTCCTTAAGCCCAAGCCGCTATGCGCCGATAAGCGTTTGCAGCGTGGTCAGGAAGCTGGACATGTTACGCCAGCACATGAACAGCGTGATGCCGATGAAGATGACGCCGCAGATGTTGGAGAACGCATGGTTGCGCCACTTGCCAAGGCTCTTGCCGTTGGCAACGTACATCACGAAGAACGCCATGATGGGCAGCAGGATGGCGTTAGCCGCCTGAGCCACCAAGATCAGCTCCGTGGGGCTCTTGCCCAACAGCACGGCCATCAGGCAGCCAGCCACCAGCACGATCATCCACACGACCTTGAACTTCAGGTCCTTCAGGGTCTTGCCCCAGCCGAGCACGCCGTTAACGGCATAAGCGGCGGAAAGCGGAGCGGTGATGGCGCTGGAGAAACCGGCGGCCAGCAGGCCGATGCCGATGAGCACCGTTGCCCAGTTGCCCAGAAGCGGCTGCAGGGCGACAGCCATGTCCTTACCATTGGTGACGGTGATGCCGGCAGCATGCATGTTCGCCGCGGCGCAGACGAGGATGGCCATGGAGATGATGCCGCCCAGGCCGATGGACAGAACGCAGTCGAAACGTGCATCGGCGATCTGCTCGGGGTCCTTGAAGCGCTCGGATGCGCCGGAAGCGTGCAAGAACAGGTTGTACGGCACGATGGTGGTGCCGATCAGGCCCACGGCGGTCAGGATGCCCTTGGCGCCAGCCTGGCCCTCGGGCAGGGAAGGCGTGAACAGGCCGGCCACGACCGCGCCCCAATCAACGGGAGAGGCGAACGCGGTGATCAGGAACACCAGGCCCATGAAGATGACGATGCCCGTGAGGATCTTCTCGACCAGCTTGTAAGAACCCACCCACATGGCGGCAAAGGCCAGAACGCCCAGCACGATGACGATGGGGATCATGGGGGCATTGACTACCGCCTGGATACCCAGGATGCCGCCCGTGATGTTGCCCGTCTCATAAGCGGTGTTGCCGATGAAGATTGCGATGATAACAATCACGATCGCAATCCACTTCAGCACCGGATGCGAAATGCGATCGCGGATGTTCTCACCCAGGCCCTCCTGCGTGACGATGCCGACGCGAGCCGCCATCTCCTGGAAGATAATGGTTGCAACGGTGGCGAACAGCAGCGCCCACAGCATGGTGTAGCCATAGCTTGCGCCGGAGACCGTGCACGTGGTGACCGTGCCGGGCCCGACGAAACCAGCTGCGACCAAAGCACCGGGGCCGATGTTCTTCAGCTTTTCGGTAATCGAGCCTGCCATCGTTCCCTCCTTTCCTACCGGGGCATCCCCGCCCCTCCTCTTTGTATATGGGGGATACTTTAGCACGCAAAAGCGATTGTGGGGACGTTTCGACACATGGCCGTAACACAGCTTGTCGGCCAGCGGTGGCGGAGGGCGGGTTTTCAGGGACGGACGGCGAAACCGATGCGCAGCCTTACGACATCTTCCAGAAGCCTTGGATCAATTCCTGCCGGCTGGCATCGCCGGTTTTCTTCAAGATGTTGTGCACGTGCACCTTCACCGTGGAAAGCGCCAGAGACATCTCGGATGCGATGTTCTGATTATCCTTGCCCAACAAGATAAGGTAGAGGACCTCACGCTCGCGCTGGGAGAGCTTATGACGCGTGGCGAATACGTTCAGGTTCTCGACGATCTGTTGCTCCTGATGCTTGCTGCCGCCCTGCGCGGGAGGGCGCTCGAAACGAAGCGACAGCATGCGGACCGCGTTACGCACCGCAGCCACGCCGATGACCAGCATCAGCAGATTCTCGGCATAGTTGTGCTCGGCGCTGAAGATAAGCGCATCCAAGTTGATCGACGGCAGGTCCATCACCAAGAAGGTGGCGTAATCCTCCGCCAAAACAAGCAGGCCTATCGCCCACGTCGCCGCATACAAAGCCCGATGCCGCCACATGCGGGCGCGCTCAGCCTCATCTTGTTGACGCAAGAAGCTATACCCCGCATACAGCAAAATCCAATACATGTAGAACTGGCGTATGGACCAAAACCAAAAACGCTGCAGATCGCCATCGGGAATCACCACCAGCATAGCAACACTGGCAATCGCGAAAACCACCGGTGGCATCACGAACATGGTACGGCGCGTTTCGTTTAGATAATCGCAAAGCAAAATCCAAAACGCGGTAACGAACCCACCTCCTGTCAACACCGAAGCAAGCGAGCGCACGACAAGATATCCCGATGTGAGCGCATCCCCACAAGAACGAACGATGAATTCGTCTTGGAACACTAAGGAGATGTCGAAGAAGTAGAACGCGAAGGCAACCGACAGGAACAGCATGGTCTTTTTGCGCGACACCAGATACGAGGACAAGCACACCGCCGCCACCAAAATGGAAACGAGCAGCATCAGCAGCGTGTAGTAGAACAGAACAAGCTCCACAGGCCCCTCCGTAGAACGCTTCGCCACCAGCTTCCCACAGCCGGTCAAGGCAAATCTCCGGTATTGTACCTACTTCTTTATACCTATTTTACCCTCAACCCCGATTCGCCACCCTGTTTACAGAAACGATAAGCGCACAGGTCAACTAAACCGAAGAGGGGCAGCGCTTTTCCCCGAGTTCCCCCAACACCATACCACAAGCTTCTCATCAGGGGTTTATCAAGGGTTTAAGAAGTTTCGCCCGGCGTTAATCCTTGGTTCCACCTCTAAACGGGCATCGTTAAATCCGTGTTAGACCTTCCCGTTTTTACGCGGCGGTTGCAAAGTGGGATCAGCGGAACGGGGCACCGAAAACGCCCCATGTGCAAGCCCAAGGCGCTAGGCCAAGAAGCTCTGGAAGGCTTGCACGGCGAAGATAGTCTTCATCCCACGAGACGAAAGAAGGTTT
>ERZ1026880.939-NODE-939-length-13471-cov-4.893336_pt1 | contig 13471 bp, 10 predicted proteins | sample MGYA00380170_ERZ1026880 | MGnify/ENA primary metagenome ERZ1026880 (study PRJEB33269, sample SAMEA4719806) | human gut metagenome | biome: human-associated habitat; feature: organic feature; material: feces | place: Cameroon | collected 2013-10 ...
TCGGAGATGTGTATAAGAGACAGAGAATATATTATCGGCGATAAGAGCTATTGATACTTGTACAGAAAATGGATTTATTGTAGAAGATTAACTAACCATCCTATAAAGGATATAAATATAAGTAATATGACAGAAGTAGAATTATACAACGAATTACAGAATATAAAAGGTTGTTTAAAAATAGCGGATTCACAAATATTAGAGCTTTACAAAAAGAAGAATGATATAATGAACGACTTTCTAAGTTTGTTACCTTTTCAGGAAGGTGACAAGGTGAAAGATAAAGATGGCAATATCTTTATCATAGAACGTCTAAAAGATGCTATATTGTTTGGCAAGAATAAAATCAAAGTTCATTTTCTTATCCGGAAAATAAAGAAAAATGGGAAACCTTATCAATACGCAAGCGAAGCTTGGAGAATTGATTATTTTTCCCTTGAGAAAGTAGTAGAGTAACTTTGATGAAAAGACATCAATTGATGATGACAAGCATGGCCAAGGGATTGCAATTAATGGTAACGCGGGTTGGACTTTCCATTCTACTTTTTGTGAATATACCTTTGCCGACGAAACTCCGTTCGGCATAAAAAAGGAGAAGGTCTGACCCGAAATGTTTACTTATGCTTTTGAATAAATCTCATTTTTAGGTTAATATAGTAAAGCTCCCTTAGTGAAGGGAACGGAAAAGGTAGCCGTTGCGAAACGTCTGCCTTTTTTTCACCTTCCACTCGGTAGTACAAACCATCCGCCACCGCAAAGGAAGAACTTGCAGCCTAAGTACAGCATATCGAAGGCATCCGTGAAATCGGTACGCTGCTGCAGGGGTAGCGTGTCCTCGCTCTCGGGCTTCTTTTCCTGACTCTTGTCTTTATGGAAACCCTTATATGAAATCTGCACCTCGCACAGCTGCATGGCGATGATAAGGTCCGGGTTGTTCACCTGGTTAATGCGGATGGCAGGGTAGGAGAGGTGAGCCAAGCCATCGTTGATGATTTTGTGCTTCACCTCGTGCTTCTCAGGAGCACCCATATCAATGGCCGTTACGTTCCAACCTCGCTTTTCCAGTTCCGCTATCACGGTCATGTAGAATCGCTCGTCTGACGAAGCATACGAGGCTCCCTGCTTTGCCGTGGCATCATAAAAGTACGTCACGTCGCGGTTGATGGCTCGCTTGGAAGCATAATAGTCAGAGAAGTCAGCAATCAGTTCACGCAGCTTGCGCTCGTTCTTCACATAGAAGCTCTTGATGACGTTCAGACATTCCATGCCGTCACGCTCGTACTTTTGTCCTACCACAAGCGTATTGATGTTGGCATTGTAATCCAAGGCTATATATAAAGGAAGGGAGTTGATGCAGTCGGAATCCTGGCGCGAGTCGTTGCGCTCGCCCAATTCCTTGAAGTCGGGTTGATAACTCTCGCTCGTAACTTTTTGTCCGCCGATGATGCCCGACACCTTTTGCGTAGTGAATTTAGCAGATGACAAGGGATCTATCTCATCTGGGATATATCCGTGAACATGGTCGATGTCGAGGTTGGAGTAAAAGCCGTCGTTACTCTTCTGTATCTTTTTATTCAGAATTGAGACGGCGAAAGTGTAGGGCGGAAGATCTCGCTTCATCTGGCGGATATAGTCTTCACCTAAAATGTCCACATTGTCGAGCGAAGACGCACGACGCACGCAGAAAGCCACTCGGCGCAGCTCACGCAGATAACCTTCAGTGAACTTCTTTGAGCGCAGGAACATCTGCATCTCAAAATCCTCTTCCGGCGTGATAAGGTATTCGTAATCGTAAATCAGTTCGGCATCGTCCTGCGAAATGAGCTTATAGTTGACGGCCATTTCCACCATGCCCTTTGTGACGTGTTGCCCGTGGTTGGGCATAATCTTGAACTGCCCTTCATGTTTCATCATCTTCAGAGCCACGGCACGGATAATCGTGCGCAGCTCCTTCGACACTACATGAACCGAGTGACTGGTCTTTTTTGCATTATAAAGTAGGTCATTGTAGCGTATCACCTTATTAGCATATTCCTCCAACTGCTCCTGCACCCATCTGTAGGTCTTACCTTTGAACGGACCTGCCTCGATTTGTAAGTCCAATTTCTCCTCCTCTTTTTCAAGCCACGACCCTTTGGCCGTGAGCGAGGCATCCGAGAGAAAGCGTGTACTTTTATACATCGGGTTGTGGTCGGAGAAGTTGATGTCGCCCAGCGGATGCGTCTGTCCAGAAAGAGCCGGCATCAACTCGTCGGTCACTTTCTTATAGGGGAAGAACCTTGCTTCGTCGCCCACCATGGCCGAGAACGTGTAGGAGTTGGCAGAGGCAGTCTGTGAGAGAGAGATAAGAACCCATCCGGCACCATTGGCAAACCAGATGTAATTGTCGTAGTTCTTGGGCTTGAAGATACTCTCCCGAGCGTGCTTTGGCGGTCGTCCCCAGCCGAAATGGATGCCCTGCGTAAATCCGAACATGCGTTCCATGGCAGCCATCGTGCTTGGTATGGTCTTGCCGAAGCCCTGTTGACGCGACACTGCCACCCATGCGCCCAGCATACCAGGCATGGAGTTGCTTGCCGTCCAGACATAGGGAGCCACCAATCCGTCGGTCTTACCCACACGGCGGGCGGCAATCACTCGCTCATCCTTGGCTCCCATGTATAGCGACTGCTGCTGGAATTTAGTTAAGTATATATTATGTGCTTGCTGCATTGTTATCCTGATTTTGTGTTGTCGTCGGCTAAAAGCCTTCATTTGTGGTCCTTATGTCCCACATGCCGTTTCTGACACGTCTTGCATCTATACACCGTCATGCCCTGCGCTCGTAGCTTCGGGTTCTGTTTTAGATATTCCCAAGCATCATCCTCGGTCTCGTATGCCTCCTTCGCCTTCCACGAGTGCTGCTTGCGAGTGTAGTGTTCAGGGTCCGGCTTGAACGGCGGAACCTTGTTGAAGTATTTGTGTCTGTTGTTGCTCATGTATTGTTTTGTGTTCTTTTGTGTCTTCTGTTGTTCTATCCCCTCAGTTGAACCATTTCACAGTTGTCTTGCCTTTATATCCTTTCTCCCATACGAACCATGCGTATGCCGCTGCGCTGCCAACAATAGCATTGAAATCTCCGTTGGGAGCACATTTCAGTCGTGAAGAACTTACCCAAATACGAATGGGGGGGGGTAGAACGGAAGAGAGCGCGTCGCGCCTTGCCTTCAAGAAAAGTCAGCTTCAGGAACATCGCCACCTTCTTCCCTTTGGGGATGATGCTCAGGGCCTTCTCAACAAACTGCTGCGCATATTTGTAGGGCGGATTGGTGACGATGTTTCCGTTCCACGCCAAGTTGTCTATTGCAAGGAAGTCGGCCACCTCGCCGTAACCTCTATCCACAAGGTCGCGGCTCACTACCTCATACCCTGCTGCCTCCAATACCCGACTCATGTGACCCTCGCCACACGACGGCTCAAGAATCCTTCCCTCAAACCGCTCCAGCTTGCACAGCCATTCCGTTGCCTTCGGTTCTGTGGCATAGTAATCCTCACGTTGCCGTTCCGCATCCGTATGATTGCTTGCGCCCAATGTCTTGAATACAGCGGCCGAGCCGCCTACCCAGTCTTTAGCCATTGTGGACCTCCTTTCCGCATTTAATTGAATAGTTCATGTCTTTTACATTTTAAATTGTCGTTTCAAGAACTGGTTGCTCTTTATGAGTTCTATCATTTCCTCCTCTGAATGTAAACCTTCCCAAAATACTTCAGTATGCGACCCACCCCTTTCATCGTCAACAGAGAACGGCACGGCATAGTTGGTATATACAACGCCGTGATGTTTTATCAAGTGACGACCTGGATTCTTGTAGATGTTATTGATCCATGTCTCGTTGTCACATTCAGTCCATATTCCGTATTCTTCGTTGGTAAGGTCTTTGTCGATACCCATAGGACAGTGACCTGTTTTGCCGTTGCCTTCTGTCCCGAAATATATAATCTTTGCCATATCGTGATCGTTTTATGTTGTTTTAAAATTCGCCAAAGTCCAGTTTCATCTGCTTGAATCTCTCGGCATACCATTGTTTGTACGATTTGCCCGAAATCCACCAGTCGTAGATGTTTTCCGCTATTTCGTTTTCTTGCTCCTCTGTCAAGCGGCCAGAAGAGGAGCCGGATGAAAACCCTGGTGCTGCGAGGGACATACTTGCCGAGAGCCACGTTAGGGTATATCGTAGCTCCCCATTTCTTTTTGCCGTGTCGTCCGTCCACGTCTATGAGTCCTATTTTCATCTCTATTCTTTTATATCTTCTGTTTATTCCGCATCATTCGTTGGCTCGGAATTATTTGTTAATTCGCTTATTTCGTTGTTTCCGCATCCGAGCGTCATCAAATGATCTGAACTGCTGTTTGTGATGAAAGAACAACAGATTTCACGAATAGTTAGTTTCATTCGTGTCATTTGCTGACTCTTTAATCAGAACAGCGTGAGCTGCACGGTGCGGTTGCCTCTTTCTGCTTGATGCTTGGGAACGTAGATGCGCTCCGTCACGAGGTTGTTTGCCGTTGCCGACAAGGTGGAACGATGGGTAAACTCTTCTATGCAGTCGAAGCGGTCCTCGGGCATTTGGTAAGAGGATATGAATACGGGTTGCGTTTGCCGCTCACACCACTGATAGAATCGTTCATAGTCGAAACCTCCTTGGCCTTTTTCTAAATATCCGTCTGTGCTCTCGTATGGAATGTCGCAATAAATCACGCTGTCTTCGGGTATCGTGACTTCTTCGTAATCAAGCACAGAGGACGTGATAGGCAGAAACTGCCCCCCCCCCGAATATCTGGGCAGACTGTGCTGCCGCTCTCGGTATTGCAAGCGATGCAACTGTGTTGCGTCTTTCGCAGTTGCAGAGTTCTCCGCTTCGATTTTTTTTTTTGAATTGCGACACCCGGTTGATACATTCCAAGTGTTGTAACTCTGACGGACGCTTGTAAGTCCTTCCATTGTCTCCAATCTCGGCAAGTTTTCTGCTTCCTGCCCCAATTCTGTAAATTGGTATTGAGTCGTTCCAAGGCCTCGATAGACTGCATTCGCGGATTCTGCCCCCCCGATTTGTATTGAGGCAAGTCGGGTTGTGCGACTGAAGGTTTCCTGTTGCATCTGCGGATTCTGCCCCCCCAACGATTGCTGCTGGAAGTGACCCAACTTATTGAAGTAATGCTTCACTGCAAGGTTTCGCTTCTGAAGGTCTTGTATGGGGTCGATGAAAGAGAGGTCGTGACCTAACTCCTTGCCCAACGAATAGTCGCTAAAGAACATGGCATAATGGATAGCCTTCTTCAGTGGTTCAATCTCCTTAGAATAAAGATAGTCGCGCAGATTGTTGCCAAACGACCACACCACAGCCACATAAGGGTCGGTGTCCTTCAGACGAAAGAAGTCCTCACGGCTAATCCATCGTTTTTCATTGTTGTACTTGCCGTTAAGGGCATCGATGAAGAGCGTAGGGCACATCCAGTTGATGTCATTTATATGTATGTGCTCAAACTTGCCCATAAGCAGGGCAGCATGGCTCACGGCGCATCCTCCGCAGAACAAATCTACGAGGTGGGTGCGCTTGGGCAGGAGGCGCACAATGCGCTCTGCCAACTTGTTTTTGCTTCCTTTGTAAGGTAGTCCGTATTTCATATCCTCTATTAAAGTTTACATCAAATTGATATATTTTTGCCTCAGTCGGCGTAACAACAAATTTCTTTTATTCCTGTCATCTGATGAAACAGACGACACAGAAAGGCTGGCGCAATATATTGTCTAATTGGTCTGATTCATCTGATGACTATTTCAGATCTGACCGGCCTTTGTGTTCTCTGCGTTCTCTGTGGCTTTATTCGTTGTCTCCTTGTTTGAGTGAATCTTCCGACTCCTTCTCTTCCATATACTCGAAGTAGTCCGGATCTTCCTCTCGCTTGTCGCTAAACATTTCGTCGTCCTCTATCTCCTGCAGGTCCTTGACAGTGAGACCATACTTGCGAGCCATGCGCAGCTTCTCCTCCTCGGTATAGTTCACACGGTCGCGCTTCACGATGCTCACGTCCTGCGTAATGGCAATGCGACTCATGTCCGGCATTTCGTCCGTAGCGTCCTTCTCCTCCTGGAAATTGCCATACACATTAGCTAAGGCTTGCATACCCTTATCCACTGCACGATCGTTGTTCTGCTGCTTACCCGTGCGTATCAACCACTCGGCACTGCTCAGATACATAGCCTTGTGGCGTGGACTCTCGTCAGTCTGGAAGAACCGTATCAGGTGGTTGCACACCATCACGTCGTTGTTGAGCTCCGTAATGGTACGCGGACAGATATTACCCTCGTCGTCGAGCGTAATCTTCAGCGCAAGCACCATTTCCTGCGCATCCTTATGACCTTGCGCCGCACGGTTGAAGAACATCTCATAGTCGCGTCGGGCAATATTGCGGCACACCGTCCGAGGGTCGATGTCCTTGTTTTGCACCCATCGTTTGTAAAACTCCGAGCACACCTCCATGCGGTAGCGTTGCTCCAGCTTCGGAAAAGCCGTCTGGATGCTCGTACCGTATGAGAGCCACTTGTCGATGCGAGCCAATGTATTTTGCGTAATTCCTGACATAGTGTTGTGTTTTATGTAGCCAAAGTTACGATATTCTTTTTCCCCCATACGGACATACCCCAATCTCCCCGCACCCCACCATGTCCGCTGTGCGTAGCAGCTTATCAGTAACTTTGTGGTATAAAATTCAGAACAACAACACATAAAACACAACACAAAAATGAACAACCCCTTCTACATCTCGCGAGCCATTGCCGCAGTGCTCGGCTTGCTGTGGGTTCACATAGAGCCCTCGATCAATTTTATCACCGTGTGCTTCTTCGCTCTCATCATCGACTGCTACACGGCGTGGCGGTGCAACCGTCGCATCTACCAAAGATACCGCGAAGCCATCAAGCGCAACCCGAAGTGTAAGATGGACGGTAAGCTGCGCTCCAAGAAAATGGCAAAGATGGTATGGACCTTCTCGGTCTTAATCATGTGCATCTGCCTCGCATCCTACCTCGACCGCAACGTATTGGGCTATATGAACACCCACCTCGCCAACCAGCTCACGGCCATGTACTGCCTCGTACAGTTCGTCAGCATACTCGAAAACGAGAGCACCTGCAACGGAGCGGCCTGGGCGAGAGTGCTTCAAAAGATTGTGGCAGATAAGACCGAGCGACACTTCAACGTGAAGCTGAAAGAGCTGATGAAGGATAAGGAGGAAGCGGAGGAAGCAGTGAAAAACAGTAAATCATCAAATGAATCGAATGAAACAAACATTGACGACCGAAAAAGTTTGTCTCATTCGATTCATTAGATGACCCTTCCCTTATCATTGATAAAAATTCAGTTGACTATGACAATAAGCAATATCCTTGAGCATTGGGCTTCCATCTACAAGCCCCTGTCTCACAAACCCGAAGGCAAGCTGGAGGAGCAGTCGTTCTTCCGCATCCGCTACATAGACCTTGAGAACATCTTCTCCCGTAACGCCAATATCATACACTCGCCCTGCATGCTATACAGCATCATTACCACTGGCGAGTTTCGCGATGCCAACAAGATGGAGGTATCACACCAGGTGTGGTTTCTCGCTAAGGTAAAAGATACGCCGCAGACGCTCGGACGCTACGACGGTAGCAAGATGGAGCAGACAGCCGAAAGTCTAATGGACCATTGCAAAGACCTCGTGTCATGGCTCCTTCAGGTAAGACGAACAGGCAAATGTCCTGTATCGGGACGTTGTTTTTCCGACGATCCCATCATAAACGCCGAATTGCAAAGCATTGATATAAGCACCATCTCCTGCGGACTGATAGGCGATATTTATGCAGGGCAATGGCTCGTGGCAGGTGTGGACTGGAAGAGTATGCAACCGCTTTTTAAGTGGGGTTGTGGCGGTAACGGCAAGTATATCACACAGTCTAAAGACCTTTAATATATATAGCGTATGGCAGTGAAATTATATAACCCTATGAAGCCTCTTAATGAGGAAATAAAAGGGTGGATGCAGCAAGCCGAGGAGGAGCTGCAAGGAAATTTCAAGGTGCAGCGCATCTATCCCACCGAAATTTACCAAGGCTGGCTGAAGGAAAACCAACGACGCAAGGAGTATGCACAGAAGCACCCTGATAAAGACGTGTGGTATTCTACGGGTAAAGGAGTGCAGAGCATACAGACAAAGGTTGTCAGTGCGTCCGACCCAAATAACATCACTGTAGCCATCTCCCACCTGCAGCACATGATGTTTGCTGATATGGGTGTAGGTATATGGGGCGATTACGAAGACATCCAGCACGGTAAGAATGCAAAACCCAACCGACGGTATATCAGCGCATGGGTGCCGTCGCAAGGCGAAACACATCGTCCTGGTATCATGTTCAAGGCTCGTACTATTCAGCGACGGATGGAAAACTATTTGATGAATTTCTATGGATTGGAACTGGAGGCTCGCTTCATTCAGGCCACTACGCACATGGAGAAACCTTTTGCAATCATTTAACACAACACAACTATGGCTAAACAGACTCGCAGAGAAATATACATAACCTGCAATGGTAAGTCGGCGGCCGACATGCTTCGTACGCTGACTAATCACGCCGCACAGCTCGATGCGCAAATCAAAAAGCTCATTGCCGATGGCAAGGGAAATACGAAAGAGTGCAAGGAGATGGTCTCGGTGTATGGACAATTGCAAAAACAACTCAAGCAAAACATCTCGAACACACAGATGATCGACAAAGTTATGCGTAACCTTGCTGGCAGCACTACTGCCCAGTTGCGCAATGCCCTACAAGCCGTGCGTCGTGAAATGTCTCGCACGTCAGAATCATCGGGCAAGCTCCCCCAGCTTCGCAAGCAGATGGAGGCTATAAAGGCACAGATAGATAAAAACACGGGTGCCATCCATAAGCAGGGTGGGGCATGGAGAATTGCATTAAAGAACCTTACGGTTTATGTCGGTCTGTTTTCGGTATTTAATCAGCTCAAAACCTATCTCTTTGATGTGTTCCGTTTGAACGCTAAATTTGCCGAACAGCTTACTAACATCCGTAAGGTCGCGCTAAGTACAACAGAAGATGTGGCTCAGTTGTCTAAGGAACTCTCTAAAATTGAGACACGTACAAGCATAGAGGAGCTGAACAACTTGGCCTACGCGGGAGCTAAGCTTGGGATTCAGACTCAAAACTTAGCAGGTTTCGTGCGTGCCGCCGACCAGGTAAACGTAGCATTGAAAGAAGATTTGGGCGACGAGGCGTTGACATCTCTCGCTAAGATTACCGAAGTAATGGGGCTTGTTGACAAATACGGCGTGGAAGACGCTATGCTGAAGACAGGCTCTGCTATCTTTCGACTGGCATCTACATCTACAGCCACTTCGGGCAAAATCGTTGACTTTTCCAACCGTTTGCTTGCACTTGGTGATGCAGCTACTCTTACGACACCTGACATTCTCGCTATTGGTTCTGCTGTTGACTCAATGGCCCTTGAACCCGAAGTGGCAGCTACTGCGTTTGGAAAACTTGTGGTAGAGCTGCGTAAGGGAACGTCTTCAATAGAAAAAGACCTCGGTATTGCGCAGGGGTCATTGAAGAAGATGATTGAAGAAGGTAAGGGTATGGAAGCCATTCAAACCATATTCCATAAGATGCACGAAAGCGACAACGTGTTTGCACTTAACACACTCTTTAAGGATCTCGGTTCTGAGGATGGTGCTCGTCTTACTAAGGTTATGGTGACGATGGCAGAAAAAGTGGGAATGCTTGATAAGGCTGTTGCTGAGTCAAACAAGGCTTTCCGCGAAGGTTCGGCTGTAACCGTAGAATATGAAATGCAACAGGAGACCGCTGCCGCATATATGGAACGAGCCGCTAACCTGTTTGAGAAGCAGTTTGTTTCGGCAGATGCCGCAAGCGGTCCGGTGCGCGATTTGGCTAAGGCATGGTACGAGATGGTAGATGCGCTCGTTCATAATGTTACGTTTATGACAGAAGTACGCATACTTATCACGTTGCTTATGGCTTCTATGAAGATGTTCCTCGGTATGTTGCCAACGCTTATCACGATGTTGGGTACGGCAGGAGTAGCAGGAGCATTTGCTAAGTTGGCAGAACTTACCACAGGTCTGAACGGCAAAACGATGTCTCTTGCGAACGCTTGGAATGTTATGTATTCGTCCTTCAAGAAACTATCTTTTGTAGGTCAAATGAGCGTGATGGGCGGTCTTATTGGTCTTGCTGGTATCCTTGTTGTAAAACTTGCTCAATGGACGGCTTCGCTTAAACAGGTGGCAGCAGGACAGCGGGTGCTTAATGAGGTTCAAGAGGAAGGTCAGCACAGAGCTATGGAAGAGCAGGAGTCTCTGAAGCGTTTGCACCGTGTAATGAACGACACGTCCGCGTCAATGGATCTTCGTCTTGAAGCCATGAACAAGTTGAATGGCGCTATCCCTAATCTTAATGCAAAAATCAACTCAGAAACTGGAGCTGTTCAAGAGAATACTAAGGCCTGGGACGATAATTTCAAACGTTTGCAGAACTACTATGAGTTGGAGGGCGCGCGTGCTAAACTTGCCGAACTTGGACGTAAAAAAGTTGATGCTACCCTTAAACTTCAGCAGAAAGAAGATGCGTATGCCAATACTAATGTGGATATTCCTACAAGACCAGTAACTTCAGGAGGAGCCGTGATGGGAGGTCAGGCGCAGGGTGCAATCGGACAAGCAGGACAAAGGGCAGCGGCAAAGCGAGAGCGCGATAAAGCTCAACACGAATACGATGATATTGTTGCACAAGAGGATGCGTTGTATAAAAAATTTGGAGCCAAACTTGATGTTAATGGAAAGAAGGTTGGCGGAAAAGGCAAAAAGGTTGGTGGCGGTGGCGGAGGTAACGCAGAAGCGCCCGAAGATGATGCTCGCGCCAATATTTCAGAATTTATCACGAAGATAAATAATTTCTATGAGCGCCAGGAAACAGCCATAATTGAAAAGTTGACTGCAGATGGCGTTGAAAAAGAACTGCAGGACTATGCTGTGGCAAAAAATGAATCTCGAAAAAATGCGGCTCTTGCAGCCGCAAAACAGTCGCTCGTTCTCGGCACTAAAGCATGGGATGATTACAAGGGTTCAATGGATAAAGACCTTAAAGAAAAAGACGACGAATACGGACAATCACAGTCAAGAATGTTAAAGGAAGCAGTCCAGTCGGCAGATGTAATGAAGTTGCGTACCGACCTTCTTAAACAAATGCCGAAGATTAAGAAAGGCCAGTTGGTTGGTCTGAAATCTGATGAGCGCGACCGTGCATACCTTGATCGTCTTTGGCTTGAAGGATCAAAGAGCGAAGACAAGCAAGCAACTATTGACCAAAAATGGGCAGAACAGCGTCGCAAGGAGCTTTTGGAACACGATTATACGGGTATAGTACAGCAGAACTCGTTCCTCGGATTGGCAAAAACTGGATTTGTTGATATAGATATAGATGAAATCGGCAGGGATAGGGATGCTATCATAAAGGTTTTGGAAAAAGCGCGTAACAATATTGTTGGTGTCTTTCAGACAGGTGGTGAAAAAGATGCGCTCCTTAAATTTCTTTTTGGTGAGAATTACGAGGATATGCCTATACAGTTTTTTTCTCTGCTTAGTGCTTCGGAAGAGGATGTGCGTTTGTTTTATCAGAAGCTTATCCAGTACAACGACGAATACGAGTCTGCAAGCAAAAAGGGCGATGACGAGCGTAAGAAACTGAACGATTACGGTTGGTCGAAAGATGCTACCCAGAAGCAGTTGCAGGCTACGGTTGATTATCAAGAGAAACAGAACAAAGAAACTTCACGTCAGTATTCGTTTGGCGCTAAAGGTGACACCATCGCTCCATGGGGACAGACCGAGGCAACCGACCCTGAGTTGGCTCTACTCAAACTGAAGTATGACCTGGCAAAGGAATATTATAAGTATATAGAAGAACATGGTGCTTCTGATGAGCAGAAGTTGGATGCAGCGAGGCAAATTGCTGCAGCCCACGATGCCATTATGGACTCCGTAGCTGCAAAAGCCAAAGCCACCGCCGAAGCTCAGATGAAGTGGTATAAGCCCATCGAGCAGTACGGCTCGGCACTTGGCGAGGCTCTGACCGACGAAAGCAAGTCGGTAAAGGATGCTACCAAGAGCATGATAAACTCGTTCATTGACCTTACTGGCGAATACGTGCAGCAGAAGCTCACCCAGTGGGTAATGACGAAGCTCTATAATTCACTTATGGCAGAATCGGAGCAAGAGTTAGTCGTATCAAAGCAGGTCGCCGCCTCTGAGAACGCCACAACCACCGTTACGGAAGCAGGTGTCGAGGTAGCAGCTGGCACCGCAGCAGGAGCTGCCCATACCATCGGCACGCTCGGATGGTGGGGTATTCCGCTTATAGCTGTAATTGGTGCAGTTCTTGGCGGTTTACTATCCCTTGCCAAAGGAGCGTTGAGCAATGCTTTTGGTGGCAGCAAAAAAGATAATGCCAAGAGCAATTTCAAGGTCACATCCGGTATGCTCACCTACGATTCCGGTAATGTGCAAGATCTCCGTCCGTTCGTCGGCAACGATGGCAGTCTCTATTGGGCAACAGAGGACAACAAGCCCCACAACGGTGTTTCGCTCCTCACACAGCCTACCGCCACCACCATCAACGGCCACCCGTCCCTGGTAGCCGAGAATGGCCCAGAATTGGTAATCGGACGCGAGACCACACAAGCCATGATGATGAACAACCCTCAACTATTGAAGGCTCTCGTCAATTACGACCGCAACTATTCAGGTCGCCGTGCCTACGACACTGGCAATGTAGCCGAAACAAGCCCCACAGTCGCCGCAGGGGCGACCGTAACTGACGAAATGGCGTCTTACCAAGCCAACACCAACGTAGCCCTTCTGCAAGCCGTAAACACGCTCCTGCAACGCCTGGAGCAGCCTATTGAGGCAAAGATTGATATGTATGGCCGTGGCAAGCTCTATGACAGCATGACAAAGGCCAACCAGTTTATGAAGAACAAATAGCTTACGCAAGCAGCAAAGCATTTATTTGGTCGTCGCGCCGTCAGGCGAGGCGACCTTTTCTCTTTTGGTGAGGAATAAACTTTTGTCCCCTAAAGTCCAAAACCGCGGATTTTTATAACTCCTTAATAATCATGGACTTTATCTAAAGTCTACAGGTTAAAAGTCCATAAATCCGCTCAAAACCACTACTACTATATATAAATTTCGCCAATTTTCTTTTTTCCCATTTTCAAAACTCCCGAACCCTAATTATATAATTAGTAGCATTAACGCCTATGGCGTAAATAGTTGACATTTAATGAATTATAGGATATAGGGAAAGGCAAATGACGGCTGAAAAACGCTATAAAATGCCTTATTTCTACTATTCTTTAT
>ERZ1026880.943-NODE-943-length-13450-cov-5.579097_pt1 | contig 13450 bp, 15 predicted proteins | sample MGYA00380170_ERZ1026880 | MGnify/ENA primary metagenome ERZ1026880 (study PRJEB33269, sample SAMEA4719806) | human gut metagenome | biome: human-associated habitat; feature: organic feature; material: feces | place: Cameroon | collected 2013-10 ...
GAAAAAAGGCTTTACGATTTCTACTTTCTATCTCCGTTTTTTCCGAAACGGCTTTTCTTCATGGGAGATAATCGGAATTAAAGAATGTAAGCATCAATTCTTACTTATGCCATCCGTGTCTGAATTACTCTTAAACTATAAAGATGAAAAGGATGACGCTGGAGACAAAGGTTATTTCTATATTCTTGCGAAGAGTGATTCGCCTGGCAACTTTTATGAGACTCTGAAAAAAGTCAACAGAGGTTTGTGCGTAAAACTTTTCGAGTTCATGGCAGTACGCGGCATGAGTATGAGTACAGTAATAAAACGTTTTTCTGCCGATAATTGGAAGGCGTGGGAAGAAGAGGGCATACACTCTCTGCTTTGTCATTTTATTAAGAACCAAAAATCTGATAACAATGATTGATATAACATTTGATTTAGAGACGTGTGCGCTTTGTCCCAATGCTGCCGTCATGAGTATAGGAGCAGTCGTATGGAACCGGTATGCGGAAGATTCCCCATTTGAGGAATGGGAAGGAAGGAATGAACCCGTATATAAGAATTTCTCTGCGCATGTGGATTTGCGCGGAATGTTTTTGGACGGTTTTACATTTGACAAGCAAACAGCAGACTGGTGGTCACGACAAAAACCCGAAGCAAAAAGGGCTTTACTTGACAATGACAGTGAGGACAGTCCCTGTTCACCTATAGATAAGGTGATAAAGGATTTCTTTGATTGGATGTCTGATTTTGAAAAAAAATCAGATGAGAACAACAAGGTGGCAGTATGGTGTCAAGGGTCTGATTTTGACCTTGCGATCTTGCGCAACATTTGTCATAAGTATAGCATCAAGATACCTGTCGGTCATAGTGATTTTCGCGATCACCGTACTTTCTTCCTGGAGAGCGCGCGGATTATATGTGAAAAGGCTGGAACCGACTTTGATATGAATCGTGCATATTCCCTTGTTGAGAGATATGAAGGCCAAGGGGCGGCACATGACCCTATATATGATTGTAAAAAAAGCATATATTCAACTTGGCAGATGATGAAATATCTGCGTAGTTTAACCTATCAAGAATAAAGAAACCTATGCCCACTCTGTTTTACCTTCCGTATATACCGAACAGGCAGAATGTTCAGCGTAATGCCCGAACGTCGCCTTATCTGTTCCGGCATCGCATTGCTTATACTGAGGCATTGCGGGGCGATGACTATGACGAACCCGTTTTGTTGTTCCACGCTCCATTCGCCTTAGTGAGGGATGTATGTCAGAAGTTGTTCACGATGATGCAGGGCAATGTAGGGAATATAATAATAAGGCATGAGCATTCATGCCGGGTGAAAAACGGCAAGTGTTATTGGCGTGTGGCTGTGGAGATAATCGGTCTTAACGAGAGTTGTATTTCGTTCAAGGAGTTCGTTCATCTGTTAATAAGCTATATAAGAAAGATAGCTAATTGTACGGTGAGGCACTACAGGACTGAAACTTTTTTGAACCTATAATAAAAACAGGCAGGCAGCGAGGTGGTAATCGTAAGATCCATAATGGAATGTGACTTGTATCAGAAGCGTCGGACTCGCGGCCTGCATTGTATTATAAACCGTGTGGCGATGGTGGGAGCGGCAACGCCCCACATGTGTCAGATGCCAGTTGGGTATGGAATTGAACGCCTCGGAGCCGCTGTCTCTTGATTACCTGGGACATCGCCATCGGTTTTTAAATGAACTAATATAAAAAACATATAGAATGTTCTATCACCCGATATTAAACCGTCTTGCAAACATTGACCTGCACCTTATCGTAAAGCCTGCCACAGAGCAGCGCATCGAGGGTCAGACCGCATGTTTCTGTCCTATCTGCAAGAGAGGGCAGAACGTGGATGCCGATGCCCAGCAGACTCCCCACTTTATCATCTATAAGGATGAGCGTGGTGGTATGTATGACGGCGTGGGCGTTGACGACAACCGAATGGCAGAGCATGGTGCCGTGAAGTGGAAATGCACCCGCACGGGTAAGACCGGCTACGGAGCCATCGAGCTGTACGCAGCCAAGATGAATCTTCCGATGCACGGCTATAGTCTTCAGCGGATCTGCCAAAGGTTGGTGAAGGACGTGTATGGCGATACCGACGAGGTGCGCCGTGCCTTCCCAGAGGTGTTTGCCAAGATGGACTACCGTACTCAGGCACAGCAGACCATCGGGACGTTCTCCTTCATGCCGAAGACCGACTTCTCGCCACAAGAGCTTGCGGCCCTTGGGTGTGAGGTGACGCTTGACAAAGGATTGCCTCGCTTCGGCTTTGGCAGTACGTTCACGCCCGACATGCTCAACAAGGACTTCCGTATCTATTCCCTTCTGAGCGTGACGCTGCCCGATGTAATACGCGACGGGCAGCATGTGAGCGAGATTATCCATGGCACACCCTGGAATCCGCTGTTCGTATGCTTCGCCTCACAGGAGATCGGTTCGCAGAACTCATACGGATGTTTCTTCCGTCCGGCAATGGCTGGGAGCGAACCGATAGTGTTCTCTACCGCCGAGGAGCATAGCGTGAGGAAGGTGAGCAAGTGGCTGATGGGCGACAATGTGTTTGTTCATGCGATGGATAATCGCAAGAGCGACAATACAGCCGTGCATGCTGCCATCGCCAAATACGACCCCGAAGAGAAATACACAGAGACCAAGGAGGTATGGGAGGAGAACGAGACAAAGGAAGGCCTCCCCAAAGGAACATTCAAGAAGGTGGACAAAAAAATCCCCACTGCCGAGATAAAGGCTCGCAACATCGTGTTTTGCCGCACACCCGAAGACGCATTGAGCGTGTATTATGCAATGCGTTCCCTGCACCTTGACAAGACGGAAGACCAACATTTTCAAGACTTCTGTTGGTATCATGTGGCGTTCTCCATCGGACGGAGAAACTTCTGGTACATAGAGCGTGGCGAGTGGAAACGGGAGAATCTTGATTTCAGTGCCGTGCAATACCAGAAGATGAACCGCTTTGCCGAGCACGTCATCATCCTATACCCAAACGACATTGCCTCACAGCGTGACTGCGGAGCTATATGCACCAAGTTCAGCTCATTGTATTATGCAATGCTGCCCGAGGGTTTCCGATCCCGTTGTTGCCGGCGCTGGCAATGGCTATATGGCTGCTCTCCCCGAAGCGTGCGCGACTATCTGCTGACGTACACCATGAATGCGGAAGAGAATTTCCAGTTCGACCATGATGTCCGTCTGCCGCTTTACTCCAGTTTGCATGGAGCGAGCAACACAGAGCCGTTTGATATAGAATGGCCGCGTGACCCAAGAAGCGGCAAGCCAAAGCCACCTACCTGCAAGGTGTCGCCAACGCGATTGTGGCTCTTTATGACGGCACGCGGATATTACCGCATGATAAACCCAGAGAGCACCGACCTCGTGGGTCAATACATCCACTTGAACAAGTGCTTTGTGGAGTATATCGACGCGAAGAGTATCATCCAGGCAGCAAAGACACTGCTGTTGAAATATATAAAGCAGGCCTGGCGACACAACGACATCGAGCAACGACTGATGTCCGATTGTGCCAATATGATAGACAAAACATTCACGGAGAAGTCGGCAGGTGGACTGCAGAGCATGGTGATAAACTTTGCTGATGCGTTCGATGCCAAGACGGAGTATTTCTACTTCAATAATGTGGCACTGAAGATAACACCCGACAGCATCCGCACGGTATCGTATGACGACATCAACTTCTTTATCCCCTCGCTCGCCAAGAAACCGTATGACTTCACTGTGAGAGTATTCAAGGCTCCGTTCGTCATTACCGAGCGCCAGGAATACCGCGACCGGCTGGAAGCGATAAATAAGAAGGAGGCAATGAAGAATGAGGACGGGTCTCCAGTGTTCACCACAATTGAGATAGGACAAATGAAAGCCGACCTTGAAGAATGGGCCTTGACGTATCGTTGGAATGTTGATTGGCAAGGACAGCGCGAAAAAGACCTTTGGCCTATTCTGCGCATTGTGCGCGGCTGCTCAAATGTCCTTTGGGAGCGAGAGCAGGAAGCGCAGCGCAATAAAGAAGAATTGACGGAATTGGAAAAGGCTGTAATCGGTGCTCATTTCGTCAATATGATTTCAGGCATCGGCCGTTTATGTTATCGTTCCAATACAGGTATGATACCCGTATGTCCTTATTTCCTTGAGGACGACATCCCTGACGAGAAGCAGGCTACTGGCGGTTCGGGAAAGTCTGTAATCGTGAAGTTGGTGGTTGGCAGTGCTGTAAACGTGCTTGATGTCGATATGAAGCGCATGGAGAAGATTGCAGACGCAAGGTTCGTGTTAGGTAAAGTTCTGTCCGAGCCATTCAAGTATAGGGTGCTGCATTGGGAAGACAAGCAGAAATGTTTCCCGATGAAGTATTTCTATAATATGGTTACTTCGGGTTTGACGGTGGAAATGAAAAGCGTAGACCAAGAGACTATTCCGTTGAAGGATGCGCCGAAAAATGTTATCACATGCAATTACCCCTTATCGGATGATGACGACTCAACGGTAGGACGTTTCCCTCTCGTCAGTTTCTCCAATCGTTTTGCGCGAGCCAATCCACAGAAGCATAAGGCAGCGCGTCTGCCGTCTGCATTAATGAAGAACTTTAGTGACAAGCCAGAGGAAATTGACGATATTGACCGCAATCAGACTATCTATCTTTGCGCCCTTGCGGTGCAATTTATGATGCGCTACCACACCTTTGCCATTGCGCCACAAGGCAACGTGCGTCGACGTCAGATGGTACAGAAGCTCACCGAGAGTATCGTGCGATACTTCGAGTATTTCTTCTCTCGTAATGAGGTTTACGGTGTGCCGATATGTACGGATGATATGTTCAACGAGTTTATGCGCGAGTGGGCTGATGCTTCTGAAGGTAAGAGCAAGGAGTATAGCCGTGCTACCTTCAAGAAGAAGATATACGACTATTGTGAAAATATGTCGATAACGTGCAACCCCAAGCATCTCTTCGAGAACGAGAGCGACAAGCAGCGCAAGTGCTTCAAGCTGCAGGCCTGGGTTACACAGGAGTATTTCTCAGGGCGAGAGTGGGAGAACGACAAAACGGTGGAAATGAAATGTATTCGCTATCTTCAGACCTCTAAACATGTATTCTTTTTCTACCGACCAGGCAAGGATGAGATACCGAAAGACTATAAAGAGCTAAAGCGCATTGCCCGTGCTTACGCAGAGCAACCTGATCCGCTGCCACATCGTGATGACAACGGTAATATAGTTTCCCTTACTGATGAAGAACAAACTCGTTGGGAGAACTTTATGTCGCGTAAGCAGGGAAGGCGAATGGCAGCACCAGTAGCAACGAATAACACAACGGCAAGTGTTCCGGATATAAAGGAGGAGGATATGCCGTTCTAATATTAACATTAAAAGAAAATGATTTATGGAGAAGATTATTTTGCGTAAGGATTACGTGGTGGAGACACTACCTGTAGAAAAGGCTGTAGGTAAAACCCTTGTGGAGAGAGCATGCAACACCTGGATGGAGACCTTTATTGACGAGGGCACCAAAGAGAAGGTAGATATTGAGCGTAGTGAGGTTATCTTTGAGCGAGGAAAAATACTCAACGAGGAGAACGTGAAAGATCTGCAAGCCGCAGGCGTAAAGGAAGTGACCGTTACGGACGGACTTCTCAGAGCAAAAGAATTTATCGAGTGGAACCTCGTTCGCCATGTTAAGGTGACGCTGCATTGCACCAATGGACGTAACGCTGTACTGATTGTTCGCTCCAATTCTTTGCGTCGCGCCGTAGATCTTGCCGCAGATTATGCCGAAGGAGCGTTCAAGCAGGTGTTTAACGATAGTGATTTAACGAATTATTTCTATATTACCAAGGTTGAAGTATTGAATAACATCCGTTTTATAGGAAGAACGAACGAGGATATTGAAAAAGAGGAAAAAGCTCTTGCTGAAGATTCCGATGCGCCTAAGAAGGAGCCGTTTAAGGTGAAGGCTACCTTTATTGACACAGACCTTTACGAACCTACCGACAAGCACCCGTCGGGAATCCACAAAGGCGACATTTTTGTTGTGTGGGCTTACGATGTGGTAACGGCAAAGAACATCGTCTTTGGATTCATAAAGAAAAAGTTCCATACAGTACTCAATGAGCGTGAAACCTTGCGTGTGGTAGGAGCGTCACAGTTCTTCGCCCACACCTATGTTCCGGCAGAATACTGCAATGAGTACATCGAGGACGAGAAGCTCCACCTGGCAGTGGAGGAGTAGGATTGTATAACTAACCATCAACAGGTATGCGTATGAAATTATATCGTTACATGTCGCTCAATGAATTGGGTGAGCTTTTTCACGGCAATACGCTGAAGAATACTACAGACCATGGCAAACTCCGTGGTTCAGCAAGCACAGCCAGGGGATTTTGCTTTGGAATCGGCGACGAGCAACAGGCAAAAAAGGACTTGCGCCGATTGAGAGGTCTCGTTAATACTGAGATTCTGCTTGTTTTTACACCTAAAGACATAAAGAAGTTTACGCCTTGTAAAGGTCGTTATACCGATTATGGCAAAATTGATGCAGAAGGAAAGACTGTTGCGGATTATCCGATAGGAGAGATACCGACCAGATTTTTTGATGAATATTGCGTTGAGAGTTATTCTCATGACGATATAGAACAAATTGAGATGGTAGAGAGGTTCCCACGACCGCCTTTTATTGTTAATTTCATAGACAGTATTATGCGAATATGTACCTCCCCAAGTGCGAAAACTGCATTTCCTTGGACGAGATAAATTGCAGCTGTAGAGAACAGAGCTCTCCGCTGTTCGGCGGCAATATCAGTCCGCTGCATTTTGTTTGCGATAAGTATCTCAGTCTGTCAACGGTATATGCACCGAAAAACAGAATCAAGAAATGGCACAAGGTGCGCACGATGGATGATATGGACGACAGCAGAGCAAGATTGTTTTAATCAATAATCACCAACAATTAATCAATAATTACCAATAGTTAATCATTAATTACTAATAATTAAAAACAAAAAAAATGGCAAGTTACAACGGCAACATCGACCTGCTCTCGTTAAACGGAGCGAAGGCGTTCAAGGGTATCGACAAGAACAACCCTGAGAGAGTGTACGTCTGCATTCCGGCAGACCTGAATGAAATCAAAGTGGAACAGCATCCGCAGAAACCCGATCGCACGTTGGCTAAGATGCGCATAAACATCTGGCCTCTCAACGAACAGTACAAAAACGCTGTACGCCGTTCGGCACAGGAGCGTGGAGATAGCAACTTGGCCGTACCGACGCACGAAATGCAAATGTCGTTCTCCGTAGAATACATCAAGGCGATAGCGAAGAAGTACCCGAAGCTCGTAGAGCAAGTGAAGGAAGCCAACAAAGAGCGCGACGCGGATATTGTCAACCAGGACCCTACCGACGAGAACACCCACCTCTTCAAGGCAATCCGTCAGCGCATGAACAAGCGCCTTGCTATGCTCTATCAACCACAGGCGACACAGCAGCCTTCGCCATATCCGCAGCAGAATTTTATGCAGGCGGGAGGAGCTACGGCTTATGTCGCACCGGTTGAAGGAACGGCGGAAAGCAATAGTTATGATACACTACCGGAGGATGAACTTCCGTTTTAATCTGACGAAATAATAACCCATAAAACAAAAACAATGAAAATTCAAGCACAGTCTTCTCGTGAACTGAATCTCGCTTTAGGCAAGTCATCAAAGTGTCTGGCGGGAAAAAACACCATTGCCATTCTTGACAATGTATTACTGACACAGAATGAAGGGGGCAAGTTCTTTTTCACTTCTTCAACTTCTGATTCCCAACTTATAATTCCGGCTCCTCTTACGGTGATAGAAGGAAAATTTGACAAACCGGTGGTTTTACCGGTCAAAACCATTACACAGTTTCTCGCCACTCTGCCAGATTGTTCTGTGACTTTTGACTTTGTTGATAAAAGAACATTGTCTTTGGAGTATTGCACCACAATTGGTGACAAGATAAAGAGTGGCAAAGTTTCTTTGGTGTATTCTGACGGTGAGGAATTTCCGCAGATGAGGAAGCCGTCGGAGGAAAGTCTGCATATTTCTCTTCCTGGCGGGGTTTTCCGTGAAGTGATAGAAAAAGCCCGTAGTTTTATTGTCGCTGACGAAATTCGTCCGGTACTGAACGGGCTGTGTATTGATGTTGCGGACGATTTGGCTGAAGTGGTATTCGTGGCGACAAGCGGACATTCTCTCTTTAAGAGAACATTGTCAAACAATCCTGCAAAAGGAGGTGCAGACTTCTATCGTAGCGGTAACCCGGCAAAGATGTTGATCCATATTCAGTATTTCCGTCCTTTGTCGGTGTTTGCGAATTTCGACCAGATAGAGGTTGAGAGTGACGGACATATTATTCGCATATCGTCGGGTGATACCGAGTTTATGTGTAAAGCAATAGAGGGTCGTTATCCGAACTATAATTCCGTTATTCCTCGTGACAATCCTTATTTCATCTGCTTTGACAAGAAAGAAATGAATGCGGTGCTTAGACGAGTTGCGATGTTCAGCAGTGAAAGTTCTAATATGATTGAACTGAAGAAAAGCGGTTCGTTTTTGAAGGTCTTTGCACAGGATATAGACTTCGGACTGTCTGCCGACGACGAGGTAATAATAAACGGCTCGAATTGTATGGACAACTTTCGTATTGGTTTCAAGGCATCATCTTTGATTGATGTCATAAATGCGATTGACGGTGATATTATCCGTATGGCTCTTTCTGACCCGACACGTGCAGGTGTTGTGACGGCTGATGAACCGTCACCACAGATATTGACACTTGTGATGCCGATGATATTGGAAGATTGATTTTTTTTAAAACTTAATTATAACAAGACAATGGACGACACTTTACTTTTTATTCCGCCTTGTTGTGTGGACAAAAAATTGCCAAAGGCTATGATGCAAGCGCCCCATCGTGCGCTGACTTTTTATACTCATGGTGATGTCACCATGGAAAAATTCTATCGTGCAGTGAGTTTCCACCTGGTAGAGAATCATGTAATGGTACTGAGCATGCCTGTATGTACCACCGAAACATTTGGCTTTCTCGCTCAATGTTTTGAGAGAAAATGGATTACTGCGCTTGTGCTGTCAGTACGTCGCAACTGTGTTGCGATGGTTGATAAGTTCTTGTCGGAATATAAGAGTAGGGTGTTGTATGTCTGTTCCAAGGACGTGTCGGAAACGGCGTCACACATGGTACTCTACAACAAGGACAGAGCGCTTTATATCAGTGGCCCGATGTATGAGCAGCCCCACATGAATACCATGTCGGAATACAACATAATGTTCCTGCCGAACTATATATGCTCGTCAAATAATCTTGATTGGGGTAATCCGATCCGGAATATTCTTTTCCCCGACATGCTGCGTCACAGGCAAGAGGTATATAAGAAAAAAGCGAAAATAACGGATAGGAATCTGTCGATGTTCTTGAACAACAATTTTCCGCCTTACAAACCTCTTGCGGAAGATGCAAACAATGACCGTTTTTATTTTGGCATGATGTAGATATGGCTCGGTACAGACAATCATATACAGAACTCCGCCGCTTCTGTGAGAAATGGCAATGGATAGATCCGAGGTCAGAAAAATTAGTGACGGGTTATAATCATCCTCAGACTGCACGCAAAGTGGAGCGAATGCCATTTTACATTAAGTTCTTGACCAAGACAGGTCATGTTGATGAAGGACGCTGTATTTGCCTTTCCGTTGACACTATGCGTCACCAACGTAAGGTGCAGTTCATTGAGAGCGGCGAGATAAGAGTTGTGAACGATATTCTTGTACTCGAAGTGGACGGTACGAGATTTATAACTCATTAAAACAAAATATTATGTGGAATCCTTTTAGAAGACAAAAAAAAGAGTTGCGCAACTTGCGCAGGCTATCGATGGCTTTCGCTCTTGTTTCGACACTTAACCGTCAGGGGTTGGTTCATTGGCAGGTAAAGGAGAAGATACTTCTTATCGAGGAGAGTCTTGCGGTTGCGCAGATGGCTCAAGGTGAGAAAGGTTTCAAGAACTTCCTTAATATTCTCGTAGAATGGCAGAATTTCAATCTTATCAGCGAGGATTATGAACGTCTGCGCATCGACACTGAAACAAAGGCGGTACGTGAAGCGCAGAAGAAATATCCCGACATCGACAAAAATGACATTCGCCGTATACGACAGGAGGCTCGTGCCAAGATGAAGGAGATTAAATCTGAAGAACTCAACACTATCCACGAGTTCGACATCTTTATTATCCGCGCCAGCGCACCGTCAGCAAAACATGCCACCGAGGAAAACGGACAACTGCTTGCCATCGGTCATTATGACGGAGATAAGGTTGAAATGGCAATGTATGAGGACATAAAGCAAAATCTTCGGAATGAAGAGTGAGCATTATGCGAAACAATCTCTGTCCTATATGTGGCAATATCCGCAATCTGATTAATGGCGGATATTGCTCTATCAGAAGAAAATATATAGGTACAAACAAAACCTTACAATCCATGGCCATTATAATACTAACCTGCCTCCTGCTTTTCGCCTTCATCTTCTGTGCGTTGGCAGGGGGAAATAAAGACAAATAACTATGAAATTATACAGATTCATGTCCGGTAAAGAGCTGCAAGACCTCCTGTCCGGCAAACCATTGGCGAACACCAACGACCAGAATAAAGACAGAGGAAAGAAATCCACCGCCGTAGGCTTCTGCTTCGGTATCGGAGACTACGATCAGTCAGTGGTAGACTTCCGCATACTCAACGGCATTGTTACTCCGAGATTCCTTGTTGTCTTCGAGCCGAAGAACATCAAGAATTTCACCAAATGCAAAGGACGCTATTGTGATTACGATGCAACAGAGAAGAAATACGGCAATATACTGAACTGCCCAATCGGTAAAGAAGAAACCAAATGGTTTGACGAATACTGCACAACCATTTATTCCCGAAAGCGCGACCTAAAAGAAAACTTTGAGGTCTACGAAATTACTGACGCTTGGGAAGAACTTAAAACAAAAAGAATCGTATGAAAGCAAGACATATAAGAAAACTACGAAAGAAAATATCCCAACCGGATTATTATCGCAAAAGGTATGAGAAAATACTGGGAATGTTAAAAGGATGGAATAGATTTCTGTCTTTTGAGTGTTCGAGTTTCTTTGTTGGCAGCACTTGTGCTGCATATAACAAAGAAGTTTACAGATATAACACGTCGCGCCTTGAGAAAAAAGCACGATGGTACAAAGAGAGATGCCGCATAAAGTATAAATGCAATTATCCTATATAATATGAAAGCAAGACTCGCCAAAAAGATGATTTTAACAAACTGAAAGAACAGGAGAATTATGAAAAAGTATGAATTAACATCAGAGACTATAAAATTTGCAAGACATACGTTGCATCGAATTAAAGCTCTGAAAGATTTTGGCTCTGTCAAAGCTGGAGAACTTGGCGGTTGGGTAGAGAAGGAGGAAAATCTTTCACACGCTGGTAAGGCGTGGGTCTATGGTAGCGCAAAGATTTATGGCGATGCAAAAGTCTGTGACAATGCAATGGTCTGTGATGATGCAAAGGTTGGTGGAGAGGCAAAGGTTTATGGCAGCGCATGGATTTATGGCAAAGCGTGGGTTTTTGAAGATGCAGTAGTCTGTGGCAATGCAAGGGTCTGTGGCAGCGTATGGATTTACGGCGACGCATTGGTCTATGACAAAGCAGAGGTCCGTGGTACTGCAAAGGTTTATGGCGATGCAAGAGTCTTTGGAGAGGCAAAGGTTTATGGCAGCGCATGGATTTATGGCAAAGCGTGGGTTTATGGCGATGCAGTAGTCTGTGGCAATGCAAGGGTCTGTGGCAGCGTATGGATCTACGGCGACGCATTGGTCTATGACAAAGCAGAGGTCCGTGGTACTGCAGAGGTTTATGGCAATGCAAGAGTCTTTGGAGTTGCAAAGGTCTATGGCAATGCAAAGGTCTATGGTGATGCAGAGGTCTTTGGAATTGCAAAGGTTTATGGTGACGCCTTGGTCTATGGAGTTGCAAAGGTCTGTTGGAATGCAAAGGTCTGTAACAATGCAGACTATATCGTCTTCAAGAACTTCTGGAGCAGCGGACGGTACTTTACCTGGACACGCTCTAACAACAAATGGAGTGTAGGGCGTTTCCGCGGTACGGGCGAAGAACTGATAAAGAAGGCCTATGCCGATAGTGATAATTCGGGCAGGGAATATGAAAGAGTTGTAAGATATGTTGAAAGCATACTTGCAGACGAAGAGAAAGAAAAATAAACAAAATAATTATGAGTATGACTGACGACAAGAAAATAGAAGAAGCTGCTAAGCATTATGCAGAAGAAAATTCTATGTCTATAGAAGACCAAATGGGTGATATATATGACGGTATAGAAGAATTATCAGATGCTTATAAAGCTGGTGCTAAATGGATGCAAAAAGAGTTCTTGAAGAACATCTGGCACACCGACGATGAAATGCCCGAATCTGGGAAAACCATCCTTATCAAAGGCTTGGAATGGCACAACACCGTAGGTGGCTATAACCTCTTCAATACCAGAACTGATATAGACCTCGGTGATTTTGATGAAAAAATACAATGGGACAACTTCTGCGAGTGTGCCGGGGTTGACTTCAAATGGTGCTACCTTGAAGACCTTTTACCGAAAAGAGGTGAACAATGAGAACAATTAAATTTAAAGGTAAAAGTGTTGATAGTGGTGAGTGGGTTGAAGGCTACTACTGCAAGGCGTATGATAGATGCCTCAGATGCACCAGAAAAGGACTATTGTTTTGACTGCATAAGATGTTGTCATTTAATAAGTGTCACAGTAGATAGTTCACATCATGCAACCATTGAATGTGACTATGGAGAAGATTAATTGTGAAGCTATGATTAAACCAGAAGAACTAAGAATCGGAGATTACGTGAGAGTATGTGGCGACAAGTGCATGATAGATAAGGGCAAGCTATGCGAAGTCGTAGGCATAGACGCTGAACAAACGTTTGAAGGGGAAAAAGGATTAGCAAATCTGCTTCCGCTCGACAGAGATGTTTGGGAAATGTCCCATGGCACTTGGTGCCAATACATTGAAGGTATTCCAATCTCTTTGAACTTTCTTGTCAAGAACAACTTTGAAAAAACAGAACACGAAACAGATGAAGGTGGTTTAGAGTGGCATGTCTACAAACATGAAGATAGTTGTGTAGAAGTTCTATACTACCCCCAAACAGACGAATTTTTCGCATTCTACTGTAGTAAAAGACCCTGCAACATAGCTTATGTTCATGAGCTTCAAAACTTCCTTGCATCAGTCAAGGAAAATATTGGGATAACCGTCTAACCCCAAATCCAGGACATCTATAATGTCCAGAACATCTAAAA
>ERZ1026880.947-NODE-947-length-13377-cov-3.689461_pt1 | contig 13377 bp, 7 predicted proteins | sample MGYA00380170_ERZ1026880 | MGnify/ENA primary metagenome ERZ1026880 (study PRJEB33269, sample SAMEA4719806) | human gut metagenome | biome: human-associated habitat; feature: organic feature; material: feces | place: Cameroon | collected 2013-10 ...
CCCGCACGTCTGCCAATTCCATCACGCCGGCTTAACGAAAGTTATTATACCATCGGATGATGGGTATTTCAAGGATTTTCTGCGGTAGAAGCAGATGTATTTTCCTGTTTCAATACCCCTTTTGCCATTGCTCTGTTACACATTCACAATTTCCAGCTCTTCCTCTGCGATCTTTTCCATGTGCTTCTTGGCGAAGACCCGGTACATGATCGGGATCACGACCAGCGTAGTCAAAGTCGCATAGAGCAGACCGCCGATGCAAACGATGGCTACCGGCTGCATCATTTCCGCACCGGTGCCCAGACCGATAGCCAGCGGCAAAAGTCCCAGGATCGTCGTAATAGCCGTCATCAGAACAGGACGCATACGGACAGCACCTGCCTCGATAACAGCGCTCTCCATATCCATGCCTTCCAGCCGGAACCGGTTGATGCAGTCTACCAGTACGATAGCATTATTGACCACGACACCCATCAGCATAACGAATCCCATCATGGATACTACGCTGACGTCCTGACCGCAGATCAGCAGTGCCAGCATCCCGCCTGTAAAGGCCAGCGGGATCGTAAATATCACGATAAAAGGCGATCGCAATGACTGGAACTGAGCTACCATCACCAGATATACCAGGATGAAACCCACCAGCAGCATAAGCATCATCTGCTTCATGGAATGCATGATCTCCTCGTTTTCTCCACCGTAAACCACCTTGACTCCACTCGGGATCAGCTTTTCTTTCTTGATCATTTTCTGTACATCGCTGTTGACGTGAGTAATATTATAGCCATCTTTCACAGATGCAGTCACCGACAGACTCCGCTTCTGATTATCGTGGTTGATCTCACTCAGCGAAGCAGTCGTCTGAATATCTGCGATAGAGCTGAGTCTCACCTCTGAGGAGCCAGAAGGTGCCGATGAAGATGTATCGCTCGCTGAGCTGCCGGATGCCCCGGACATCGATCCCCCTGAAGCCGCAGCACTTCCCGATCCACCAGCAGCACCCGAAGATCCGGCACCCGAAGATCCAGAACTTCCCGAAGCCTTCAGCTTCATGTTCTCAAGATCCTCTCGCGTAAACGCCTCGCTGGTCGAATTCTCAACCACCACATCCATGCTGCTGCCATTCTCCGAAAGCGTCGTTGCCGCAGACTCCTTAGTCAGCTTTGCAGAAATCTGCTGATACACCTGCGCCACCGTAAGCCCATACTTCATAGCCTGGTTCTTGTTGACCACAACGTGCAGTTCTTTCGAACTGTCCTCATCGATGGTAGAAACATCCTCCAGACTCTTCATGCCCTTCAGCTTCCGTTCAACGGCAACGCCCGCAGTACGCAGCTGTTTCAAATCCTCGCTGTAAAGCTTGATCTGCACACCGGAGCCTCCCATCATGGACGACATATCCATATCAGCTGAAGTCACGATCTCACAGTTATATTTCTTTGCCAGATTATCCAGCTTCTTTGCAATGATTTTGCCGTTGTCCGCCTTATCCTCATCCAGGATGATATATACCATGGTGGACGTCACATCCTGAGACATTCCGGACATACCCATCATGCCTGCCGTATCGCTGGACAGCATCGCACCTGTCGTTTCCACACCGTCCACTTTGCGGATCTCCTTAACGATCTTGTCCGTCGTATCGGAAGTTTCTTTCAAAGTGCTCTCCTTCGGCATCTGGATGGTAGCAGAGATCTGCGGCGTCGACATGGACGGCATAAAGGACAGACCACGCATCAGCGCCAGGCCGGAAGAACCCACCAGCAGCACCACAGCAGCAATCAGCACGATCGCCTTATGAGAAAGCGCCCAGCGCACTGCCGCCCGATATTTATCCATAAAACGTCCCGTCTGGCTGAGGACCGTAAGACGCGTCTCCTTCTTCAAAAGTCCCTTGGCCATAGCCGGAACCAGCGTCAGTGCGATCAAAAGACTTGCCAGCAGCGAATACGCTACCGTCAAAGCCAGATCCGTGAAAATATCACGCGTCATCCCGTCTACGAAAATGATGGGAACGAACACACAGATGGTCGTCAAAGTCGAAGCTGTGATCGCTCCCGCCACCTGCACCGCCCCGGAAACCGCAGCCTGCACCCGGCTGTATCCCATGGAGCGCAGACGATAGATATTTTCCACCACCACGATGGAATTGTCCACCAGCATCCCGACCCCGATAGCCAGCCCTGCCAGGGAAATCATATTCAAAGTCACACCCGAGAAGTACATCAGAACGATGGCAAAGATCACGCTGAGCGGGATGCTGACCGCAGTAATAAGCGTCGGCCGCAGATCCCGCAGGAACACCAGCAGGATCACGATCGCCAGGATCGCGCCTAAAAGCAGATTCTGCAGCACCGAATTGATAACGATATGAATATAGTCCCCCTGGTCATACAGCGTCGTAAACGACAGACCATCATCCTTGTATTCCTTTTCCAGTTGAGTGAACTTATCTGTGATGTTCTCAGACACATCTGCCGTCGCGTAGCTGGACTGTTTCGTAAAACTGAGGAGCACCCCGTTGTTGCCGTTGATCTTGGCATATGTCTCCGCATCATCGTCCGTGTATGACACCGTCGCCACATCACAAAGACGGATCGGATCCAGACCATCGATCCCCATATCAAATAAAATCAGATCCTCCAGCTCATCCTTGTCCCTGATTTTATCACCGACACTGACCAGCACCTCCGCCTTGCCGTCCGTGATATATCCCGCCGGCATGGAAAAATTCTGCGCGCTCAAAATCGCCGAAACGTTCTGCATGGTGATCACGCCTGTCATGTCCGCACTGGCAAGAGCCGCCTCTTTGGAGCTTTGCAGCTGGCTGAGCGCCGACTGCAGCTGATTTACCGTCGATTCGACCGTGCCCTCGGCAGAAGTCAGGTCTGCATACTTAGACCCCAGTTCAAAGTTCATGGCAGAGCCCTGTGCATCCAGATCCTCAAGGGCTTTGTCGATCTGCTTCAGCTGCGCATCCGCCTGATCGATCTGCGGCACCAGCTGATCCAGTGAGGAAGGATCGATCCCCAGCGCTTTCAGCTGACTTTCGATCTGCGGCCCCATGATCGGATCATCCTTGTATTTCTTGTACTGTTCATACAGCGCCTTGATGGCCGGTCCATTCTGCTTTAAAGAAACCAGCTGATCACGACTTTCCTGCAGCTTCGTCTTCGTTGCAGCAAGCTGCTTTGCAGCCTGAGACTGCCCGTCCTTTACCGCTTTTTTCCCGTCCTGTATCTGCTTCTTTCCCTTCTTTGCAGCTGCCATGCCGCTCTTCATCTGACCTTCCGCATCGCCCATCTGACTGTTGATAGCCGCAGCAACTTTTGAATTGACCGCATCGATCTTGTCCTGAGACAGCACGATCTGGACATTGTCGTCCACCATACCCATGGCAGACACCGAAGCCACACCTTCTACGCCCTCCATCTGACTTAGCAGATTATCCTTCGTAAACTGAGACACCTCGCCCGACGACTTGTCATCCATGCCGACCGCAGCCGTCACCACCGGCATCATGTCCATGCTGATCTTCATGACCACAGGAGTCCCGGCCGTGTCCGGCAGCACACCTTCGATCTGGTCGATCTTGTCACGAATATCCACCGACACAGAATCCATGTTGACACTGTCCGAAAACTCCAGCTGGATCATAGAATAATTAGCTGCCGATACCGACGTTACGTTCTTGATGTTAGAAAGAGTCGCCAGCTGCTGCTCCATCGGCTTAGTGATCTCCGACTCCGCCTCCTCCGGACTCGCTCCCGGATACGTGGTCATGACGATCACATACGGCGTGTTGATTTTCGGAAACAGATCAGGTGTCATCTTAGTAAGAGCGATCACCCCGAACACGATGACGATGACCACCGCGACCAATATCGTAAACGGCTTTTTAATGCTGAATTTTGAAAGCATTGATTCCTCCTGTCTTTCCTGTGCTGATCTGACGCATCCCTCAGGACACTTCTACTTTCCGTTGTATTGCCGGAACTCCCACCGGCTTCCGTTGAACACATTCATATCCACGTATTTTTTCCCGTCCGCGATGTACTTTGACTTCGCCTTGAACGTGTACTGGCAGAACGTCCACTCACGCCCGTCCGGAAGCTTCTCCGAAAGACCCGGATCGCTGATCCAGATCGGATAATCATCGTACCTGCCGGAAATATAATTCTTGTAAATATATGTATTCGTATAAATGATCGGTCTGCGACCGTACTTCGCCTCAAACTCATCCAGGATCACATCCAGAACATCATACATCTGACTCTTCTTAGGATGAGAACTGATATAATCCCCGTAAAACTCAACATCGACCACCGGCGGCATCATCCCGAAACGCCAGTGCACCTGCTTGATAAAATTCTCCGCCTGCGACTTTCCCGGCGTATCATAACTCATAAAATGGTACGCACCGACCTTCAGATCTGTCCGATTCGCATGCTTCCAGTTCTCCTCAAACCGCTTATCCACATACGAACTCCCCTCCGTCGCCTTGATAAACGCAAAACTGATGTCCTCTGACGCCAGCCCCTTCCAGTCGATATCCTTCTGATGTTCCGACACATCGACCCCCTTCACCGGGTACGGTTCCTTCGGATCCACCTGCGACTCCGCCCGATACAAAAACAGATTTTGTATCAGACCACCTGCCACAACGATCGCCAGGATCCCTAAAAAAATCAAGAATCCCTTTTTCTTTCTGCAAAGGCTGCCGCCTCTCTGCGGGCGTGCACTCCTGCTGCGGCTGACGCGCCCACCGGCACCGCGACCGCTCCTGCGCCCTGCGGACGCAGACGTTCGACTCTGCCGCCCTCCGGCGGTTCTTTTCAAGCGACCGGTCTGCTTAGAATTCCCCGGTCCGGCAGACCGTTTTTTATTTGTCCCCCTGTTTTGACTCCTGTTTTCTCTCATGCTCTGTTATTTTTTCCGCTCCTCGTCTGACTCCTGTTTCTTCTCCTCTTTTTCCCCGAAATATCCCCGTTATATTCTGAAAACTCATGGCTGCCAGTTCCTTTAAACTGCGCTGCATGAATTCCTTCGTATCCTCATCCATATGTGTCACGGAATGAACCAGTGCCGGGATGTTCTTTCTCCAGTCATCACGGATCTCCGTAAACGATTTTATGCCGTTTTCCTCGATCAGATCATACAGCCCGTCAACGAACCGTTCCCGATCCTCCTGAGAAAGGGATCTTATCCACTGATTCAGCGTCCGGTCCAGATACCTGGCATCTGCCGTCAAACGATCCGGATAAGTGAAATCTCCGTCCTCCACCACCCAGGAATACGGATCATGCTGCAGAAGACCGATTCCCCTGCTTTTGACTATCGTGAAGTCCTCCTGATTTTCAAAAAGCATTCCGATCAGCGAAGACTGTGGCACCGTTTTTTCGATCCGCGTCAAAACAGCCTGAAACAAATCGCTCTCAAGCACCTCCTGCGCAAATCCAGGACCATCATGGGAATAGATCTTCTCTATCCTCTTTCGCGCCCTTTTCCCGCAATTCGCAGCCGCATAGACTGCCAGATTACCACCTTTTGAGTGGCCGCCTGCAAAAAGCCTTCCACGGCAGTGAAACGCCGCCTCGTTCAGATAAGCAGCTGCCGCTTCCTGCGACGGCACAGGATACTGGAACGCCATGTTGAAATCCTCTTTCCAGCCGACCGGCGTTGCATCCGTCCCGCGGAACGCCACGTAAAACAGCCTCTTCGAAAGGCGAAACGTAACGGCCGCAAACTGTTTTTCATCAGCAACATTGCTCTGCTCCCGGTATCCCATAACATGAATATCACGAAACCTGGGACTTGCTGACAGTGCCGTCAGGAGCTGCCGGCAGCTTTCTCCGTCCCATACGCCGTCAAACATCTGCTCAAAGCACTCTGCCCGGAACAATTCCGCAAGGCGCACGCCTCTCCAGCCTCTGGCTTTAGAAAGTTCCTGAGGCAGCTGAAAATATGACAGTTCCGAAAGGATCAGACTGTCCACCCGGTTCAGCGGTCTCACATCAAAACTCTCCATATGTTCTTTCGCATAGGATACGATGTTGTTCATGTCCATCTCCTGTGTTCTTTGAAACTACAGACACATCCTCAGAAGATATGTCTCACGTTATAAAAAAATGCCGGAGTCAATCGATTCCAGCATTTCAAAATGGTGCGGCCTACCGGACTTGAACCGGTACGGTCTCCCACACGCCCCTCAAACGTGCGCGTCTGCCTATTCCGCCAAGGCCGCATATATTGAATTGATTTATACTGAAAAATCAGTACCACTCTATTGTACGGATTTCCATCCCATTTGTCAATGATATATTTCCCTGTTTTGCGGAAAAATTACAAAAAAATCCCCACAAAACAGGTTGCTTTCCTAAAACGGATCCGAAAACAAAAGCGACTTCAGCTGTTTCTCCAGTTCTTCTCTCGTTCCCGAATTATCTACGATAAGATCCGATCTTTTTTTCTTCTCTTCTTCACTCATCTGGCAGCTGATCCGATCACGCACCGCCTGCTCTGAAACCTGATCCCGCGCGCACACGCGCCGGATCCTCGCATCCAGATCCGCCGTCACTAAAAGTATCCGGTCGCACCTGTCCGCAAGCCCTGCTTCAAAAAGCAGCGGCGCATCGATAAGGATCCCCGGGATCGGGACCTTTGCAGACTCGACTCTCTCCCGGTCCCCGGGATTCACAGGCTCGCCGCATTCCGCAGCCTGATAGGCAGCCACTTGTCTGTCCACTTCCTCGATGATATGTTTCAGCATGATCTCATCCAGCTTTTCTTTCTTTTCCTGTGCCGAAAAAGCGATGGCACCCAGCGCTTTGCGATCAAGTGAGCCATCTTCCCGCAAAATCGGTTTTCCCGGTTCTCCCAGCTCTCCTGCCGGACCAAACACCTGATCCAGCACCGGCAGAAGCTCACTGCCGTCTGCCGTCAGATCGCGTCCGATCTGATCCGCATCCACATGAGCGTAATTAACTTTTTTCAAATATTCTGCTACGGTGGATTTTCCTGTACCGATCCCGCCGGTCAGCCCGATCACCGGGATCCTGTTTTTTCTGTCCTGTCCGTTCCTGTCCTCATGCATCTTCATGTCCTTCTCTACCGTTCATGTTTCCTACTTCAACTCATACCAGCTTTCGCCCTCGTTGAGGTCCGCCTTTAATTTCACTGCCAGTTCATAGGCGGATTCCATGTTCTCCGTCAGCAGTTTTTCCACCTGTTCCTTTTCTTCTTCACGAGTATTGATGATCAGCTCATCGTGCACCTGCAGGATCAGCCTTGATCTAAGCCCCTGATCACGCAGTGCCCGGAACACCTTGATCATGGCAAGCTTGATAATATCAGCCGCACTTCCCTGGATCGGCGTGTTCATGGCAAGCCGTTCGCCTACCTGCTTGACCATATAGGCGGAAGCGTTGATCTCTTTGATGAACCGCTTCCTGCCAAGCAGCGTCGAAACGTAGCCGTTTGCTTTGCAGAATTTCACCTGCTCATCCATGAATTCCTTGACAGCAGCATGCTTTGCAAAATATGCCTTGATATATTCGTCTGCATCCTTTCTCGTGATGCGAAGCTCCGACGAAAGACCAAAAGCGCTCATGCCGTAGATAACGCCAAAATTGACAGCCTTGGCTCTGCTTCGCTCTTCCAGCGTGATTTTGTCTTCCGGAATGCCCAGTACGCGCGCTGCTGTAGCTCTGTGGATATCTTCTCCGTTGTTGAAGGATTCGATCAAAGCTTCATCACCGGACATATGAGCCAGCACACGCAGCTCGATCTGAGAATAGTCAGCTCCCACCAGTACACAGTTTTCTTCCGGGATGAATGCTTTCCTCAGTTTCCGACCCATCTCCTGACGGATCGGGATGTTCTGCAGATTCGGCTCTGTACAGCTGATCCTGCCCGTGGTCGTGACCGTCTGGTTAAAATGAGCGTGCACCTTGCCGTCCGTGCTGCTTATGAGCGGGATCAGACCGTCCACATAGGTGCTTTTCAGCTTGGAAACGGTCCGGTATTCTAAGATCAAAGGAATGATAGGATGCTTGTCCATCAGCTTTTCCAGAATGTCCGCACTCGTTGAATATCCCCGCTTCGTCTTCTTGCCTGCAGGCAGCCCCAGCTTTTCAAACAGGATATTGCCCAGCTGCAGCGGCGAATTGATGTTGAATTCTTCTCCTGCCAGTCCGTAGATCTGCTTCGTCAGCTCTCCGATCTGCTCCGCCAGGACCACACCGAATCCCTCCAGTATTTTTTTGTCCGTCCGGAAGCCCTCATGCTCCATAGAAGCCATGACTTCCACAAGTGGCAGTTCTGCCTCATACAGGACTGTTTCCAGCTTCTGATCCGCGATCTGAGCCTTCTGTGCATCTGCCAGATTGAGGATCGCCCCACAGACTTCACATCCATAGGTCATATATTGTTCCGTCGGATCGGTGAAGAGATCTACCTGCCCGTTTTCCTCAAAGAATTCCTTTTCGTCTCTGAGGCTCTGATGCAGGTATTCGTTGGACAGCGCCGAAAGGCTGTAATTACTGCGGCTGGAATCCAGCACGTACTGCGCTACTTCTGTATCGAATGCCGTTTCAAACTTCGTCATACCATGACAAAGCAGCATATAATAATCGTCCTTCAGGCTGTGACCTGCGAAAGAGATCTCCTGCTCAGCCAGCCAGTCAAAAAATCCAGTCAGGTTCCTGCAGTCAAAATAGTAATACGTGTCTCCGTTGACAGCGGCAACGCCTTCGATCTGCGGCACGTCCAGGTGATTGTGATCTCCGAAGACTTTGATGGCGGTTTTGCCCTGCAAAGTCAGCTCCGCCAGCTGACTGTCCTCCCGGACGCAGACTTTTTCAAGCTTCTCAGCGTCCACCGCCAGAGGCTTTGCAGCAGGATCTCCGGATCCCGTACCACCGCTTCTCTGAACGTTTAATTTTTTCAGGAAACGATTGAATTCCAGTCTGGAATAAAGCTCTATCAATGCGTCATAATCCGGCTCCGTCAGCTTGTATTCTGCAAAATCGATATCCATCGGCACCTGGGTGTTGATGGTAGCCAGGCGCTTGCTCATCATGGCAAGCTGTGCATGTTCTTCCACCTTGGCTTTCACGCCTTTTGGCTTTACGTTATCGACATTTGCGATAAGGTTCTCCACGCTTCCATATTCTAAAATCAGCTTAGTGGCTGTCTTTTCTCCCACGCCCGGAATGCCCGGGATATTATCCGACTGGTCGCCCATCAGCCCTTTAAAGTCTATGAACTGGGTCGGCGTGAAGCCGTACTTGTCCATCATGGCCTGCCGGTCATACAGATCGAACTCTGAAACCCCCTTGCGCGTCAGGATGATCTTCGTGATATCTGTCGCCAGCTGCAGCTCGTCTTTATCGCCTGTGATGATGAGCGGTTCCATACCGCAGGACTCCGCCTCTTTCGCGATCGTCCCGATCAGATCATCCGCCTCAAAGCCCTCCAGTTCCACCTGCTTGATATTCATCGCTCGCAGAATATCCTTTAAGATCGGCACCTCCATGGCCAGTTCCGGCGGCATTTTCTTTCTGCCCGCCTTGTATCCTTCATATGCTTTGTGTCGGAAGGTCGGCGCCTTCAGATCGAATGCGATCACCATATACGCCGGTTCGTAATCCTTCTTTATTTTTTCCATCATGTTGAGAAATCCGAAGATCCCCTGGGTAAAAATCCCGTCCTTTGTGATCATGGGATTTCGCATCGCATAATACGCCCTGTTTATCAGGCTGTTCCCATCTATGATCGCGATCCTCTCCATACCTTCACCTGTACTTTCTATTTCAATTTACGGCCGGTGAACCAGTACACCATGCCTACGAACAATCCGCCGCCCAGGATGTTGCCCAGGGTCACCGGCAGAAGATTTTTTACGAGAAAATTCCCGACCGTCAAAACTGACACGTCACATCCGGCCAGCTGTGCCAGACCACTGTCCGCTGCAGCTGCGATACCCGCCGGGATAAAATACATATTTGCAATGCTGTGTTCAAAGCCGGAAATCACGAAAAGCCCGATGCAGAACCAGATAGCAAAGATCTTGCTCACCGTCTCCCGTGCTCCCGTGGACATCCATACTGCCAGGCACACCAGCCAGTTACATAAAATACCGCGCACAAACGCCTGTCCGAAGCTGAGCTGTACCTTGGCCTGCGCTGTTTTGATCACCGATGCTCCCAAAAGGCCGCTGCCTGTTTCCCAAAGTCCCGTGCTCTTCATAAGTGCCACCACCAGCAGTGCTCCCAGAAAATTTCCCAGATACACCAAGACCCAGTTGCGGAGCATCCCGCTGATTCGGATCTTCCGATCCAGTACGCCGATGATCATCAGACAGTTTCCTGTAAACAGTTCTGCACCGCAGAGCACCACCATCATCAGACCCACCGGGAATACTGCGGCAGAGACTAAACGTCCCACGCCCAGACTATCCGGATCCGCCAGCAGATTGAAAGATACCATCTGAGAAGCCTGCGCCCCGAATGCGATATACGCCCCGGCCAGCAGCGCCCAGATCAGCAGCCTTAAAGTCTTGCCCTCCGCCTTTGCAATACCCGAATCCGATACCTTCTCTAAAATCTCACCTGTTGTCAATGCGCTCAAATTCCTTACCTCTTTTTTCTCCAGTCTCGTACTCCACCATCTGCAGGCGTCTGAAACCATAACTTTCCGCCAACTGCGCCAAAAATCAGGAAAACCCTGCACGATTGCTCATACAGGGTTTATTGTATCATATCCTTTTTATTTTGTCATCAGCTTGCACACTGCATTGGAGAATGCCACCGGATCATCGATCGGCAGTCCTTCGATAAGCAGTGCCTGATCGTACAGCAGTTTCGCATATTCAGCGATACTGTCTTTATCTGCTGCGTATTTTTCCTGCAAAGTTTCCAGGATCGGGTGCTGTGCGTTGATCTCCAGCACGCGCTCTGCCTGTACTTTCTGGTCGGTCGGCATGGAGTTGAGGACTTTTTCCATTTCGATAGAAAGTCCACCTTTGGAAGTCAGGCATACCGGATGGCTCTTGAGTCTCTGAGTCAGCTTTACGTCTGTCACTTTGTCACCCAGGGCATCCTTCATGGCTTCCAGCAGATCCTTGCTTTCTTCTGCCTGTTTTTCAGCCTGTTCCTTTTCTTCTGTCGTTTCACCCAGATCCAGATCATCTGCGGAAACAGATTTGAATTCCTTTTCATTGTAGGCGTGGAGTACCTGAAGTGCGAATTCGTCGATATTGTCCGTCAGATACAGGATCTCGTAGCCTTTATCCTTCAGCAGTTCTGTCTGCGGCAGCTTGTCGATCTTGTCGAGGCTTTCGCCGCTGGCGAAGAAGATGTATTTCTGATCCTCCTTCATTCTGCTTACGTATTCTTCCAGAGTTACAAGTGCATCTTCACTGGAGGAATGGAACATTACCAGATCTTTGAGGGTTTCTGCGTTGGCGCCATAGCTGTCATACAGTCCGTATTTCAGCTGCAGACCGAAGTTCTTGTAGAATTCCAGGTACTTGTCTCTGTCGTTTTTCTGCATGTTGAGCAGCTCGCTCTTGATCTTCTTTTCCAGGCGCTGTGCGATCGCCTTAAGCTGTCTGTCATGCTGCAGCATTTCTCGGGAAATGTTGAGAGACAGATCCTGGGAGTCTACCAGACCCTTTACGAAGCTGAAATAGTCCGGCAGCAGATCTGCGCACTTATCCATGATCAGCACGCCGGAGGAATAGAGCTGCAGACCCTTTTCGTAGTCCTTTGTATAGTAATTGTACGGAGCCTGTGACGGGATGAACAGCAGTGATGTATAGCTGACGACCCCTTCCACGTTGGTGTGGATCACCTTTAACGGATCCGCAAAATCATAGAATTTTTCTTTATAGAAGCTGTTGTAATCTTCATCCGTCAGCTCGCTCTTGTTCTTCTTCCACAGCGGGATCATGCTGTTGAGGACTTCCAGTTCCTGATAGCTTTCGTATTCCTGATCTTCCGGTTTCTTGTCTTCATCTCCCGGTTTGATCCGGTGCTTGGAAACCATCATCTTGATCGGATAGTGGATGTAGTCTGAATACTTGCGGATCAGTGTCCGGATCGTGTATTCATTGAGATAATCTCCGTATTTTTCATCTTCCGTATCTTCCTTTAAATGAAGTGTGATCTCTGTGCCGTTGTCAGCCTTCTCCGCCTCTTTGATCGTATAACCGTCCGCGCCGGTGGATTCCCACTCATAAGCTTCGTCGGAGCCGTAAGCCTTGCTGACTACGGATACTTTGTCACTGACCATGAACGCCGAATAGAACCCTACGCCGAACTGACCGATGATATCGATTTCATCCTTCTTGTCCATTGCTGCCTTGAAATCTAACGATCCGCTCTTAGCGATGGTTCCCAGGTTCTTTTCAAGTTCTTCTTTCGTCATGCCCATGCCGTTGTCGATGATCTTTAACGTACGATCATCTTCATTTCTCTCAATGAGGATGGAAAAATCATCTCTCGAAATTCCCGTGTCCCCTTCTGTCAGACTATGATAATACAGCTTGTCGATAGCGTCGCTGGCATTTGATATCAGCTCACGTAAAAAAATCTCCTTATGCGTATAAATGGAATTGATCATGAGATCCAAAAGCCGCTTCGACTCTGCCTTAAATTGTTTCTTTGCCATGTTTCTCTTCCTTCTTTCTATAGTAATCTCTGTCGGTTGCACGCCCTATGTCGAGCTTCTGTGTCATGAACCCGGCACCAGTATATCGAGTGTTCAAAATCCCAAAACGCAGTATACCCTGTCGAATCACTGCACTGGAGTCGGATCGTCCCGAGCGTGTTAGCACTCACTTTATAAGAGTGCTAACATTATAATAGCTCATACTTCCGAAAAATGCAAGAACTTTCCCGAAGTTTTTGAGAAAGTTGGGGGATCAGGCCGCTTTATTGCCCGTCTGGCTGCACTGCTTTATTGCCCGTCCATCTGCACCGCTCTATTGCCCGTCCATCTGCACCGCCGCATGAAAATAACCGAAACGCTGGGTCATATCCCCGTCCAGGGTATTCCGGGGTTAGCCTGTTTGTCTCAAATACCCTGATTACATCACTCCATCTGCAGTCGCGATAATTTCATGATCAGCCACCACCCCAGAATACCATGTTCCTGCATTAAAAGCTTCTACAGGATAATCTGCCCCAACAACACAGGCCTATGTCCCCTGGAATTATCCGTAACGCAATTATAATCTCTATCCGCGTTATTTTTATCTGCATCAAACCACGCAGATTACCATATCCACGCTATCAAAATCCCATTTACGGTATTTTTCCCATCATCACCCCATCCTCACTGCATCACAGCATCCCTCCATCACCACTGCCACCC
>ERZ1026880.949-NODE-949-length-13369-cov-5.322893_pt1 | contig 13369 bp, 24 predicted proteins | sample MGYA00380170_ERZ1026880 | MGnify/ENA primary metagenome ERZ1026880 (study PRJEB33269, sample SAMEA4719806) | human gut metagenome | biome: human-associated habitat; feature: organic feature; material: feces | place: Cameroon | collected 2013-10 ...
ATAAGTATCAACCAACACAAATACTTCAATAAAGTCCTCAGCTCAAAACGCAACCAGAACACTATACTCGCAAACAGCAGGCATGGAATGTGGAATAAGACTCACGTTAGCAGCGAGAGGTTTTTTAATTTTAGTATTAGAAGAATTTTTACGTTATATCACCTCAAGAACACTTAATAAGAAACACTTCGCCTCCATCACTTTCTCCTTTACCTTTGCATCAAGTTCAATAATGAACGAAACCAACCAAACACAAACAACTATGCAGATTAAAACTAATGACGGCAACTATGATGTTGCCAGCAAGGGACTTGGCAACACAGCCTTGGGTCTCGGCATCGCAGGCTTGGCAACGAGTTTATTGGGAGGCAGCGCCTCGCTTCTGGGCATTGGAAGAAACAACGGCATGACAGCCAATCCTACCGACCCTGACGCGCGTTTCGTAACTAAGAGTGAAACCAACCTTATTCAGGAGAACAGCACTCTGAAGACCGAACTCGCCATTCAGAAGAGCGAGAACTACACCGACAAGAAGCTCGTGGAAGTGACACAGTATCTCGACATGAAGTTGCGCCGTGTAGAAGACAAGGTAGACGCTAACAAGGATGCGCAGCAAGCCGTCAACGCACAGCAGATGGCTTACAATGCGGCAGCCAACGCCAGCATCGACGTGCTCAAGTCGCAGGTGGCCTCTTTGTTGAGCGTAACCAAACGGTTCATTCCTTCCACCAACGTATGTCAGACAGGCTGCGGTTGCGGATGCAATCAGTAGGAGAATGACGTAATCCAGTTATATATATGGAATACAAAAACTCACAAATCCTGGCGGCAGTCGTGTCCGAATGGGCGCGACCCGCCATTTCACAGATAGCCGCGGGCAACCTCATGCGCCTACCCATGCTTCAGTCTTTGCAAGCTACCATCAGCTCGTTAGGCATTGTCAGTGGCAGCTATGCCCTGCAGAAGGACATCGAGCCACTCATCCAGCCAATAATCAACTCGCTCGTCACACCTATGCTTGCCCGATATTTCGGTCAGATACCCGAAGAGAGCATACCGCAGATGGCACATGACATAGTGGAGAAGATGCGAGGTAACGGACCGCTGTCTGTGCTTGAAGGCATGGTGACGTTTGAAGAAGAAGACCTCACCGAGCTTGCCGACCTTCTCGACAAGAACCTACCCATAGAGCAGACGCAAGGCTATCAGGTAAAACATTGAACAGAGTAACAAACCAAGCGGCGGCAAGCATCGTCGCTATAATAAAACAGAAACGATTATGAACAAACGTACCATTCCGGCTATCATCATAGCCACACTTGCGGCAGGTGCAACAGCCGCCGCACCATATTATGATGTCAACATCACACAGCAGCTCTGCACACCGGCTTGCGTAGACGAGACACCCGTGTTCGCTCCGCAGTTCTCCGTCAAGAGCATTGCCAACGTAGGCACATCACAGTATATCATCGTCATTCACGTTGAAGGCGTGGTAAGCTACATCCCCTGCAACTGTGGCTCATGCTGCACACGCTCACAAGTGGTGTCGCAAGACTTCACCATACCGGTGTTCAGCGCCACCGCCATCAATTCGGTAAACATAGCAGTGGGAACCGTCCAAAACGGCATTGCACGCATATCGTGCTGCAACTGTTCCAAGACGTTTGTGTCCGACTGCCCCGTAACGCTCACCCTTGTAACAACATAAAGCTATGATAGTTCTGATAGCTATAGCCACCATGATAGCCGCCACGCTCGCCCAACACCTCGGACTGGCCGAAGCCATTGCCCGTGTTGTTGACAAGGTGGCATCATGCCCTCAGTGTTTCACTTTTTGGGTTACAATGTCGGCGCTGCTCTACCTCGGCCACGATGTCTACACATCGGCGCTGGCGGCTATTGTGGTGGCATATCTGTCGAACTGGTTTGTGTTGCTGTTGCTTATCCTTCAACGAAAATTCACGCAGCTATATGAAAAAGAAAGAAATGAAGAAGACAGAATTGAAGAATGACAGTGAGAAGAATGATTCTGTTGTTAAGACTTTACCGGTAATCCCACATTTCCGTGGGATTTGCCCTATTTGTTGAACTCTCAAAAAGCAAACAAAATGAATTACAAGCAAATGATAGAACAGGCTCGCGCACAGGGTATGGCCACAGAGAAGAAGATGTGGGAGGCGATAGACACGCTTTCTACTGACCTTCTTGTTTTGGAGCAGAACAATCCCAAGCTGTATTGGCATATTCTGCGTCATCAGCATGCCGTGCTTTATGGTCGCCACTACTCTGAGAAGATGGCGAATCATGATGTCAATGCACTCGTATATAGCGGCGTCTATGATGACGAGGGCATGTCATCCGGAATGGGGGCTCATTGGTCGCGATCCAAGGTGGAGGAAGTGACAAAGGAAATGAAGTTCCATCCCAACGTGAACCCCTGGGACAAATACGTTGCCTTCAATAGTATGTATGCCGACCTGTGCGCTTATATGCAGGAGGAGAACATCATCAAAGCCGCTTACGCCTTTTATTTCTGTGATGATGATTGGCAACCCTGTGAAAATGATTGTACGAAGATATGGGACTATAACGCCCTTCATGCCACTCTTTAAAGCATTAGGCTTCTGAAGCTGTTTTGCGCTGTTGCCGACAGTCGCAGAGCGGCTTCTTCCGTTCTTGATACGACAAATAATGTCCGCATCATTTTTTTTCAATTGTCTACTTTTGTCATAGAAAAAACGATTCTATATGGCAGAAAAAATAAATCTAACTTTACCTCGACATTGGAACGAGTGCAGTATATCTCAGTTGGAGATTATCTCTCGCATCATGGTTGAACAGATTGCGAGAGTTGACCGTTATCATCCTTTTGATATGAAAAAGGTAAAGATTGCCTGTTTCTTTATCTTGTCGGAAATAGAAGTTGTGGAAAATCCGGATGAATCGCTGCCTCTCGACAAACAGTGTTATTTGTGTCGCCGAACTTTGTCAGCAGAGAAACATTTCGAGCGACGTAGACAGAAGGAAGAAATTTTCCCTCTTTATCTTTGGCAACTGAACTTTTGGCTGTCCTCCAAGCCGAAGACCAATGACCGCTCGTCTGCGGAATACATCGGTGCCGGTGCGGGATTGCTCGATTGGCTTGAAAACGATAAAGGGTCTTTCCTTACACGTTTTCCCTACCCTACCCTGCGTCTGCGCCGTCGCGACAAATGGTTGCGCAAGAAGATAGAATTTATGGGAGTGCCTGCGGATATGGATGGATTTTCATGGAAACAATATCGTTTTGCCACCGACCTCATGGGACAATACACACAGCTCTCCAACAATCTGATTAAGATGCAGAAGATGAAAAGGTTTACTGAAGAAAAAATTGCACAGCAGATTGAAAATGTCGATTCTGCCCGTGCCATGTTTCTTGCCACCATCTTCAACAGACGCATAGATTTCATAGATTCCAATACTCATATCCGGAAGCACGATTTCCATTATGAGAGTAACCAATGTTCTGAAAACGCAGCCTACTTCCGTCATTTCCCCGATTACCGGTGGCAACTGATTCTATTCTGGTGGACCGGCATGATGCACACCCTAAGCCGTAGGTTTCCTCATGTTTTCAAGGTGCAGAAGCTCGATAAAAAACAACCTTCCACACCGCTCGAAATCTATACCGCCACAACCGCCACGATGCAGAAGTACGCCGGACTGACCGAAGACCAGGTGAACAACCAGTCGTATTCTCTCGTATTGGAGCATCTGGAGCGGCTGAGCAAGGAGAACGAGGAGATGGAGAGGATAAGGAAGAGTAAGTAATAATGTATTCACGGAAATATAGAGTATGAAGAAGATTATGTTCAACGACAAGTACGGTCTCACGCAAGCAGTACTCGAAGGTAGAAAGACCCAGACAAGAAGAACGTTTCTTAAACGCGGCGAAGAGTTTCTTTTACACGGTATAACACCGGAATATTTAATTTCTGTTAGGTCTCGCTACACGCTCGGCGAAACCATAGCCATCGCTCAGAAATACGAAGATCTGATAAAGAATGATGAATTTTACCGTCTTTGTGGTAAAAACGGAATGCCTTTGGAGTGTATCAAATACGAGAGAGGGTGCAACAACAAGATGTTTGTCCGTGCAGACCTTATGCCTCACCACATCTGCATAACTAAGATCCGCATGGAGTGTTTGCAGGATATAAGCGACGAGGACTGTTTGAAGGAGGGTATATGTCGTTCAGACATTAAAAACACGCTGTGGGGTGTAGCTCCTATTCGTGGGGAAGGCGTGTCGGGAACAACCTATGAACATTCCGTCTTAGGCTACGGCCCCTGGCATTTGTTTCCTTCTGTAAAAAGAGCCTACGCCTCCCTTATCGACCGCATTTCCGGCAAGGGCACTTGGGCGAGCAACCCTTATGTATTTGTTTATGATTTTGAACTAATAGATTAGCTTATGTATATCAAGGTATATCGTCGCGACCGTCCCGACTGCGTAAAAGTAATAAACAATAATGTCACAATAATTTACTCTTCCGCCCTTTTTTCGGCTATAACAGATGCGTTGAAATATTGGGAGGAACTTGATCGTAATGCCGTAAGGTTGGAGTCGGAGGATTTAAGCGGAACAAAGTAAAGTATAACGGAAATACAGAGAACAATGAAGATAAAGACAACTCAAATAATAAAGAAATTGATGCCCAACTCTAAAAATTTTTGGGTTAGGGTGAAAAACCAGCGAAAGTTGAGAGAAGAACTGGTACGTCGTCTTTGGTGGAAATTTGAAGTGATTGAATACTGCGACAATAAGGAAGAGTTTGATAGTTCTGTATTGAAGATTAAAGGTTATTTTGATTGGCGAGACTCTCGCTGTTTACGTTTTCCACCTAAGAAATACGTTCCTAAGAATCTTCCGCTCGTGGATAAGCTTAAACCGTTGTTTCATATCATCAGGTTAAAGGAAAATCGGTTCAAGGTTGTCTGGATAAAGAATAAACATTAACAGCATAACGAAAATATAGAGAATATGAGAACGATTAAGTTTAAAGGTAAGAGCATAGAGGATGGACAGTGGAATTACGGCGATCTGTCCCATGTGGCAGATCAGACTCTTATAAAAAACAATCCGTGCCGTGATGGACGTCCTAAATTTACGTTTGAAGTAGACCCCCAGACCGTCTGCCAGTTCACTGGCTTCCATGATAAGAACGGCAAGGAAATATATGAGGGCGATGTGTTGCGTTCGGACAATTATCCGTATAGTTGTCTCAAAGACGGCAAGCGCGACAACTACTATGCCGTAGTGTATTACAGCGAGGAGGTAGCTTGCTTTGGTATCGTTACGGCAAAGAATCCCAGCTCTGACGTAGGAGGCGTTTCAGATGGCATTCCTGATAATGTAGATCGAGAGATAATGAAGAACTTCGAGGTTGTCGGTAATATCCATGAATCCGAGTGGAAGCAATATGGTAAGTATTTTCAAGAGGAAGAAGAGGAGGAACACCCATGAGCTTCCGCAAAACCAATACTCCCAACAAGCCCACCGCAATGATTCTATGACCCACATCTACATTTCCGTGCATCCCGTTGGCCATCGGCTTGAATGGCGAGGATGGGGGGTAGTTTCTCGCCCGCCCTTCGAGCCACCGACTACAAATGCCCACACTGTATAATGATTGAATATGACTGACCCTCACTACAAGCGCGGCACTATCCGCAAGGACGGCAAGCTGTATGGCCGCTATCCCGACGGCTCGCTCTACCGCATCTACTCCACCACCGACCGACCGTTCCTTCAGTTGGTGGACCGAGAGGGCGAAACGTTCCTTCGCATACGCCAAGCCACTGAACTGGGCTACACCGACTGTCCCTGTCCTGGAGCTGCCGACCTAAGTTATCCGTCCTCGGCACTGAGGCGCAGTCGCACAGTCGGGAGAGGTAAGCTCGTAAACGCATTGACCGCTGCAAGTGGCGGAATCTGCGTGTTTGTTGAATTATAAGGAATATGATTAACTACGACTTCTACCAATATCCTCGTGGCGAAAATGGAGGAGGTAGGCTAAACACTACGATTTGCCCGACCATTACTATATGTTCATGGTCGTGTAATTGTTTTCTAATTGAAGAATATGATTAACATCCAACCCTTAAATGTCTGTATGGGAGGGGTAGCAGTAACACTGAATACCCGATACGAGCGACTTTGCATTGAGCATTTGATGTCACTTGCCCACTTTCCGAGGACAGGCGTAATGATTGAATATTACTAACGTATGCTTAGAGCAGAAGCTATATCCATAATGGTGAAGAAGGTTGAACAGACCGCTATATTTCAGAACATGCAAACTAAAGGTCTGATAACTCCTCGTTCACTGCACAGCGAATGTTTTACCCTTACGTCTGCAATGGGATTAGGGGGAGGACAAACACCAATAATAGTAAAAGTATTTGATTAACAAATTATGATAACAAAACTCAACTTCACCGACCGCACCATCAAGAGCTATGCCATCCGCAAGCTCACGCCCAAGGAATGTTTTCGCTTGATGGGCGTTCGCGACAACGTAATCGGCACTATGCAGAGCAGCAATGCCCAAGCATCCGAACGTCTGCCTGACTGGAAGGGCAAGGGCAAACCCGAAGACATGGCTATATCTGCCTCACAGCAGTACAAGCAAGCCGGAAACTCTATCGTGGTGGACGTGTTGGCCCACATTTACGAGCAGCTTTTCTATCCCGCACCACCCAAGCCACGCCCAGGCGAACAGCTCACTCTCTTCGACGACCTCGAAGATACGTTGCCCGCCCTGCCTACCACCGCAGCCGACAAGAACGAGGAGAAGATTTTCCTCACCACGTTCTCCGGCTACGACTCGCAGCTCATGGCAGCAGACGTGCTACGGGAGTGGCATCCCGATTTCCGTTGGACGTGCAAGGGATGGAGCGACATCGACAAATACGCCTGCCAGATGCACAACATCGTCTTTCCTCAGTTTGCCGACTGCGCCCTGGGCGACATCACCAAGATTGACTGGCACGCCGTTAAGAACTCGCTCCAGGGACGCGAGGTTGACCTCTTGACTTGTTCTTCTCCTTGTCAGGACATCTCACAAGCCGGTAAGCAGATGGGGCTGGAAGAAGGTAGCGGCACCCGAAGTGCCTTGCTCTGGTACGTGATAGATGCCATAGAGGTGTTTCAACCTAAATATTTCTTGCAGGAGAACGTGGCAGCACTGGTAAGCAAAAAGTTCATGCCCGACTTTCAGAAGTGGCTCGACAAGCTCTCCTCGCTCGGCTACGTTTCACGTTGGGCTCGCCTTAACGCCAAGAACTACGGTGTACCGCAGAATCGTGACAGAGTTTTTCTTCTTTCCATGCGCCGTGACGTAGCCTTCGACTATCAGTTTCCCGAACCCTTCGAGCTGCTTACTCGACTGGAAGACGTGCTCGAAGAGGAAGTGTCCGACCGCTATTTCCTAAAAGACGATGCCGTGAGCAAGTTCCTAAAGGCGAACGACTCTGACAATGCCCTATTCCTCCAGTTCGCCCTGCCACCGACACACGAGGCAGCAATGTTCCTCAAGACCGTGCTTCAGATATTCATGGAGCGTCACGACGGATGGGAGAAGGGTATTGAGTGGAACGAGAAGGAACTGAACTATCATCGCCCTGCCATCGCCCACCTCTACGAAAAGTTCAAGGAGAACCCCAAGAAACTGGACGTGGAATATTGGCGCGGCTTCTATAAGATGTTTAAGGAGAATATGGAGAGGAAGAATGAATGAGAACTGACAACCCACCTGACCGTGTAATCCGTATCATAGCTGATATGATTGGGGGGGGTAGGTTGCTCACCTGCCCGGCCTCGATGTTCAGTGCAGAACGTTTCAACGGAGCATTTCACGGCATAGCAATAACCATCATGTCGCGCACCGATTGCAGCGACGTATTCTTTGTAGCAGTAGAATTATGAACAACCCTCGCCCCATTATCCTTGGCTTCTACAGTCCCTCGCAGAACGGCATCATCGTGTCGCCCCACGGCATAGCCCTGTGCATAGCTGGGGGAGGTAAGGGTCACGACGTGGATAAACCGAAAATATTGATAGAGTATGATTAATCTTTCCGTTCTCGTCCACTACCGCACTGAGGAAGCCAAAGCCTACCGTCGTGAGCATGGTGACCGGGGAGGGTGCAAATACGGCGATAAGTATCACCGTCCCAGCCCGTGGCCGTGGAGCAATTCGATAACAACAGTAACAAAAGACAACCTATTATGCGTAACTTTCATCTGATACACGAAGCTCGAACCGAACACGCAAAAGCCGTGCGCCGACAAACTGGCACAAATGACTTTCGCGATAAGGAATGGCATCTACGGCAAGGGCGTTTTATGCAATGTATAGGTACGTCACTCACCACGGATAATCTTATCGTAATATGTTGCGAGTAATAACAGTATAAACAATAAACAAAAAGGAATATGAGTCTTTACGCAGAAAAAATAATAGTCAGAAACATTGAAAGTAACGAAGATGTTGATGTGGCTTTCGGACACAACACCATTTGCGACTTTGTTACTATCCGCCGAGGAGAAGAAACTGTCTATTTGTCGGACGACGAACTTGATGCCCTCGCAGTGTTGATGATACGCGATTTCATATCGAGGAATAGTATCGAAAACGCAATAGAGTTATGCAGTACAGATAAGAAGAACCCATATTGCATATTCTCAGCACGAACCGTGGATGATGAAAAATGGACAAAAGAGGAATAACCCCGGTATTGATAACGTATGATTAACCAAATCCCTTTCGTGCAACGCATATCACAGCTCTGCCCACGTCGGGGGGGTACTCCACCGCCCTGTCCGCACGCTACGACGGATGGGCAGGACTCTACGACGAACATGGACAGCACACCATTGTATTGATAGAATATGAATAGGCATATACTAAATTGTCCGTCCGGCATCTGCTGCGTCCTGACATCCCATTACGCAAGAGAAGGATGGGCGAACATAGCAAGCAATACAACATCACAATGCAAAGCACCCGCAGTATTGATAGAATATGAATAACAATTTAAAATAGAGACATTATGAGTCAAAAAGAAACAAGAAGCATCCCTAAAACGGGAGCAAAAACTTTCGAGAATGAGAAACTGGCAGCTTTTCTCCACAGTTTGCCTGTAGACGCTATGCTTTATTCACCTCTGTTAGGTTATATGGAGGTGCATAATTTCAACGCCTCGGGTGTTGTGATGGGCCTCCATCATCCTGACGAGAATGAAGCATACGACCATCTTTTTCTTTACAACGGGCGTATAGCGCGTTTTGACAAAGGAGAGTGTATGCTGTTTCTCTCGCATCTTTACCGAAGTTGGGATGTGCTCAATTTCCAGCCGGGTGACATCGTGGCAATGGATATTAAGTATGAAGATGGCAACATTCTGACCTACATTGTGATTTTCAGCGAAGTGGAATCTACTGATTATCCCAAGATAAGGACATACGCCTGCTTATGCAAAAACAGCGACGTGCTTACTTTTTACGCTCAGCTTGACCTTCGCGGTATACGCGAAGAAGAAGAAAGCATCGAACTGAGATACGCTACGCCTACGGAAGAAAAACTTCTCAACAATTCCGTGGAGAAAAACGGGAAAAGATGGAACAAGGAAAAGCAACGTCTTGTGTTATTGGATTCTGAAGACCCCAATTCGGAGCAGCTGCGCAAGGATTTCAATGCCTTGCAGAAAGAATACAATCGCTTGACTGAATATTGCATAAAGCTGGAGCATGAGCGTGACGAAGCTCTAAAGAGGGCAGAGCAAGAGGCAGGTAGAATACAAGGGATATTTTGCCAGTCTATTGAACGATTGGGGACAGGGCAAAACGCAGACCGATGACTGACAAGTATTACATCGGCTGGGTACGCAGCGGCAAGGACGGCAAGGGCCTCGTAAAGTACCGACCGCGCAAGCGGATAGCCAATGCCGTGACTGCATCACCGCCCGGCTGCTTTGCCGACCCTCGCGATGGACTGGGCAATACCACACCGCATATAGTATATAAATTTGAATAAGATATGAAACTAAGAATTGTTCCAATGGAGGCCTATAATGGTTGCATCCCAGTGACCGTTTATATGGTTCAGAAATATGTCGATCACTTCCCATTCGGCAAATGGGTAAACATAAAAGGGTTTTCCGACAAGAAAAAGGCAGTGGCATTGATGTCGCTGTTGTATAGTTATTAAAAACAAACATAAACCTCAAGAAACAATGAAAACAGAAGAAAACAAACGCATGTTGGCTCTTTCCTATATAGTAGCCGACTTGAAGGCAGAGAACATTGAGATGACGCAGCGTGTGCATCAGCTCGTGGACGACTACAACAAAGTGGTTCATCAGTTGAACAGTAAGGAGGAGCGCAAGGAAGAAGACCCGTCAAAGAAGATGCTTGGCGAGATGCAGCAGATGCGCGACCATTGCGACAAACTGGAACTGGAGAACGTGCAAAAGAATAAGTTTGTAAAGGCAATCCACTCCCTTGTAACGGACAAAAACCTTTATATGAAAAAGGGGGAGGAATGCCCGTACTATCAAAGCGGTCCTCTTGTATGCTCAACATCCTGTTTGGAATGTGACTCATGCCTGGATGTCATTGAAGACATCGGTGTAATCTGTCAGGACAGATTGGAAGGAGCAAGTGTAACTTTCCCAGACGATGACTAACGACACACGCCCCATCGTAGTCGGCTTGATGCAGACACCACCCTACGACCGTATGTTTGAGCAAAGCCGCCGCATGTATTCCATAAAAGGAATATCGCCTACACTGCATACGCAAGGGGGGGGGCAACCAAGAGATAAAAGTATTAATAGAACTATAAAAAAAGATTGAACATGAGAAATTTTGTGCGAAAGGCATTGCGAAACTACGGCTACCGCTTTCTTGGGAATCAGAGCGTTTACTACATTTTTGCCAAACCGCTCGGCTACGGCATACTGCGTGCCGACGTGAGCGAGGGTGAAGACTCCGTGAGCATCATGCTGATGGTAAAGGGCAACGAGAAGGACGGCAAACGCCCTAATCTTGTATGGGTGAGTAAGAGTCGGGACCTTCCGGAGAAAGAAGATGACCACCAGAAGATGTACGAGGCTCTCGTGCAGGTCGTTGCCGACTGTGAGGCGGACATCTTCTCCCAAACGCCTGTGGCCCACCTGCAGAACCGAGACGTGAGATACGACTTCGAGGAGAATGTCCATATCAAGTAAAAGGAATAACCTACTTTTGCACATGGGCATACGAAGAAAAAGGGACGGTCGGAAGTTGTTCCAAATTTCGCCCGAAGATTGAAAAAGTTTCGCCCGAAATCCCGTTTAGGTATATGCGCTATTGTTTAACGTCATAAAAACTTGAAATTATGGTAATGAAAAAAAACTCATCCCGAAGGCCAAGGGACCGTACTCAGCATGCGCATGTCGCCACTCCGTGAAACGTAACTAACGGGCTCTGATGCAGACGAGCGAGACGAAGGAAAACGCTATAACCACTGCATATTTTTTACTGATTTATAGACAAAAGAAATAATAATTATGAAAACAAAGAACATTGTCATGGCATCCATACTGCTTGTGGTAGCCATTATGGTAGGCTCACTGGTAGCCACCTACTTCAGTTACAACAACCGCGAGATTGCCCTTCGCCAGCAAGCCGAAGCTCAGCGCGGAAAGATTGAGGGCGTACACGACAAGATGTGGAAAATCATTCAGCAGAAGGCGCAGGTTACGGACGAGTATAAAGGCACCTTCGAGAAGATTTATCCGCAGCTTATCGCCGGACGCTATCAGAACGACCAGGGCACGATGATGAAGTGGATTAAGGAGAGCAACCCCAACTTCGATGTATCTCTCTACCGCGACCTCATGCAGGCCATCGAGATACAGCGCACCGAGTTTCAGACCTCTCAGGAACGTATGCTTGACATCATCCGCGAACACGAGACGCTTACTCGCACCTACCCTGCTCGATGGTTTGTTTCGAACACCATGCCTATCGAGTACAAGGTCATTTCTTCGTCACGCTCCAAGGAAGTGATGGATGTAGGCGAAGACAACGACGTAGATCTGTTCGGCAAAAAAGAGTAAAGGCGTATGGAACTACTCGTTTTTCTCATCCCCTTCTTTGTGTCGGCTGTGTTGCTACTGTTCTTCCGCAAGCAAACAACATGGTGGGAACATGCCATACTTATCATTCCCTCGCTCCTTGTGGGTGCAGCGATGATATGGGCGTTTGAGAGCGTAGAGTCGAGCGACACAGAATACTTAGGCAGCTACGTCACGAAGATACGCTATTACGAGCCGTGGAACGAGATAGTGAGAAAGACTCGCTCCTATGGCTCAAAAGGGCATTGGCACACTCAAACCTACTATGTCACGGAGAATCATCCAGAACATTGGACCTACTACGACCATTCTGGATGTGAGCGAAAGTGTTCGAATGAAGACTTTTCGGCAATGAAGCGTCGCTTGTCGGCTCCGTCGGTGTTTGTGGATATGCACCGCCACTATTACACTCGTGATGGCGATGCCTACGAATATCAGTGGAACGGACAGACCACTACGCTCTACCCTGTGACCCATAGCTATGAATACGAGAACAAAGTGAAGGCTTCGCGCTCGGTGTTCAAGTTTGAGGACATCAGCGAAAAGGAGGCTCGCCGACTTGGTTTGCACGATTATCCCGACATACGCCTTTGCGACCAGTCGCCTATCATCGGAGCAAAGTTCTCTGCCCGTCAGGAGCGAGCCATCCGCGTGCTCAACGCCCGATACGGACCGAAGAAGGAGTTTCGCATTTATCTGCTCTTCTATCGCAACAAGCCGCTATCCATTGCCGATCGACAACGCTCCTATTGGCAGGGAGGCAACAAGAACGAGCTTGTGGTGTGCGTAGGTCTTGACAGCCGTAACCGCGTGATGTGGAGCGATGCCTTCTCTTGGTGTGACTCGCCCGTGCTTGCCGTGAAGAGCCGCGACTGGTTTACGTCGCACCGACTTGATCTCTGCGCCTTCGTCTCGTACATCGAACCTATTGTGCAGAAGGAATGGAAACGCAAGGAGTTTTCCGACTTCAAGTATCTTTCGGTAGAACTGAGCAACAAGGAGTATTGGGCTATTATTATCATCATGCTCTTGCTCAACATCGGCTTGAGCGTATGGGTAGTGAGAAACAATTATAAAAATTAGTATAAACAATAACAATTAAACAAATACAATTATGAATATCATTTTTTCATCCCTCATCGTGATTCTCTTCATCCTGCTGCTGTCTCTTATACACATCTGACGCTGCCGACGACTCCTTA
>ERZ1026880.950-NODE-950-length-13362-cov-6.364169_pt1 | contig 13362 bp, 6 predicted proteins | sample MGYA00380170_ERZ1026880 | MGnify/ENA primary metagenome ERZ1026880 (study PRJEB33269, sample SAMEA4719806) | human gut metagenome | biome: human-associated habitat; feature: organic feature; material: feces | place: Cameroon | collected 2013-10 ...
CTACGCGCGCGGCGTCGCATGGTGCGACCTGCATGAGTGCCTTCCCCCGTTCGTGGCGCGCGCCATGGAGCAGGCCCTTCCGCAGCTCGACCGCCGCCTGCACGGCTTCGCCGATCCGCAGGCGGTGCTCACCGGCGTGGAAACCCGCAGCTCAAGCCCCGTCCGCATCGTGCGCGGCAAGAACATGCAGGCGCAGCTGGCCGCGGCTCCCGCTTCAGGCGGCGCACAGGTCGAAGCCGGGCTTCAGGCTCAAGCCCGGACCCAGGCGCTTTCAGGCTCCCCAGCCGTCAACGGGCAGCCCGCCGACGTCGTCGCGCTCGAGCCCGAGACCGTCCTTTACCCCTGCGGCGAAGGTGCGGGCTATGCAGGCGGCATCATGTCCGCTGCCTGCGACGGCCTTCGCGTGGCAAGCGCCCTGGTGGAAAGCCTGCGTCCCGAATAGGGAAGCGCTCCCAGCAAGTCGCTTATTCGCCCAGCTCAGCGGCCCAATCGAAATCGACCGGCGGCGCAGTCGGCTCCTCGGCCGCTTCGCCGCCGTTCGCACCCTCGACGCTCCGGCCGTCCCATTGGCACGCGCGCATGTCGACGCGTCCGTCGTCCAAAAACGTCACACCCTCTGCGGCAAGTCGCGCTCGCTGCTCGTCAGGTCCGCCGAACGCAAAACCAGGCGCAAGCGAGCCATCCTTGAACACCACGCGGTGGCAAGGGACCCCCGTCTGAGCTGCGCAATCCCACGGATCGGGATTCCCGTGCATGGCATACCCGACGAACCGCGCCTTGCGAGGCTGACCGATCAGCCGTGCCACCTGTCCATACGAAACAACCTTCCCGCGCGGCACCCGCCGCACCGTCTCATACACCTTGTCGTTGAATTCGCCCATGCTTTGCCTTCCGATCAAGCGCTGCTGCCGCATCGTCTGTTCCCGCACGATTATAGGCAGTGAGTCAAGCCGACCGCTCAAATCCTCCATCGTGCAGCCATGTGCGATTCCTTACCGCCCCCTGTCGAAAGCTCGGCTAATTCCCAGCTCAGACGTGGTAAAATCACATGTTCGAAAATTGGCATAGATGGTTGCGCCGGGCGCGGCGCGGGCGGCTGGGGAAGGGACTTGGCCGCTTGGGGGAATGCGGGTGCGAATCCCGCGCTCTGCCAGGAACCGTATACGCTGATGAACGGGTTGGCAGCTTAGCTTATGCGCGGGCTCGCCGGCAAGCACCGCCGCAGGCATGCGGGCCGTTCACGTGAGGCGAAGTCGGAATGCCCATCCATCGCACGAAGCCCTGGAAGAGAGGTTCCGATGACTATCGGCGAATCGTCCGAACGCGCGCAAAGCGTCGGGCAAACCTGCGGCCAAGCAGGCTCGTCCGCACCCTCTGTCGTAAAGGTCGCAGCGCAGCGATCCGCGACATCACCTATTCGGCGCGTGTTCTCAACATTCTTAGCAGTAACGCTTGCGGTGTCCATGACGCCTTCTGCGGCGCTTGCCGAAACGCATGAGGCAACGGCATCCAGTGCGCAGGAGCAGTCGCAGGAGCTTGATGGCGCTCTGGCGCAAGATCGAAACGCGGAAAGCCCCGAGTCCGTTGCTTCGTCTGCGCCCGGTCAGACTGCATCTGGTTCCCCCGACGCGGCGGCATCCGATTCCGAGCAAGCCGCCTCCGCCCAACCCGAAACGCCTGCGGCATCCGCCAAGCCTGAAGCCGCACAAGCAAGCGTTTCCGCAGATGAAAACCTTGCCGACACGTTATCTGATGGCGATGATGCTGCAGCTCAGGCTGACGCAACCCTGTCTTCAAGCGCGAAGGTCTATATCCAGGACGTTAAGGACAAGGACAATAGCTACTCTACGAAGTCGGGTTCTCTTTCCGCAGGCGATACCCTGTGGGCAAATGTCTATGACGAAGAGGACTGGGAGGAATACTCCGTCTCCAACCCCGGCACGTGGACGTATGCCTGGATGGCCGGTACCAAGAACTCGGCGTCGATCTCCGACTACACCGAGCTGGTCGGCCAGTCGCAAAGCCTTACCATCACCTCCGACATGGCCGGCAAATACTTCATCTGCAAGGTAACGGCGGACGGCAAGGACTACTACGGTCCAGCGAAAAGCTACGGATCGGGCGTGAACGCCAATGAGATTCCCGGTCCCGTTTTGTCCGCCGGTCAGGCGCAGCTCTACAAGGTAACGCTCAGCTCCAGCGCTCCTGCCGTTGGCGATACGCTAGCCGCTACCGCTTACACCAGCTATTCCACGCAGGTGACAGACGACATCGATGTTTCCTATACTTGGAGTTATTCCGACTCGAAATACGGGACATTTGCGGTTATCGAAGGCCAAACGGCCAGCACCTTCGCGTTAACGTCCGAATACCAGGGCAAGTACATCAAGGTAACGGCAAGCGCAGGCGTGAACGAGCAGTCCGCCACCACCTCCGAAGCCGTTATGCCTGCCGGTGCCGTTAAGCTGGCGGGTGTGGAGTTGAAGGCTTCCTCCACCGAGATTGGTGCAACGCTCACGGCGAAGGCATACACCGGTTCAAGCTATAGCCCTACGTACGTCGACGACTCAAAAGTCACGTATACGTGGAAGAAGTACAAGGGAACCTCTGCTCCCTCATACTCGGCAACATGGGAAACCATCGAAGGCCAGAACAGCAGCACCCTTTCCGTCGATGACGGCCTGGAAGGATGCTACGTAACCGTGTCTGCCAATGCTGGTGCGAACGATGTTGCGTACGGCGGTTATTCCACCAGCTATGTGGGGCCCTTCAAGCAGGCCGGTGCCGTTGACATCTACAGCGCTCTCCTTGCCCCCGCCGGTTCCGAATCCGGCTCCTACGTCTATTGCGTGGGCGACACGGTCAGGGCGCTTGCCAAGGAGAAGGGCGCGTCTTCGTTCATCGAAGCCTCCAAGCTGAACTACCAATGGCAGCAGAGCGACTCGAAAAACGGGTCCTATACGGATATTCCCGGCGAAACGCAGGAAACGCTCGCGCTAACCGACGCGCTTCAGGGCAAGCACGTCAAATGTGTTGTTTCCTCGAAGATCGGCAGCAGCAAATACACCACGCGCGCTACGAGCGTCATCGCTGCCGCCGGTTCTATTAACGTCACCAAGGTGCAGTTCGAAGGCTCTACCGGCAAAGTCAATGTCGGCGACACCCTCACGGCAAGCGCTACTGCCGCATCCGGCGATGTTTCCGACAACCCTCGCGTTGCATGGTCCTGGTACTACGGCGATAGCTCGAACTCTTGCACCACCAAGATCGAAGGCGTGCAAAGCAACACGTTCACGGTGACGGACGCCTATCTGGGCAAGTACATTCAGGTCCGCGCCGACGGCGGTTTCGGCGAAGAGGAGGCAACCCGCGGTCCCGTGGTCGAAGCGGGCGCGGTGGCGCTTCACCATGTCGAGGTCACTGGCTCCGCAAAGGTGGGCGCCGTGCTCACGGCTGCCGCTTACACCAGCAGCTACTCCAAGGTTTCCCCAACTGATAAGGTGCATTATCAGTGGCAGTACGCTGACTCCAAGACCACGTCCGATTCCGACTTCAAGGATATCCAGGATGCGGCCGACCAGCCCACGTACACGGTCTCCGATGCCATGGTGGGCAAGTTCATCCGCGTGAAGGCCATCAGCGATGGCGCGGTGGTCAGCACGCAGAAGCCCTCTTCTTATGGCAGCGGCACCACGTCCGTCAACCCTATCGGCCCCGTTACCATTGCGGGCCAGTACACGCTTTCCTCCGTTGAGATCAAGGACGTGTCGACCGCTATCTTGCAGGTTGGCCGCACCGTCACGCCGCAGGCGAAGGTTTCCAGCGGCTATTACAACGAAAACGCGCCCGATGACGCCAAGCTCACCTATGTCTGGTACGCCAAAGGCGGAGAAGATGACGATTGGCAGCAGGTCACGGCCGGCGTTTCTTCCGACGGCAGGCTGACCATAGGCGTCTCGCTTGCGGGCAAATCCCTTAAAGTCACGGCGTGCTCCCTGGACAACACGGTCGAGTGGGTGTCGGGCACCACGGTTGCCCCAGCGGGCGAGTACAATCTGCTGCGCGTGATCACCACGCCGCAGGCCATCAGCTCCACCACCCATCTCGTCACCGGCGACGCCGTGACGGCAGAGGCTCAGTCCAAGCGAGCCGATTCGAACACCATCAACGGCGTGAAGGTCGACGATGGCGTCGCCTTCTCGTGGTTCGCCGCCGATGCGGCTGACGGGCAGTACACCCAGCTCGAAGGCGTGGAAGGCGCAAGCATCACCGTGCCAGACGCAGCTGCCGGCAAGTACCTGAAGGTTGTTGCGACTAGCGGTTCCTCCCGCGTGGAAACCGTGTTCGCCAACAAGGTCATCGATCGCGATTCGGTCGATGCGGTGGTGCAGAAGCTGTCCGAGAAAAACGTCAAGCCCGTGCCTGAATACGGCAACGACGCCAACCTCAACAGCGTGCTTGAGGCGAAGATCGCCGAAATGGGCTTCCAGGGCGTTACCGCCAAGGTGGACTCCGTCCAATTCGTCTCCACGAGCGACAAGGCAACGGTCGGCGTTTCCGCCGCCGATGACGACACCAACGGCGACATCACGTTCTTCGACATGGACCCGAACGAGTATTCGGGCTACAACTTCGATGGCCTGCGCACGGCAAAGGTCTCGTTCACCCTTTCCAAAGACGGCGAAACCGCCGCTTACGCGCCGGGCAGCATTCTTATTCCCTGGAACGAGGATATGCTTCAACAGCGCCTGGATAACGTTGCCCAGCAGCTGACCATCGGCTATTCCAATGGCGACAAAGCCGACGCCGTTACCGGCAAGGTCACGCTTCCGTATCGTGCCGGCTCCGCCAATAAATACGAGGTCACGTGGGAAAGCTCCAGCGACCAGGTGAAGATCAGCGGTTACGGGTGGAGCGATTATTCCGGCGCCGTCACGCGCACCGCGTCGGACCGCCAGGTCACGCTGACCGCAACCGTCAAGCTGCTCAGCAACGCCGGCGGCGATAGCACCAGCGTTACGGGCGCCCATGCCTTCGACATCACGGTCAAGGGCGATCCGGACAAGGTTGCCGCCGAAAAGGCCGCGCTGCAAAAGAAGGTGGACGCCGGCTTCACGTACGATAACGTGAAGTACTCCGGCGGAAACTCCGTTGCCGACAAGGACGGGCTTTCCGATGACCTGCAGATGCCCACCACGCGCGCGCTTGGCGTAGACGGCAAATACTACAAGATCGAATACTCCGCCAGCACCGACCACGTGTCGTTCAACGGCTACAAGGGCACGGTTTACCAGCCGCAGCCGGGGGAATCCGCGGCGGCAACCAGCATCACGCTGACGATCACCGACAAGTCGAACCCCGAGATCACGGCAAGCAAAACGCTTGATTATCAGGTTAAGCCGCTTGATCAGGCAAACGTGAACGCCGAGCTTGCCCTTATGGAGCAGGCAAAGGCGGGCTACGCCGCCGCCATCCTGAACGGCCAAGACGCCAAGGCCGTTACGGGCAATCTGCATGCGTTCCAGAAGGCCTACCTTGATGCCGATGGCAACTTGGCTTGGAGCTACGATCGCAGCACCACCGATGCAACCGCGCTGGGCATCGTCCCGGTTGATCTGCCGGGCTACGACAGCATGGGCACGCAGGGTTGGCGCACGTTCAAATCCAGCAACCAGGCCGTCGTCTCCCACGAGAACCTGCAGGTCACGCAGCCTGAGTACAATACGAAGATCACCATCACCTCTTGCTTGTCCAGCCAGAAGTACGCCCGCTATGCCGAGCGCTTCCCCGACAATCAGGCCTACGCGAAGCTGGCGAACCAGGAAGTCACCGCGACCATCACGGTCACCGGCACCAGCGGCATCGTGAATCCGCGGGTCAGCGCCACGTGCTCCGTAATCGGCGTTGATACACAGGGTAATCAGCAGACGTGGGCCGCCGCGCAGAACCTCACGCTTGCAAACGGGGCCACCGCGGCCGATCTGTCCGAGGAGCTGTTCCGTCAAACCGGACTGAAGGCGGACTACAACCCCAATGGCAGTTGGGGTTGGGCTCTCAACACCATCGCTTCTCCGTTCGATAAGGGCCTCGCGCTTGGCTGGGATTCGAAGACCGGCAAATACTGGCAGCTGTTCATCAACGGCAAGGCCTCTTCGGTCGGCGCGGGCGGTTACGTCCTCGAAGAGGGCGACAGCATCCAATGGGCCTACAGCGCCTATGGTGAATCAGCGCCTACGGATGCCCTTTCGGTGTCATGCGAGGTCGTAGGCCAGGACGCTAACGGAAGCCAGCAGATCTGGGCACAGCCGACCACCATCGATGTGCCTGACGGGTCCACTGCGGCAGATTTGACGCGCGCCCTGTTCAAACAGGCGGGCTTGGTGGCCGATATCCAAGATTCGGCATACGGTTTCTATCTCAGCACCATCACCTCGCCGTTCGATAAGGGTCTCACGCTCGGCTATGACCAGAAAACCAACAAATACTGGCAGCTGTTCATCAATGGCGAATATGCGAACTTCGGCGCCGACGGCTGCGTTCTGCACGCCGGCGACAAGGTCAGCTGGGTCTACGGTTCCGATGGCACCATGCCCGGGCAGATGAACGTCACGGTCGAGGTTATCGGCCAGGACGGCAACGGCAAGGCCGAGCGCTGGGCTCAGCGTTCGCGCAACGAGCTGGCAACCGCATCCTTCGACGATATCTGCTTGAACTTCTTCGATGAATGTGGGCTCGTTTGCGATGTCCGTGAGTACGGTTCTTCCTGGCTTCTCGTTTCCATAACCTCGCCATCCGGCGTTACGCTTAAAGGCGGCTGGAACTGCCTAATCAACGGGAAGGCAATTAACAGCGCAGCTGGCCTTACGCTCAAATCCGGCGACACCATCTCCTGGGTATATGGAACGAACACGCTTCCGAACCTTGACGAGGTAACGGTCGATCCTTCCGCGCCTCGTCCCGATTGGAAGGCGGACTGGGCCGGCGATCAGTCTCGCCCGACCACGGCGGCAACTCCCACCGACTACATGAAGTCCGGCTGGACTTTCGACTACAAGCAATTCTCCAGCGCGCAGTACGCCAACGCCAGCGAGCCCGTCATCGTGAACGGTTTCGTGTACCTTGCCGTTGGCAACCGTTTGCTCAAAATCGATTCGTCCACGGGCGAAGTGCTTGCGCAGGCCAACCTTGTCTCCTCCATCGGCTACACCACGCGCCCCGTTTATGCTCAGGGCGTGATCATGGTCCCGCTTGACGGCGGTGCCGTGCAGGCACTTACGGCCGATAACCTGACAACCGTATGGGTCACCGACAAACTTAGCGATTCGGCGCAGTCCAATTCCGCGATCACGGTCAACGGCAACTATGCGTATGTGGGCACGTGCGATGTGGATTTCGGGGCCGGTACCTTCGACAACGGCTTCCTCACCTGCATCAATATCCTTACGGGCGCAGTGGTGTGGCAGCACAACAATGCTGGCGAAGGGTACTACTGGGGTGGCGCCGTGAACGTTAACGGTTACACGGTCGTGGCAACCAGCGCCGGTACCGTCGAGGTGCTGAGCGGCGCGGGCTCCGTTGTCAGCACGGTTTCCCTTGGCGCGCTGGTGAACTCCTCGTGCGCGGCGTCGGCCGACGGCAAAACCCTGTACGTGATGTCCCGCGATGGTAAGCTGCATGTGCTTGCGATCGACGAACAGGGCTCCATCAAGGAAACCAAGGTCGTCGATCTGGGCCTTTCCGGATGCGCCAGCATGCCTACCGTCAACGGCGGCACCATGTACGTCGGCGGCGAGGTGGAAAGCGGTGCCTCGGCGCTTGCGATCGTCGACCTGGATAGCCTGGCATCCACGCTCATCACCCAAGCCGACGGCGCACCGCTGCCTTGGACGAAGGGATTGGGCGGCATCAAGGCAGCGCCGCTTGTGTCCACGCAAAACGGCGAAACGTACGTGTACTTCACGGTCAACTCTGGCGAAACCAGCGATTGGGTGAACTACACCTCGGGCGGCGGCGTGTATCGCTACAAGGTCGGCGATGCGCAGGCCACGCTGGTGTACGACGCCAAGGGCTTCAACAACTGCTGCGACTCCCCGGTCATCTGCGATGCTGAGGGCAACCTGTACTACATCAACGACTCCGGCACGCTGTTCAAGCTGGTCGGCGGCGGCGTGAAGCCTTCGCCTTCGCCCGTGCCCGACCCGGCTCCCGTGCCTGGTCCCGCGCCGCAGCCCAACCCCAACCCGGCTCCGGTTCCCGGTTCCGACCTCGGCACGCAGCCTACGGTCGCCGGGGCAGTTGCTCCTGCATCCCTGCCCGTCGCAGCAGGCGGTGCCGCGCAGCAGACCGACAGCGTGTCGGCAAGCGCTTCTGCGCGTTTGGAGACGTCCTCTTCCGCGAGCGCTAGCGGCGCCGCCGAGCAGCATGCCGCTACCGCCACCAGCTCCGATTCCTCCGACGCCGCCGAAAGCGACAACGGCTCTCGCGGTCCCATTTGGCCCTACGTGGTCCTTGGCTTGGGCGTTGCGGGCATCCTCGGCGCAGGTGTCTGGTGGCTGCTTGCCAAGCGTCGCCTGAACGGCGTGAGGTAGGAGGGGCTGCCATGTCAGAGCAAATCAACGAAGTCGCTCAAGGTGAAACGGCTGCGACGGGCGATGCTGCCCGTCGTAGCTCGGCGGAAGCGGCGGCTTTGACCGCGGGCTCGACGCCTTCTGGGCAGCAATCGCATTCGGGCTCTACTTCCCGCCTTTTCCCGAAGGTCAAGGGCGGCATCATCGCGCTCCTTGCCGCGTCGGTGCTGCTCGTTTCCGTGGGTGCTTTCGCCCTTACAGGCGGCTTCGGCGAGCAAGACGGGTCGTCTGCGCAGTCGTCTGCTCAGGAAGCGCAAACCACGGAGCAAGGCCGCGTAACGGCCACGAAGGTCACGGGCGAGATCGAAGCCAGCGCCGAATCGGAAACGCATTCGAAAGCGGAATCCGATTCATCCGAGCAGAACGGCGAATCGGATTCTGCTGCCGGTCAAAACGCCGATTCGGATTCAGCCGCTAACGGCAACGGCGGCGGTGCGGGTTCCGGCGCCACCGCAGGCGGCGGCTCCCAGCCCTCCGCCTCGCCGTCGGGCGATTCCGGGTCGCAAGCTTCCGGCTCCGGAGGCCAGCAGCCTTCTGCGGCGAACGTCGTCACCGTATCGGTGTCGGTTTCCAGCAGCGCCGTCGGCAATCCGGTTTCCGCCAGCGGATCGTATTCGTTCAATCCCGGCGCCACGCCCTACGATGCGCTGTGCGCCCTTGGCTTGTCCGTCAACGCGCGTAGCACCTCGTACGGAACCTACGTTGCCGCGATCGGCGGGCTTGCCGAAAAAGAGCACGGCGGAACCTCCGGCTGGATGTACTCTGTCAACGGCAGCACGCCCATGACGGCATGCACCAACTACGTGCTCTCCAACGGCGATGTGGTCGACTGGTACTATGTGACCGGTTAGGGAAACCGTTGTTCGAGAATGCAAGGCCGGGGCTCTCCCCGGCCTTTTCCATGAAGCCGAGATGACCGCTGCATGAACGCGCCCCGGCACAGGGGGTGCGCGCCCGCCTTTTCCGTGAAGTTGAGATACCTTATATGACCTGCGTGTTCCATACCTACCATCCCATCATCCCATTCGCGTTCATCGCATGCGCGCTTGCGTTGAGCATGGGGTGCATGCATCCCGTTTACGTGGCCTTCTCCCTTGCGGGGGCGTTGGCGTGCTCGGCGGTGTGCCGCGGCGGGCGCGCGACCTTGCTGTCGCTGAGATGGGTCATCCCGCTCTGCCTTATCGTGGCGGCGGCGAACCCGTTTTTCGTGGCATCGGGCTCTACCGAGCTGTTCCGCATCGGGTCGCGAGCCGTATATGCCGAGGCGGTCATATACGGCTTATGCTCGGGCGGTATGTTCGCCGCCGTGTTCCTGTGGTTCGCTTCCTATTCGGCATGTCTGGATAGCCAACGCACCATGATGCTGTTCGGGCGCCTCCTTCCCGTCGTCACCCTGATGGTGTCGCAGGTGTTGCGCCTGGTGCCTCAATTCGTTTCGCGCGGGCGCGCGATTTTGGCGGTGCAGAACGCCGCTAGTGCCGCAACGGCGCAAACCAAGCGCGAAAAAGCCGCAGCCCGTTTGCGCGTGGTGAACGTGCTCATGGGCTGGGGGATGGAGGATTCCCTTGAGCGTAGCGATGCCATGCGCGCCCGTGGTTATAACTGCGGCGCAAAGCGCACGTCGTATCGCCGATTCCGTATCGGGCGTGCCGATGTTTGCGTGCTTGTCTGCTTGTTCGTCTTGGTTGTAGCTTCAGTGGCTTGCGCGATGGTCGAATTGTCGGGATATGCGTTCTATCCGACTATGAAAGCCATCGGTCCCTGGTGGCATTTTGCGCCGTATGCCCTGCTCATGCTGCTTCCGGTTGCCTTATCCATCTTGGATTGGTGGCGTTGGAGGTCGTGCCGATGAATCCTCAAAACCATTCGCTTTTCGAAAACAATGCTGCGACTCCCGAAGAATCCCCTGTTCCTGCAGTGCAGGTGCGCAACTATACGTTCGCCTATCCATCTGGTGAAGGCGATCGCCGCGAATCGCCTGCGGTCTTGAGCGATGTGAGCCTTTGCATCGAGCAGGGAGCGTTTTGCGTTCTCGTTGGAGCCACCGGCTCGGGAAAGACCACCCTTTTGCGCTCTCTCAAACCTGAGCTCGCCCCGGTTGGCGAATCATCGGGCGACATCTTTGTTCTCGGTCGTTCCCCGAAGCAGCCTAAGGCTGGCTGCGTCGCGGACCATTCGGCGGACTCGACCGCAAATCCGCCCGCAAACCCGATTACTCCACTGGAATCCGCCCAGCTCATCGGCTATGTCATGCAAGACCCCGCGGCGCAGATCGTGTGCGACACCGTTTGGCACGAGCTGGCGTTCGGCCTGGAGAACCTGGGTGTCGAACCGGACCAGATGCGCCGCCGCATCGCCGAGGTCGCGCACTTCTTCGGCATCGAGCCGTGGATTAGGTCGAAAACCGAAGACCTCTCGGGAGGTCAAAAGCAGCTTGTCAACCTGGCTGCCGTGCTCTCGCTGCGCCCCAGGCTGCTGCTGCTTGATGAGCCGACCGCGCAGCTCGACCCCAACGCCGTCAAGCAGTTCCTGTTCATGCTTTCCCGCGTGAACCGCGAGCTCGGCATCACCGTGGTCATGGCCACGCATTTACCAGAGGACGTTCGGCCGTACGCGACCCAGCGTATCGACTTAAGCGCACCCGGTCCGGTCGGCACGTTCGAGCGCGCAAAAGCCGCATTGTCGCCGTATTTCAGCAGCCGATGCACTCAGCTCGCGGATGCTGACGCGGCATTGACCGCACGCGACGTGCATTTCCGCTTCGATCGCCATGCGCCTTGGGTCCTTCGAGGGGTGGAGTTTCGCGTCCGGCAGGGCAGCGTTCATGCGCTTGTCGGCGGCAATGGCTGCGGGAAAACCACGCTTTTGCGCTGTCTCGCCGGTGCGCTGAAGCCGCAACGCGGTCGCATCGACAACAAGCTAGCAGCATCTCAAGCGCTGCTTCCGCAAGACCCGAAGGCGCTTCTCGTGTGCGATTCCGTGCGCGAGGAGCTTATGGAATGGGCATCGCGTTGCGCCTACGACGAGCAAACCGCAGAATCCATGGCGCAGCGTTTCGGCTTGTCCGACCAGCTGAACCGCCATCCGTTCGACTTATCCGGCGGCCAGCAGCAAAAGCTTGCGATTGCCAAGCTGCTGCTCGCGCAACCTCGATTGCTGTTCCTCGATGAGCCTACGAAGGGTCTCGACCCCGCATCGTCCGCCGACCTATCGCGCATCGTGAAGGCATTGGTGGCGGAGGGCAAAACCATCGTCTTGGTCACGCATGATTTGGACTTCGCATTCGCCACGGCCGACGAGGTCTCCATGCTCTTCGACGGAGAACTCGCCTGCACGGAGCCCGTTCAGGACTTTTTCGACAACAACTTGATCTACCGCCCGAATTCGGAGTGTCGTTTCTTCGGCCAAATCGCGGAAGACGGAGCAGCTCATGACGAATAGGGAACCAGGGAAGGCAGGCGGCTTCGGGCAAAACCCCCAAGGCCAAGAACACGGGGACCGGGGATTGCCCGATCAAAACGCACCGAAAGCCACGGAGCGCAACGGCAACTATATGAAGGCGTCGGATGCTGCGGGTCAAAACCCGCCTGTTTGCACCAAACGCGACCATCGCGCAAAAGACCGAATCGCTTTGGAGATGCTGTCGATTTGCGCTACACCCGCAATCCTGGTGGTATGCGCACTCGTAAACGCTGATCAGACTGCGCTTCTGTCCCTAGTGGTCGTCCTCGCATCGCTTGGTGTGTTCTTCGCAACATATGAATCTTCATCCCCGCGTTTGCGCGACATCATGCCGACGGTGGTTCTCGCCGCACTTGCCGCGGCAGGGCGGATCCTGTTCGCGCCCATCCCGGATTTCAAGCCGGTAAGCGCAATAGCCATCATAGCCGGCGTGGTATTCGGCCGGAAAAGCGGGTTCATGGTGGGCGCATTGGCCGCACTGGCATCGAACTTCTTCTTCGGCCAAGGTCCATGGACCCCATGGCAGATGTACGCATGGGGCCTCGTAGGCTACGGGGCGGGTTTGCTGGCGGCAATCCCCGCAAAAGCCCCTAAAAGCACCGACAACTCAAGGCGTGCCGAATGCGGGGAGGACCGAAGCCCGCGCAAACAGCCCTTGATCGAGCGACATGCCGTGCTTATCTATATATATGGAGTCGCTTCCTGCCTTATGTATGGTTTCATCCTGAACGCCTGGAGCATCCTCAGCTTCTATCACGCACAAGCAAGCGGCCTTGCGGGAATCTTGTTGGTCTACGCAACAGCACTGCCATTCGACGTGACCCATGGCGTAGCAACGGTTGTGTTTTTGGCAGCGCTATATGCGCCATGGCGCCGCAAACTGAAACGAATCAAAAGCAAGTATGGAATGGAGTAACAAGGTTCAAGCAAGCGGATCACTATATATAGTATGCACCAGAAGAAATGCCAGCAAATGTTGAATCACGTCCTACATATTGTGTACAGGATGTGAAGACCAGGGCAAAATCGCATCAAGGGATTGTCAAGAGGGCGGCAGCCGCGTAATATACATCCCCGCCCTGAGGCAAGGGCGCACCGGAACGGGAGGCTGAGCCGACCGGCCGAGGGCTGAAAGGAACTTCGAAAAAAGTCCTTGACAGCGCCGAGGCGCTCCGGTAAAGTACTTTCTCGCGCCGAACGCCGACAAGGCGGGAGGCGGAAAGCCGCGGGGGAGACCCCGCAGGCGGGAACCTTGAGAACCGGATACTGGACA
>ERZ1026880.951-NODE-951-length-13362-cov-5.068160_pt1 | contig 13362 bp, 8 predicted proteins | sample MGYA00380170_ERZ1026880 | MGnify/ENA primary metagenome ERZ1026880 (study PRJEB33269, sample SAMEA4719806) | human gut metagenome | biome: human-associated habitat; feature: organic feature; material: feces | place: Cameroon | collected 2013-10 ...
ACATTACGCTGACGGAGGATCGAGAGAGAGGATATTCGTTGCAGTATTTGATGGGCAACCTGGGAGGCGTTATGGCTTCGGCAGTTGCAGGATTTATGTTCCGTAATTATCTGTGGCTGGCGTTTCTACTCAGTGGAATATCCATTGGGATTTCATCAGTTTTGATTTTTCTATTTGTGCAGAATATTACACCAGTAAAAGACATTAGCCAGAAGGCGGTCTATCAGGCAGATCGCCATGGAGAGAGTCTGTGGACGATCCTGCGGGAAAACAGGCTGATTCTGTTGTATATCCTGACAGCCAGCGGTTACGGCGCAATGTATCAGATGTATAATTATCTGGTGCCAATGGATCTGGTGCGGCTGCATGGAGATACTGGAGCAGTGATCTATGGAACAGTTACCAGTGTGAACTGCATTATCGTGGTTATATTTACACCGATATTTACCAAGTTATTACATAGATTTTCAGAGCCTGTTAAGACGATGTATGGATATCTGATGATGCTGTTTGGATATGGAATTTTTCTTGTATTTGCCGGTCATATATCGTTTTATTATGTGGCAATGATCGTGATGACATGGGGCGAGGTATCTAATATGCTGGCAGAGAGTCCGTATCTGACCAGACGTATGCCAGCCAGCCACAGAGGGCGTGTGCATGGTCTGATGGAAGTGACAAGGATTGGTGTAATGAGTGGATATCAGATGTTGATCGGAGTGATCTATAAGAATTCTACGCCGACATTTACCTGGATCATAGTGCTTATGACAGGCGCATTGTTCCTGGGATTAACAGGGATTCTGGCGGTAAAGGATAAGAGAAGATATAAGAATTTGTATCGAGTCTAATTATATAACGTAAAACCCCTTCACAGTGGCTGGCTGTGAAGGGGTTTCTTGTCGTTATAGTTATCTAAAAGGAATGAGAGTAAAGTGTGCACTGTAATCGGTCTACAGTGTTAACTTTATGAGGGAGATAGTTGTTGGTCTTTCAACTATCTGTCTTATAGTATATAGATGAAATATGACAGAAATATGTTCTTTATCTAAAAGAAAAAGAAAATTTCTTAAGAAGTTCTTGCGAAAACATAAATAAAACCTTGTTTTGTCATATTTCAATACTGTTTCGATTCGGAAATCATCTAATTACTGAATCCGGACATACTCTGGTACAGGATCACATTCCAGGTACAGTCATTCTGATCATTATCGGACATGTGTTTAGTCTATCCCAAAAATGTGATGAGAATGTGATTGATGTTTGACCATTTTCTGAATGATGTATAGAATAGATAATATGAATATTGCAGAAAAATTTATCAACACACATGAATTGACAAAGGAAGAATATGTAGAATTGATCCGGCTGGCAGAGTCAGATGTGCAGGTCCGAGAGCAGCTAAAGGAGGAAGCAGTTCGGCTTCAAAAAAAATATTATGGCACAGATGTTTATACCCGTGGATTGATTGAATTTACCAATTATTGCAGGAATAACTGCTATTATTGCGGAATTAGAAATGGTAACAGAAATGCACAGCGCTATCGTTTGACGAAAGAGGAGATACTTGACTGCTGTGCCAATGGATATGAACTGGGATTTCGGACATTTGTGCTGCAGGGCGGCGAGGATCCGTATTATACAGATGAAAAACTGGCGGAGATTGTCCGGGAGATACGGGTGTTGTATCCGGAGTGTGCGATCACATTGTCTGTAGGAGAACATTCGAAAGAAACATACCGATTGTGGAAAGAAGCGGGAGCGGACAGATACCTGCTTCGACATGAGACAGCGAGTGATGAACTGTATCAGAAGCTTCATCCGGCAGAAATGAAATTATCGGAACGCAAACAATGTCTTTATGATCTGAAAGAACTTGGATATCAGGTGGGCGCCGGATTTATGGTAGGTGCACCGGGGCAACAGATTTCAGATCTGGCAGAGGATCTGGTTTTTTTAAAAGAACTGGAGCCTCATATGGTAGGAATCGGACCATTTATTCCGCATCACGACACCAGATATGCAGAAGAAAAAGCCGGAAGTGTAGAGCGGACGTTACTATTATTATCCATTATCCGGATATTGCTTCCGGGAGTATTGCTTCCTGCGACAACGGCACTGGGAACAATGGATCCGCTGGGACGTGAAAAAGGATTGCAGGCGGGAGCAAATGTTGTAATGCCGAATCTGTCTCCGGTGAAGAACCGAAAGCAGTATGAACTGTATGACAATAAGATCTGTACGGGTGAAGAGGCTGCGGAATGCAGAGGATGTCTGTCCAGAAGAGTAGCAAGTGTCGGTTATCAGCTGGTCAGCGACCGCGGAGATTCACGGATGTAATGCGTGGAAATATTGGATAGAGTAAAGAAGAAGTATAGTTCCAATATACGGTAAGATATGTTATATTAAAAATGTCGGGGGAGTGGCGGCAGGTCCACCCTCCCCTTGATGTCCCAGGCTGAGAGATCAGCCTTATTCTGTTTGTGGATAAGTTAATCCGAGAATTTTCATTAAATTCTGGTAAGCTTCTAATTCAGATTTACCTTCTGTATATTGTTGATTTAAAAATCTTTGCATTTCAAGTACTGTCATTTCTTCCATAATAACTCCTTTCTTCGCCTGCCTCGAATATTAGCTTTTATGTAAGCTAATTATATCCTGTGATGTTGGGGTGAAAGCCCAGATTATGATGCCTGCAGATTGTTTCGTGCTCTGCACTCCCACAATCCTCCCAATTATTCGCATATCGTGGGATTACCATCCCACTTTTATGCTCATATTGGGGCGGGGCTCAAGGTCTTTCATCCACTTATGAGCAAGCTCATGTGGATGAAAGACCTTGAGCCCCTGGCATCATTATATAGTGCAACAATAAAGTATCATATATAATTATTATAACACACATTACGAAAACTTACCATAAAAAGATAAAAAATATATTTTAATTATCAAATACATTTGTTCTGAGGAGATAAAATGGCATCGGACCAGCATCTAATACCGCTTTATGGAAGCGAATCTGTGAGAAATCATCTCCCCATTTTTTCATTGCTTCTTTTTTCAGTTCCATAAATTCAACGTAACCAATATAATACTTGAGATAGTTTGCCGGATCTGCGGTGATCAGGTCGTAGATTTTTGAGATGGTCGCCGCATCCTGAATACTGTAATCACGGAAGAATGAGATGGTATCTTTGAGATTCCAACCGTCGTAATGAATGCCGATATCTGCAAGAGCATAGAGACCGAGCAGAACGGAAGCATTGTGCTGGCGCAGGGATGCTTCGTCTTTTGGCAAACCGGAAAAGTAATAACTTATCATTTCTGTGTAAGTTGCCCAACCTTCGGTATAGCCGCCACAGTCTAAGAGACTGCGTATCGGTTCGGGATCTGTGGATGCATAATAGACATGCTGATACAGATGACCGGGAAATCCTTCGTGTGCCAGTGTCGTAAATAGAGTCAGATCGTCCGGCAGATGGAGCGAGTTGATGTAAATGGTCTGCCCTTCGGTGTTATCGATAGCGGGAACCATGTAGAATGCAGGACTCACATATTCAGCCACGTCAGCTTGAACGTATTTTACCTGCGTATTCACAGCTTCGATGGATGGGAAGAATCGTTCAGTTTTCTGTTGGAGATCGTTTAGGATGGCAGCAGGGTTTGAGTCCTGTAAGGTGAATGCATCTAATGTGGTATCGCTTAAATTGGATGAATCTGTTCTGGAAGCGTATTCAGGCGAAGTGAGAACGGTCTGCATGGCGATGAGATCCGACTGGATCTGTGTCATGGTCAGTTCTTTCAATTCATCTATGGAACGATCAGAGCCGGTTTCACATTTGACCAGATGCTGGTAATAATTTTTACCGTCCGGAAGGCGGCATAGCCCACCGGAACTGCCACTTTTGGATTTTAATGTTTCCAATGCAGTAATCAGATTCTGATAAGCGGGAAATACATATTCTTTGAGTGCGGATTCATTCTGTGCAATATAAGCTTTTTTTGTATCAGCAGAACAGCCAGAGAGATTATTGATGCGATCTTCAAAGGAAGAGTAAAGATAATTACTGCTTCCCATATTAAGAAAGGTATTACATTCTTTGATCACGGAATCGGCTGTGGAGGATGCCATGAACAGACCGGCATCCGCTTTGGACGTTTCAAAACCGGTTAGAGAATCGAAGTGTTCCGGGAGTGTTTTCAGCAGGGCAAGATATGTATCCACATCTGTGGTATCAGCAAATTGATATTCAGATAATAAAATAGGAAGCTGTGTCTGAATCCCTGTAAGAGGGCTGATGGGTTCTTCGTATAACAGATATGGAATTCCGGACAGAGTGTTGGAGAAGGAATCCTCTAAAAGTTTCCAGATGGTCTGATTGGAAGGAGAGAGTTCGGCATAAGGGATGTCTTTCAGTTGGGCAAGATTATTTTCGGTAGCAGTACTGATATCAGAGGAAGAAACGGAATAATTTCCGAAAGAAATGATGGGATTGCGTATTCCGTAGTTGTCCGGGTTCTGCAGTGTATAGTGAAGGGTAATGCTGTTGCTGTTTACCTCTTCCTGAAAGAGAGCATCGGTAAAGGCGTCGAATGTTGTATCCGCATCGGCATATATCCGGCAGCTTAACAGACAGCACACAGTCAATGCAGAGACAGCCAGAATCAGAAGAGCAATGAGAGAACGTTTTTTAGACATAAAGAGTATCCTGATCGTTTTTGTCTATAGATATGCAGGAGACAGCAGGTCTCATGCATATGGAGAAAATACAGAAATTCAGCGGTTTATACGGATGAGCAATAAATTTGCTTTAAATCTAAATTGCATCAATTATAGATTACTGCTATAATTGAAAAAGAGTGCGCTCGGTATTTGGGTGTATGATAAATACAAATGATAGAAAAGGAATGAATGGGGTAGAAAATATGGAATTATTTGTAAAAGTAATGAATACCGTGAATGACATTGTATGGCATCCGGTTATGTGTGTATTCCTGATGATTGCTGCGGTATGGTTTACCGTCCGGTTGAAGGGAATGCAGGTTCGCAGAGTAAAGGATATGGCAAAATGTCTGCTCGAGAAAGGTGATAATAAACAAGATAAAGCACTGTCACCATTCCAGGCATTTGCAACAACTGTAGGAGGACGTATCGGAACCGGTAATATTGCGGGTACAGCAACTGCTATTTTTATGGGGGGTCCGGGAGCCGTTTTCTGGATGTGGATCACAGCGATTCTCGGTGCATCTACTGGTATGGTAGAGTGTATCCTTGGTCAGGCATACAAGACGAGAAACTTAGGAGAGCTGACCGGAGGACCGGCGTTCTATATGTCTAAGGGAATTAAGAATAAGACACTTGGTAAGATTCTTGCCGTGTTATTCTGTATCGCTGTATTTATCGGACCTGGCTTCCTGCTTCCGGCTATGCAGACACAGACAGCAGCCACTGCCGTAAAGGGAGCATTTGGAATTCCATTTGTAGTAGTAGGAATCGGAATGGTAATTATCGTTGGTGTCGTAACTATGGGTGGTATCAAGCGAATCGGACAGGTAGCAGAGTTCCTTGCACCGATCATGTGTGGCATTTATCTGTTAGTTATGGTCATTATTATGATCGTGAATGCGGAAAGAATTCCATCCGTATTTGGTTCTATTTTTGCAAGTGCATTTGGTAAAGATGCGGTATTTGGCGGAATCGTAGGATCAGCGCTGTCATGGGGAATTAAGAGAGGATTCTTCTCTAACGATGCCGGTAATGGTATGAGTCCGCTGATCTCTGCGACGACAGATACATCTCATCCTGTAAAACAGGGATTGGTTCAGGGCTTTTCCGTATATGTGGATACACTTCTGGTATGTACCTGTACAGGATTGTCGGTACTTCTTGCGGGTACTTATAATGTAGCTGCGGATGGTGTTGGTGATGTGCTGTTAGTAGAGCATGCAAAAGGTATTCAGTATGGTATCGCATTTATGCAGGAAGCAATGGCAACGACGATCGGACAGGCAGGAGCTATGCTGCTTGCGGTAATCTTGTTTATCTTTATTTTCACAACAATGCTGTCATATTCTTATCAGTTAGAGTCAACATGTAAGTATTTATTTGGTGAAAATAAATGGGTTGTTACATTTGTACGTATTCTGTTCCTGATATTCTGTATGTTTGGTATTCTGATTGATGGAGATACGATCTGGCCAATGGGTGATATCGGTGTAGGATGTATGCTGTGGGTAAATACATTCAGTATTCTGCTTCTGACACCGGTACTGATGCGTATCGTGAAGGATTATGAGAAGCAGAGAGCACAGGGACTGAATCCGCTGTTTGACCCGGCAACGGTCGGAATTGAGGATGAAGCCGGTGTATGGAATCAGTATGTAGAAGAAAAGAAGAAGCGTGGAGATTATGAGAATCCGGCGCTCGGATATGAGAAGAAAAACTAGAGTGTGTTTCCGGCTGAAAATAAGCCGTTATACGAAATCGCGCGTCTTGACTTTCAGAAACATATGTGTTACGATTTTTGTCAGATTAGACAAACGCAATGACGAAGAGAGTACGCGGAAGGAAGTTCTACAGAGAAGTCCCATAAGGCTGAGAGGGATGGATGGAAGACTGCGGAAGATGGCTTCTGAGTGGTGTAGATGAACTGGAATAGCATCTATTGGAGAGATGATGCCAGATAATACAGTAAATCTGCAATGGGTGCGCCCGTTACAGCGTCATGGTGTGATGCACCAGTTGAGACTCCTGCTGTGAGGCTGTGAGTGAAGAGAAGTGGTAACACGATAGATATCGTCTTCTTTGATCTGAAAGGATCAGAGAAGGCGTTTTTCTTTTGTAACATTACGTTTGTTCAAACATTTTAAAATGGGTTAGGAGAGAGAATTATGTGTGAAAAATGTAGTAAACCAAAGTTTTATATGACTACAGCGATTGCGTATACTTCAGGAAAGCCGCATATCGGTAATACTTACGAGATCGTGCTGGCTGATGCAATTGCACGATATAAGAGAAAACAGGGATATGATGTGTTTTTCCAGACAGGTACTGACGAACATGGTCAGAAGATTGAACTGAAGGCAGAAGAAGCCGGTGTAACACCTAAGGAATTTGTAGATGACGTGTCTGGTCAGATTAAAGAAATCTGGGATCTGATGAATACATCTTATGACAAATTTATCCGTACGACAGATCCGGATCATGAGAAACAGGTACAGAAAATCTTTAAGAAACTGTATGATCAGGGAGACATTTACAAAGGATCTTATGAAGGTATGTATTGTACTCCATGTGAGTCTTTCTGGACAGAGTCTCAGTTAGTAGACGGTAAATGCCCGGACTGCGGACGTGAGGTTCAGCCTGCACAGGAAGAGGCATATTTCTTCAAAATGAGTAAGTATGCAGATCGTCTGATCGAGCATATCAATACACATCCGGAATTTATTCAGCCGGTATCCAGAAAGAATGAGATGATGAACAACTTCCTGCTTCCGGGACTGCAGGATCTGTGTGTATCCAGAACCTCCTTTAAATGGGGAATCCCGGTAGACTTTGATGACAAGCATGTCGTATACGTATGGCTGGATGCGCTGACCAACTACATTACCGGAATTGGATATGATGCAGATGGCAATAGCAGCGAAATGTATAAGAAGAACTGGCCGGCAGACCTGCATCTGATCGGTAAAGATATTATCCGTTTCCATACCATTTACTGGCCAATCTTCCTGATGGCACTGGGTGAGCCATTACCGAAACAGGTATTTGGACATCCATGGCTGCTGCAGGGTGATGGCAAGATGAGTAAATCTAAAGGAAATGTGCTGTATGCAGATGAACTGGTAGATTTCTTTGGAGTAGATGCGGTACGTTACTTCGTATTGCATGAGATGCCGTTTGAAAATGACGGTGTGATTTCATGGGAGCTGATGGTAGAGCGTCTGAATTCAGACCTTGCCAATACACTGGGTAACCTGGTAAATCGTACCATTTCCATGACGAACAAATACTTTGGCGGAAGTGTAACAGATAAGGGTGTGGCTGAAGCTGTAGATGCTGATCTGAAGGCTGTTGTAGAGAATACACCGAAGGTTGTTGAGTCTAAGATGAATGATCTGCGTGTGGCAGATGCGATTACAGAGATCTTTGCACTGTTCAAACGATGCAACAAATATATTGATGAGACGATGCCATGGGCACTGGCAAAAGATGAGGCTGCAAAGGATCGTCTGGAGACAGTACTGTACAACCTGATTGAGAGCATTAAGGCCGGCGCAAGAGAGCTGGAGCCATATATGCCTGAGACATCAGAGAAGATCCTGGCACAGCTTGGAGACGGTAAAGTAACCGAGAAGCCTGAGATTCTGTTCCAGAGACTGGATCTTGAAGAGGTTATGAAGAAAGTCGAAGAGCTTCATCCGCCGGTACAGAAAGAGCCAGAGCAGAAGGAAGAGGAAGATGTGATCGATATCGAAGCAAAACCGGAGATCACATTTGACGACTTTGGCAAAATGCAGTTCCAGGTAGGCGAGATCATTGCCTGCGAGGAAGTGAAGAAGTCTAAGAAACTGCTGTGTTCACAGGTGAAGATCGGAAGCCAGGTAAAACAGATCGTATCCGGTATTAAGAAACAGTACAGTGCAGAAGAGATGGTAGGTAAGAAGGTTATGGTTCTTGTGAACCTGAAGCCAGCGAAGCTTGCCGGAGTACTGTCTGAGGGTATGCTGTTGTGTGCAGAGGACGCAGACGGTAACCTGTCATTGATGACACCTGAGAAAAATATGCCTGCAGGAGCAGAAATCTGCTAATAGGAATATCTGGAGGAATTATGATATTTGATACGCATGCGCATTATGACAGTGAACAGTTTGATGAAGACCGCGAGACCCTGCTTGCTTCTATGAAAGAAGCAGGAGTGGGTATGATCGTCAATGTGGCAGCATCCTATGAATCCTGCTTCGAAGTGCCGAAACTGGCGGAGAAGTATCCATTTATGTATGCGGCAGTTGGCGTGCATCCGGATGAAGTGGGCGACCTGAATGAAGAAACATTTGCCCGTATGAAGGAACAGTTCAAGTTGGATAAGGTAGTGGCTGTCGGTGAAATTGGTCTGGATTACTACTGGGACAATGAGCCACACGAGATACAGAAGAAATGGTTCATCCGTCAGCTTGATCTGGCAAGGGAACTGGATCTTCCGGTGATGATCCACAGCCGTTCGGCGGCAGCAGATACCATGGAGATTATGGAAGAACATGGCCAGGGACTGCGGGGGATTATCCACTGTTATTCGTATTCGCTGGAAATGGCAAAAGAGTATGTGAAAATGGGCTATCACATCGGCATCGGTGGTGTGGTGACATTCAAGAATGGCAAGAAGCTGAAAGAAGTTGCTGAGGCGATTCCGCTGGAATCCATTGTGCTGGAAACGGACTGTCCGTATATGGCTCCGGAACCATTCCGCGGCAAGCGGAACAACTCTTCTTACATTCGATATGTGGCAGAGGAGATCAGCAGACTGAAAGGAATTACGGCAGAAGAAGTGATCCGTCAGACGGAAGAGAATGCGAAAAAGCTGTTATTAAATGAATAAGAATGTAGATAAAGAAAGGGAGATATTACATGAGTGGTATCTCCCTTTTGTGTAATCTTTTATATGTTACATTGTGAAAACATGAATCCAAAATTGAAATAACTATTTACATATGTTATACTTTAAGTCTGGATAAACTGAAAACCAGGTTACAAAAAATTCATTGATATTTCATTTTTTATTTGTTTCTATTGAAGATATTTTCATGTATAATAATCAGTAAACTAAGGAGGATAACATGACGGAACCTACACTTGGCAACCCGCAGAATACGATTGAGATTCTGAAGAAGTATAATTTTACATTTCAGAAGAAGTTCGGACAGAACTTTCTGATTGATACGCATGTGCTGGACAAGATTATCGCGGCGGCAGAGATTACGAAGGATGATTTTGTACTGGAGATCGGTCCAGGTATCGGTACGATGACGCAGTATCTGGCGCAGGCAGCAGGCAAGGTGGCAGCAGTGGAGATTGATAAAGCATTGATTCCGATTCTGGGTGACACATTGTCTGCATATGATAATGTTATGATCATTAATGAGGATGTGCTGAAAGTGGACATCCAGAAGCTGGTAGAAGAGGAAAATGGTGGTCGACCGGTAAAAGTGGTGGCGAATCTTCCGTATTACATCACTACACCAATTATCATGGGATTATTCGAGAAGCATGTGCCGATCGAGAGTATTACCGTTATGGTACAGAAGGAAGTGGCAGATCGCATGCAGGTAGGACCGGGCACGAAGGACTACGGCGCATTGTCGCTGGCGGTGCAGTATTATGCGAGTCCATATATCGTGGCAAATGTTCCGCCGAACTGTTTTATGCCGAGACCGAAGGTAGGATCAGCGGTGATTCGTCTGACAACTTATGACAATCCACCGGTGGAAGTAGATGATGAGAAGCTGATGTTCCGGATCATACGTGCATCCTTTAATCAGCGCCGCAAGACACTGGCGAATGGACTTAAGAATGCGGCGGACCTGGATATTCCAAAGGAACTGATCGCAGAGAGTATTGAGTCATTGGGACACGGACCATCAGTACGAGGTGAGGCACTCACGTTGGAAGAATTTGCGGCACTAAGCAATTACATCAGCAGAGGACTTTAGGCTTAGGAGATATTTGTAATAGAGTTGAGGCAGATATTTGGTAACAGGAGAATAGAGTAAATTGGGAAAGGAAGGGACTTATGAGCAAGTTTGTGACAAAAGATTTGTTTGAGATTACACCGGAAATTGCGCATTTGGCTGCATTGTGCGAGGAAAGTAATGCCATTGACAGGGAACTGTATGGGAAATACGATGTAAAAAGAGGCCTCCGTGATATGAACGGTAAGGGCGTGCTTGCAGGACTGACAAATGTATCGGACGTGCGTGCGAAGAAGATCGTGGATGGCGAGGAAGTTCCTTGTCCCGGCAATCTGTATTACCGAGGTTATAACATTAAGGATCTGGTCAATGGATTCCTGAAGGAAGACCATTATGGATTTGAAGAGATCGCATATCTGCTTCTGTTTGGGGAACTGCCGACCAGACAGGAGCTGGCAGACTTTCAGGTGATGCTGTCTGACAGACGGACGCTTCCGCCAAACTTTGTGCGGGATGTGATCATGAAGGCACCGAGCCGCGATATGATGAACAGTCTGTCTCGTTCAATCCTGAGTCTTTACCGCTATGACGCAAAGGCAGACGATACGTCGATTCCGAATGTACTGCGTCAGTGCCTGAATCTGATCAGCCAGTTTCCGATGCTGATGGTGTACGGCTATCATGCATATAATTTCCGCAGAGGTCAGGATCTCTTTATCTATGCACCGAGACCGGAGCTGTCCATGGCTGAGAATATCTTGATGATGCTTCGTGAGGATAGACAGTACACGAAGCTGGAGGCGAAGATCCTGGATATGGCGATGGTGCTGCATATGGATCACGGCGGTGGTAATAATTCGACATTTACGACTCATGTGGTTACTTCTTCCGGCACGGATACCTATTCGACGATGACTGCGGCAATGGCATCACTCAAAGGGCCGAAGCACGGTGGTGCGAATATCAAGGTAACACAGATGTTTGAAGATATGATGGGAGTTGTGAAGGACTGGGAGGATGAAGATGAGATCCGCCAGTATCTGTATGACCTGTTGGATAAGAAAGCCTTCGATCAGAAGGGATTGATCTATGGAATGGGACATGCGGTATACTCTGTTTCTGATCCGAGAGCAGAGATCTTCAAAGGTTTTGTGGAACAGTTAGCAGTGGAAAAGGGTTACGAGAAAGAGTATTCATTGTATTCGAAGGTAGAAAGACTGGCACCGGAAGTAATTGGGGAACGTCGCAGAATGTATAAAGGTGTTAATGCCAATGTTGACTTCTACAGTGGTCTGGTATATCAGATGCTGAATCTGCCACAGGCATTGTATACACCGATATTTGCAGCAGCGAGAATCGTAGGATGGAGCGCACACCGTCTGGAAGAGCTGAAGAATGTGGATAAGATCATCCGTCCGGCGTATAAAGCACTGGCACCGCACAGAGACTATATCGAGATGGATGACCGGGGGGATGAGGTATGTTAAAGAAGGAATTTTATTTTCCGTCCAGCGATGGACAGACACAGATCCATGTAATTCAGTGGTTCCCGGAAGCAGGAGTGAAAGCGGTGCTGCAGATTTCCCATGGAATGGTAGAGTATATTGACCGTTATGATGAATTCGCAAGATATCTGGCAGAGCGTGGATTCTGTGTAGTTGGACACGACCATTTGGGACATGGAAAGTCGGTACAGTCACAGGAATATCTTGGATATTTTCATGAAGAAAAAGGGAATCAGTATGTGATCTCGGATATACATAGACTACGGAAAATGACCGAAAAAGAGTATCCGGGTGTACCATATTTTATGATGGGACACAGCATGGGATCATTCCTACTCAGACAGTATCTGACCATGCGTGCAGAAGGACTGGCAGGAGCTATTGTCATGGGTACGGGAGATATGCCGTATGCGTTGCTGAAAGCCGGACAGGCAGTCTGCAAGAGCATCTCACTGACGAAGGGCTGGCATCACAGAAGCCATCTGGTGAACCAGCTTGGAATGGGCGGTTATAACCGTCAATTTGAGCCAAGTGACAGCACCAAAGACTGGATTACTTCAGATGACTCTAAGCGGAAGGAATACGAAGCAGACCCGCTTTGCAATTTCGTATTTACTGTAAATGGATATTATCAGATGTTTGAAGGTATGAAAGTACTGACAAGACGCCATGCAATGGATAAGATTCCTGTGGAGCTTCCGGTAATCTTTGTATCCGGTGCAGAGGATCCGGTGGGAAGTAATGGTGTGGGCGTGACCAGAGTATTCCGGAAATACGAAGCACACGGCATGACCGATGTGGAGATGAAGTTATATGCCGGAGACCGGCATGAGATCCTGAACGAGACAGACCGGGAAGAAGTGTACGAAGATCTGTATCGATGGATGGAGAAGAGAATAGGAAGATAAATATAATCAGAGGTTGTGGATTCCACAACCTCTGACTTCTTTTAAGATGGATTATTGCATATGAAACAATCCATGTTCTAATTCATAATCTAAACAAACAGGAAAACAAAATGGAAGCACATTTAAAATACTAAAAAATATGATGATTACTGAAATTACAATGATAACGTTATTTAATAATCCATTTTGGCTACAGTGATACTTCCATAACATGACTACAGAGATAACAAGTAAGATCATCCACAATATTATGATTAGGGTTC
>ERZ1026880.952-NODE-952-length-13356-cov-8.697316_pt1 | contig 13356 bp, 8 predicted proteins | sample MGYA00380170_ERZ1026880 | MGnify/ENA primary metagenome ERZ1026880 (study PRJEB33269, sample SAMEA4719806) | human gut metagenome | biome: human-associated habitat; feature: organic feature; material: feces | place: Cameroon | collected 2013-10 ...
GAAGATGTTTCATCTTCTTCGTCTTGAAGTGCTGACAAATCTTTATGTCCCATTCCGTCAAAGTCTTCCGGAAGCATGTCGTCTTCCGGCCAAACAGTGTCTTCGTCATAGCGAGCTGCATTTAGGTTTACGGCTGCTGTTAAATCTGAATTGCTCAAATTAGTTTCTGACAAAATACAACCTGCCATATCAGAGTCTGAAAAATTGCAATATGTCATTTCAGCGTAACTGCAATCTGCACCTGTAAGTAAGGCGTCTGTAAAATCGCATTCCAAAACTCGTGCTCTTGTGAAATCTACTGATGTCAAATCTGTGTTTGTAAAGTTTACGAATGATAGACTGCAATCTGCAAAAGAGCTGGAATTTATGTCAGCGTCTGTAAAATCTACTTCTGATAAATTAATTCCTGAAAAGTCAACTTCTGATAAATCAACTTCCTCTTGTTCGGCTTTCCATTCGTTAAATTTTATTGGATTTTTTTTCAATAATTCAATTAATTCTTCTTTCGTGTAATCTATCATCTATTTAATTCTCCTTGCTATTTATACAATTTTATTTTTAAGTGCTTTTAATGCTGCTTGAAGCCTGTCATCAACTTCCAACTTTTGCAAAATATTTGCAACGTGTGCTTTGGTTGTATTAATGCTTATGACAAGAATTTGCGCGATTTCCATGTTGCTGTATCCTTCTGTCATAAGTTTCAAAATTTGAGCTTCACGAGTGGTCAAATCGTAATCTTTACGGTTGTCATTTGTTTCAAAAGATGGTGAATTTGCACTGGCTTTGAGGACAATGTGTGCGATACTCGGGTCAAACCAAGCTGCACCGTCAGCGACTGAATTTACAACTTCTACTAATCTTTGAGGGTTTATTTCTTTTGAACAATATGCGTTAGCACCTGCTTTAAGACTGTTTAAAACCTCTTTTTCGTCGTTGTGAGAAGTTAAGATAATGATTTTTACGTCTTTATCGGAAGAACGAATTTGTTTTGTAGCTTCAATTCCGTTCATATTCGGCAATCCCAAATCCATAATAACAATGTCGATTTTCTCTTTATTAAAAATTTGAATTGCTGTTTCAGCTGAGTCTGCCTCATATATATTTTCTACAAAATCTACGTTTTCGAAGGTGGTTTTCAATCCAAAACGTGTGAGTTCGTGGTCTTCTACTATTAAAATGTTGTATTTCATATACTTAATTCCTCTTTTGCAGGTGCGTAATCAGGTTTTAAAAGCAACGATTTTTTGAAATATTTTTCGGCATCTTGTTTTAACCCCTGATTTTTTGCAATCAGTCCTTGATAATAATAATATCTAAAATCGTTTTCGTCAATATAATTTGCAACGCCTAAATATTTTCTTGCTTCAAAAAAGTTTCCACGTTCAATTTCTAAACGCCCTAAATCAAGCCAAGCGTCTTTAAAATTTGCGTTGATTGCAATTGCTTTTTTGAGGTATGCAAGCTCTTTTGATTTATCTTTAAGTGCAATTTTGTAGTACGCAACCCAGCTATCTGAATATGTTTTTAGAACTTTTTCATAAATATCAACAGCTCGTTTTTCTTTGCCTAACATTTCATAAGTTTGCGCAACTTTGACAGAGCAGATTGAAGTTGCTGTTTTATTATGGCTTTCGGCGTCTTTGTAATATTTTAGTGCGGTCTTGTAATCCCCTGTTCTATAACTCAGATCCCCCAAAACAAGCAGGGTTGTCATATCTCCGCTATCAATTTTGTATGCTTTTGTCGCGATATCTTGTGCTTTTTCAAATTCTTGCATGTCAAAGTAAACTCGTGACAATATCGCATAGACATCTTTATTGTGTTTTTTCTTTGTCGTAATTGAGCTTTGAAGTGTTCTTAATGCTTTTGCATTCTCGTTTTCATAATAATAATAGTAGCCCAAGTGGTACATTTTGTCCGAATAATTTTTTTCAGATTTGTACAAAACATATTGTTCAAGCGAATTTATTTTTCTTGAAAAATCCGCTGTGTAAAGTTTTTGAGCTTTGATAGAAGCGAGCATTTTAAGTGCATCTTTCGGGTGTTTACTTTGTGACAAAATCTCTGCTTTAAGTTTTTTGTAATTCAAATTTTGCGAATTCATCTTTATCGCAGCGTCAATATAAGAGTTTGCCTCTACAAAATCGTTTGACTTTAAATATCCTAATGCGACAAGAAAGTTTGCGTAATCAGAATTTGTCATAAGATCAGTGTTTTTAACCAGTTCAGATGTAGCTTCTCTGCTTTGATCGTTGTAAATTATGTTTGAAAAAACTTCGCCCAAATAAATCTCATCATCAGGTTTAAGTTTTTTTGACGGTGCATAATAAAGTTTTATATCGCCTAAAAGAAAGTCGGAAAGTGCTCTATCTTCGATTTTAGAAGCGGCTAAATCGGATAGGTCAAAAAAGCCTATATCAGCCATATTTTCTGCCATTTGCATATAGGCATAATCGTTTTCGTCCATAGTTTCGATTAGAACTTTAAAATCCATATATGCTGATTTTACGTTACTTTGCATAAATCTGTTAAATGCGATTACATATTGATTATGTAGGCTATTATGTGTTAAAGTCGCTTTTTTTAATGGAATTGCAATTGTATTTACAGGCAAAGGATCTGTGGATAGAGGGTTTGCAGGTTGAATTGTGTCAAAGCCTTCTGCTAAAACCGGCGCCGTCACAAGTGTTGATATTAGAATAGTGAATAACAATTTTTGCAAAATCTAACAACCTTCTTTCTTATCTACATTCCCAGAATAATAGAAATTAAACAAGTCTACAATATGTTTTTGTTCTTCAGTAGCATTATCATTAACTATAAATTCGTGAATGTCAAACAAATTATATTTGCTCAACAGTTCCTTATCTTCATCTTTAAAACTGTTATGATTTTCTGTCAAAAATACTTTAATAATCTTGTCTGTCGGGATTTTTAAGAACATATCTACAAGTTTTCCGTCAAAGTGTTTGTCTTTTCCTGAAATTAGAATATCAATAACGTTTTGAATAGGCATTTTATCACGATAGTGACGTTTTGAAGTTATCGCATCAAAAACATCGGCAACCGCAAGAATTCGTCCGCCAAAAGGGATATTTTCGCCGCTTAAATGCCTGTAATAGCCAGAACCGTCGAACTTTTCGTGGTGCGAACAAGCTATTTCCGTAATCTGTTTAAAATCATCTGACGTGTGAATTTTTTCCAAAATATCGTGTGTAATTCTTACGTGTTCTTGAATATGCTTGTACTCTTCGTCAGTCAATTTACCCTCTTTTTGAAGAACGGAATCTCTGATGCCGATTTTGCCGATATCGTGCAAAATTGCTGCTTTTTCTACAATTTCTTTAAATTTTTCGTCGCAATCTAATGCATCAACAAGTAGCATAGAATAAAGTTTTACTCGGCTTGAATGACCTGCTGTAATCTTGTCACGGGCATCGATTGAGGTTGCAAGGGTGTCGATAAAGCTTTCAAATAAAACTTTTTGCTCTTTGTAAAGTTCCTTTTGCTGTTCGAATAACTGTGCGTTTTCAAGTGCGATAGAGGCACTTCCTCCGATTGCAACAAGCAAATCTTCGTCACCCTTTGTAAATACACCACCAAGTTTATTCAAAACCTGAAATGCGCCAATAATTTCCTGATTATTGTTTTTAATCGGCATACACAAAATCGTTTTTGTGTGGTAGCCTGTTTCTTTGTCGATATCAGGGTTAAAACGAGGATCGTTGTAGGCGTTCGGAATATTTAAAGGCTCCCCTGTTTTTACAACATAACCAGCAAGCCCTTTATCTGCCGGAAAACGAATTTCTTGGCTGTCCATACCGAGTGCAACCTTACTCCATAACTCGTTTTTGTCCTTATCTAACATAAAAACTGTACATCTGTCGGCTTGGATAGCGATTTTTGTTTCTTCCGCGATAACTTTTAAAAGTATATCAATATCAGTAACAGCCGTGATTGAACGACCGATTTTTACAAGCGAAACAAGCGGATCACTCTTTATAGGTAATGAAAAATCAAGCCCTGCTCTGAGTTGCTTAATTCGTGTCAAAACATATCCGACAATTGAAAGTTCGTCACCTGCCGTCATTGAAAGGTTTTTGGCATTCTCAAAATACATCATTGCCGTATCTTTTGAATTTTCTCCAAAATCAATTGTTCCTTTGGCGTATTCATTTGCTATTTGGGCAGTTGCACTTTTTGCAAAATCTGCCATATAACGAGCTTCATTAAGGGTTTTTAAGACATCTCTATAAGTGTTTTTATCTGCAAGATATTGTGACATTCCAAGAAAACTTAAACTTATTGAAAGCATTTCAGGAGAGTCAGTGTATAGATTTCTCGCCTCTTTGAATGTTTCTATTGCGCTATTGTAATTCTTGTCTTCAAGTTGCGACAAGCCTTTTTTTATTATCTCCGTATCACACTTAATCATTTTTAACCCTTTAATATATATTTTACAACTCTATGTTTTTATTGTACAATATTTTCTAGAATATTACAAATGTTTTTTACGGAGCTTATATATAAATGAATAAAATTACAATATTAATCCCTGTTTACAATGAAGTAAACACATTAGACAAAATTCTTGAAAAGGTTGAAAATGCGAGTTTTTGCGGGCTTGAAAAGGAAATAATTCTTATAGATGACTATTCAACTGATGGTACAAAAGATTTGTATTCAAAATATCCGTATAAAGTTTTGTACCACGAATACAATCAGGGCAAAGGAGCCGCACTTAGAACAGGTTTTAAAGAAGCGACAGGCGATATTATCGTAATTCAGGACGCTGATTTGGAATACGATCCTGTGGATTACGAACCGCTTGTTAAATTGATTTTGGACGGTAAAGCTGATGTTTGCTACGGTTCAAGACTTTCTGGCGGAAAACCTTCTCGCTCATTCATGTTCCACCATTTGCTCGGAAACAAGTTTTTGTCACTTTTGACAAATGTTTTGTACGGTTCAACTTTGACCGACATGGAAACTTGTTACAAGGCATTTAAAGCTGATTTTATTAAAGGAATTGAGATTAAATCAGACAGATTTGATTTTGAACCTGAAATTACGGCAAAAGTTTTGAAACGAGGTGCAAGACTCTATGAACTTCCTGTTTCATACTACGGACGAGAGTTTGCGGAAGGCAAAAAAATAACTTGGCGTGACGGAATTCATGCGATTATAGCCTTGATTAAATTCAGATTTATGGATTAAAATGTAATTGGTAGAAATACTACAAGAATAAGGATAGGAGTAAAAAATGAAAAAAATTATTTTATCATTGTTTTTAGCAGCAACTCTTGCAGCACCATCATTTGCAGCAACTTGGAGTGCTGTTGACAGAGTTCCGACAGTTGGCAAACAGGTTTTGACAAAAAATAATTTGCCTACAACTACAAAATTTGTTGTGACAGAAACTGATGTTACAAATAGTACTTCAAATTCTAACAATGAACTTTATATCCCTAAAACAGATTTGGGTTATGCAGGCAATGACAATGAAGTAGCGGCCGTTATTGCTCAACAAATTGGTGTTGTTATTAACGCTAATGCTTCAAAGAAAAAGTTTGTATCAAATGTAACATCTGCTCTTGCAGGAAATTTTACTGATACAAGTCTTGAAAAATCTGCTTTATTAGCAAATGAATTGACATTGAGAAATATGTCTGAAAAAGATAAAATGAATGCAGATATTACAGGCGTGGATTTGATGATTCAAGCCGGTTATAATCCGCTTGCTATGATTGTTGTATTAGGTAAACAACCGGGAACTTCTCTTGATATCTTGAAAAGTCAACCAAATAATTTCAGACGTACAATGTACATCTACGATTACCTTTCATACAACTACCCTTCAAAGGTTAAAGCTGGTTATAATTGCAAAGAATATAAAAACTTTTTAGCTTATGTTCAGCCGACAGTAAATGAAAGAAATTCTAACAAAGCTAAATTGGCAAAATTTCAAAAAGAACAAGCAAAATTGAAAAAAGAAAGAGCTAAACAAATCGCTAAATACAAAGCAACAGGCGGATTGAACGGTTGGGACGCTTCTTATACTATTTTGAAAAACTTAGCTGATAATGCTGAAACAAAATAGGTTAAAATAATCTTTGAAAATTATAAAAACCTCCTTTTAAAGGAGGTTTTTATAGTGTATAAATAGTTTAATAAAAAAGTGATAGGAGAAAATTATGGCAGATACGCAAGAGGAAATTCATTGCCCGGCATGTGGAACATTAATGACAAAGGTATTTGTCGCTGACAAAGGCTTGAATGTTGACGTTTGTGAAAACGGTTGTGGCGGAATGTTTTTTGATGCAAAAGAAATTCAAGAATTTAGCGGTTATAATGACGATATTTCTGAGCTCAAAAAAGTTTTGGAAGGTAAAAATTTTAATTCTGTTGATGAAAACAAACCAAGAATTTGCCCTGCCTGCAACCATAATATGGTTAAAACAAAGGTTTTTGGAATAGAAATTGATACTTGTTATACTTGTGGCGGATTATTCTTGGATAATGGTGAGTTTGAAAAAGTCCGTTCAAATTTTAAAAAACCTAAAAAAGTTGAACAAGTTCAATTAAATAACCCTGGAAGTGATATTATTTTAGAAGATTTTTATAATTATAAACAGTCCAGAGATTTACACCCTACACTGTCTATTCGTGGTGCCCAGAGAGATTTTAGGCGAACAGTAAAACTTTTAAATGCCGTTTTTAAAATGTTTAGTAAGTTTTAAATCAGATAAAATAACCTATTCAGGCAATTGTAAAAATAGATTATTGCTTTTAGCATGACCATGCAGATGGGTCGAAGAAAGTTCAAATTTTTTGCAATAAATAAATTAACAAAAATTTACATTCAACTAATCCGCACAGGACTTAAATCTTGACGACATGCAGAATATGACCCACTAGAAAAAGAATGAAAGATGTGTTATAATACATACTGAATTATATATGTAATATAATATGGGGTACTAATGGAAAATTAAAGGAGTAGGTCTATGACAGTTTTAGTTTCAAAAACAACAAAGGACAAAACTACAAAATCAAAGTTTAACGATGAGTTTGAAAACTATTTGAAAAATCAATGTTTGAAAACAACATTCAATGGAATTGAGTTAGAAACCTTTTCATGGTACAAAAAAGTTCTTGGATTGATATAGAAAATAGGATTAGGTAATGTCTGAAAAATATTTATTATAAAAGCCAACCGTCATCGAAGGTTGGCTTTTTAAGTTGCCTGATTACTGTAACACTTGTGAATTAAGATAAAAAGTAAAGAAATGTAACATGTATTGCTAAAATATTAAAGTTTTAGATTTTGGGTGCCGATATTCTATTTGGTAAAAGCTCAAAAGCTGAGTGTGTACTAACAATGTTTCGATATGCTCAATATGTAGCAAAAATATGTATAAAGTATTTACTATATATTGAAGTTATTAAGAAATATTAAGTGTTAAAAATTCTCAAAAGCCTGTAAAGACAAGGGTTTGTGTGAAAGTTGTAAAAATTTTTATAAAGTAACGCAATTTTCGATAAAAACATGTTTTTACATGGGTATAGAGAAGTATAAAATCAGACTAATTTTCATGCAAATTGTTACGGACAATTTGTAAAGAAAGGACTACATTATGTGTGCAGATTTACAAGTAACAGGACAACAATCAAGACAAATTCCCAGAACTGAACTTATACAAGAGGCTACTAATAGAGGAATTCAGAATGCTGGAAAATTCACTGATGAAGAACTGATGGTGGCATTAAATGGTACAGGAGCGACATCTGCCCCCTCCGGAGTAGATGGAACACCTGGTACACATCAATCCCAAGAATCTCATTCTATTCCTGGGGCTGAACTTGAAAGAACTCCGAAGCCGGAAGATAAAAGTGTTGTTTCCAAAACTCAAACACAAACTACATCTTTGGCAAATTTGACATCTGCAATGACAAAGGCAGGATTTAATCTTGATGAAAAAGCTGTTGCTGAATTAAAAGCACAACTTGTAGCTGCCGAAATTCCTGTTGATGAGTCTGGGAATATTGATACTTCTAAACCGGAAACTATTCAAAAATTAAATACGACGCTTGCTCAATTTGCACAAAGTAAACAAGAAACTCAATTAAAATTTGATGAGTCTACTGATCAAGAATTTATTGACAAGATGGTAAGTGATGGTTCAATTCGCAAAAACGAAGATGAAACATATACCGTTTTAAATAAAGCAAAAGCAGAGGCCTTGTTAAATCATGTAGATCAAGAACCAAAAGCAGATCCTCAACCTCCTGTTGAGCTTTCGGTTGATGCACAAACGACGACAGAAACAACTCGCAGAGAACATGCTGTTGAAGTTGAAGACAATCTTAAACACAATAGAGCGGGCAGAAAAAAAGCTGAGAGTGATTTTAAAGCTGAGCTTGAAAAATGGGCTGCTGATCCTGAAAATGAAGATACAATGAATTATTCAATTGCCCAAAATAAATATTCTGGAAAAATTCAAAAGCAAATGAAGAAAATTCAAAAAGAAACTGATAATAGCCCGGCAGAAATTTTGCAAAAATATTATAACAATTATGCCTCTAATGAAGAAAAAGCAGAGTTGAACAAAATGTTTGATAAAGCGTTGAACGATGATGATGAGCTATTAAAAACATATAGAAGAGTTACAGGAGATAAAAAAGCGACATTTGAAGGTGATACAGGTGAGCGCAAACGTCAACTTGCGGCAGTAATGGTTGTTGCAGATGATCCTAATTTTGATGCTACAATGTTAGCTGAACGTATGGCAACGATTGACGTTATGGACAACAGAAGCGAAAAACGTGTTGCAAAAGATAAAAAAACTTTTATTGCAGATGAAGCTAAACGTCAGACAAAGGCTGCTGAAACAATGCAAAATGTTGAAAATACAGAAGTTCATTTTTCAAAAGAGCAAAGAAAAGCCGGCAAAAAAGATAATCCTACTAAGGAACATACTGATATTGGCAAAATTGGTCGTAAGCTTGTTACAGCATGTCCGGACGAATTTTGTGATGCAGGTACCGCTGCTGATCACGATCTTGAAGTAGATGGCAAATATTATAAATTTAGTGAAGCTAAATGGAAAAATTTTGCGGCAGAAATTTGTGATTCACGTGGTTTGGACGATAGAGCACAAGACGGATTTGATGAAGATGGTAATTTGACTTTGAAAGAGGGACGAAATGCTTGGCTTTCGAAAACTTTGGTTACAAAAGACGGTCAAGTTAAGACTCTTGAACAAATTATTGGCAATAAGAATGGCAAAGTTGGTAACAGAGAATTAAATGATATGCGTCATATAATAAAGTCAACAGGTTACAGTGTTGACAAAAACAGAACCGGTGCAAAACGTGGTCTTTTCATTACAGGGACTACTTTTCTTGGAGCAGGACTCGGTTTCATACCAGGAGTTGGCGGTTCTGTGATAGGTGGAGCTGTTACTGTTGCAGGTAATGCAGCGTATTCCGGTGTAACTACTGATAGAGTAATTCATGATTCAACTACGTTCAAATTTAATAACAATGGTGAAGAGTTTACACAAAAAGTAAATAAAAATATTCATGTTGATGGACAAGAATATTCCGGAGAAGTTGCATATAAAGATAAAGGACAACATCATATGAGAACAGGTGCTTATGGCGCAGCTATTGGTGGATTTGGCGGTGCTATCTCAGGACTTTTCTCATTGAAAAATGTTCATGCAAAAGGCAGAAACTTTGATGGAATTGTCAGACTAACGAAAGATACAACTGATGAAACAACAGAACCATCAAAAATTAAATTAACAATCCCACAATCAAAGACAGTAACAGTTCGTTCAGGACAGATTACAGAGCAGTCTGAGGTTCCGACAAGAAAAGCTGTCAGATATCGTGGACCGGAAGCTTATACAGTGCTTTATCAAATTGATGGAGCTGAAATCCCTGCAAAATACAGAAGAGCAGTTTACCAAAAACTTGATCAGATGTGGCGTGATGGCACAAACGGTAAAAAAGGCGATGTTCCAAGAAATATTCCGGTTTATGGAAGCTTCACAATCAATGTCGGCGGGCAAGAAATTACCGTAACAAGAAAAGATAATTGGGATAAAGTTCATATTCAAGAAGGGCGTCCTGGTGGACGTGGCGGAGTTTATAACTCTGGTGCATCTGAATCAAGAACTTACAGAGGCAAAGGCAAATTTATAGGCTAGCAATAAAAATTTGTTCGGTTTATAATATAAACTTTTGTAAAAATTCATTCAAAAACAGTAAAGATTTGACTGCACAAAACCGTTTATATAAATGTAAAAGTGTATTATGTGCAGAAAAAATAGAGGTCCAAAACAAAAATGAAAGCACTTGGAATTAACAAAAAAAGAGTAATAGCATTTATTTTAAGCTCATTGCTTATTATGCAACAGTCACTAGCTTATCAAGTGTTAGCAGAATCTATAATTACCGATGCAAATGGTAATCAAATTCAAAATGGTGGCGGTAATACTTGGAACATTAGACCAGATGCAGTAAACGGTCAAACGGGTTTTAAACAATTTGGTAAAATTGATTTGGCGCAAGGCGATGTTTTAAACTTTATTTATAACTATATTCTTCAACAACAATCAGGTACCGGTAATAATTTGACACTAGAAACAAAGACATTTGATATAAATAACTTTGTTGCTCTTGTTAATAGTGGAGTAAATATCAATGGTATTGTTAATGCTTTGCAGCAAAATGGAGCATTGAAAACAGACGGTAACTTGGTGTTTATTTCTCCGGGCGGCATGGTTGTTGGCGCTTCCGGCGTTTTGAATGTTGGAAATTTGTCTGTTATTTCTCCAACTCAAACATCTTATGATAAATTGAAAGATAGCTTAGGTTTACCTAAAACTCATAATTATTATGCTAGCGATTGGGACGTAGATTATAATGCGGCTAATCCGGCAGCTTCTACAATTAAAATTACAGGTTATGATTATTCAAAAAACACTGCTGTTATGACTGACAAAACATTCGATATGTCAACTCTAACTGATGGCAGTGGCAATCAATTAGTTCTTGGCGGTGGAGCAATTCGAGTTGATGCAGGCGGTAAAATTGCAGCTCGTGGAAATGTTGATTTGCAAGGCGGAACAATTGCTAATAATGGACTTTTGATTGCGGGTGTCGGCGGAAATACAGAAGTTTTGACAAGTCATTCTGCTGCTGATACTTTATTTACAAAACTTGTAAACACAGATAACATAAATACAGGTAACACATTCTCTAGCAATAACGGTAATATTTCAATCAAATCTGTTACCGGTACTTCTGTTGGAAATGGTGCTATTGTTCACAACTATGGCAAAGGCAATGTTACAATTGACAACTCTGGTGCTGGCGGAATTAATGTTGCAGGTAGAGTTTCAAACCTTAATGGTGCGACAACAATTACTAACACAAATGGTGGTTTGTTAGTCGATTCAACAGGTTTAATCGCTTCCGGTATTGGTGGAACGGATTCTACTTTGTTAGTTTCTAACACAGGCAACGGCGGTATGAATATTAAAGGTTCTGTTGTTGCAAATCATGGTAACAAAACTAACACAGTAAACTTTGTAAACAAAAATTCTAATATGTCTATCGGTTCAACAGGTGTAAACAAAAATATTACTTCTAACGCTGACGTTAATATTGCGGTTACTAATGGAAACTTGTTGAACAATGGTGTTGCAAAAACTTTGATTTACACAACCAACGGTGCTGATTTGAACGCAACTGTTACAAACGGCAGAATCGGTGAAGAAGTTGGCCCTTGTGCAGATGGAGTTTGCACAGGCGTTGGACCAAGCGGAAGAGATTTGACAAAATCTGTAAACACATCTATTGATGGTGTGATTACGGCAAAAAGTTCAGGTACTGGTTCGCTTATCAATATGGCAAGCTTAGACAAGAATATGAACGTCAACCAAATAAAGGCTGATGGTAGAGTTATTCTTCTTGCTGACGATGCTACAACAAAAGGTGCGAAAGCATACAGCATTGTAAACAGAACAAAAGATTCTAAAAATCCAAATGTTGAAGGCACAGGGATTTCACTTATCGCAAGCGGAAATATTGGTGAAGCTAAAACATCTACAAGCTCTGCAAAAGCTTTGACATTCAGACAAAACGGTTATGCATATGCCCCTTCAAGAGATGACGCTCAACTCCCTCACGAAATTGAAAACGTTAACAAATCAGGAAACGGCGTTGATATGTTGGCAATCGGCAATATTGATGTTAAAGGTATGGACGCCGAAGGCGGCGCAAAACTTGACACTAAGGCTTGTGCAATTATTTCAAGAACAGGTGACATCAATGCAGAGTTCTCAGGAAATGTTTATGTTGGCGAAACAGCTGCTGCTAACAACATTAACCTAACAACTCGTGGTAAAAATATGTATGTTGAACACTTGGGAGAAGTTCCAAGCTATGGTACAGATTACTATGGTGAAAATAAAAATCCTCACCCTACAAGAGCAAAATTAGTTGCACTTGACTTGGGTACAAAATGGATTGACTCTGAAAAACCTGCATATAAAAGTGCCGCAGATTCAACAATTATAGTTAAAAACGGTACTTTGAGAGGTGACGGAAACAAACGTCCTTCCGGAGATCAAGACTTGTTGTTGGTCGCTGATAATGCTTATGCAGGCGGTTACTACTTCAATATGGGCAAACACCGTCCTGGTAAGTTGTCAATGGTTGGTAAAGATTCTACAACAAACACTTTGACAAACGCAAATAATGCAGGTACTCCGATTTCAATCAGAGGAAAAGCTGTTAGACCAAACGATGTTACAGCAATCGGTCAAAACAAAGATGATAGAAATTACTATTATGGCGGAAGTTCACAAGGTGAAGACCCGGGATATGATGGGGTTACTGATCCGAGCAAAAAAGGAACAGAGGAAGATGACGATAACTTGGTAGTTCCAAAAGATGAAAAAGAATATCCGCTAGATACAGATACAGATACTGATATTGATACCGATACTGATACTGATATGGACACAGATACGGATACAGACTTAGACTCTGATACAGATATCGACACAGACACAGATGTAGACACTGATAACGATACCGATACGGATATGGATACAGATAACGACACAGATACTGACACCGATACCGATACTGACACAGACACAGATATTGATACAGATTCTGATACAGATACCGACACAGACTTGGATTCAGATACTGACTTAGATTCAGATATTGATACCGACACAGATGTAGACACTGATAACGATACCGATACCGATATTGATACAGATAACGACACAGATACTGACACCGATACCGATACTGACACAGACACAG
>ERZ1026880.955-NODE-955-length-13301-cov-7.186622_pt1 | contig 13301 bp, 10 predicted proteins | sample MGYA00380170_ERZ1026880 | MGnify/ENA primary metagenome ERZ1026880 (study PRJEB33269, sample SAMEA4719806) | human gut metagenome | biome: human-associated habitat; feature: organic feature; material: feces | place: Cameroon | collected 2013-10 ...
AACCATAATAGTTCTTGGTATGGTATAAGAACTATTTACAATATAGCATAGCCAAGCAAAAAAGGCAAGCACTTTTCGATGAAATTCTTTCTGAGAAAACTTTCAAGGATTACTACGACCGCCTGTTGAAGGATGCCGACATCGGGCACTTTACCTTCCACGCCCTGCGCCACACCTTCGCCACCCGTGCGCTGGAGCGCGGCATGGACTACAAAACACTGTCGGCCATTCTCGGTCACTACTCGGTGGCGTTCACAATGGACACCTATGTCCACAGCATGGACGAACACAAGCGGCGCGAGATGGACAAGATGGATGATATGTTCGGGATGCAGTACAGCGTCTCCGTTGAGAACCAGCCTTACCCTGTACTCTGCACCTTATCCCCGGACGGCTGCACCTCCCATGTTCCCGACTTTCCCAAAATCGTCATCACTGCATCAACATTAGATGCCGCCCTGCTGGAAGTCAAGCAGCAAATCCAAAAAGCCCTGCGCCAGTACAAGAACCCACCGATTCCCACAAAGCAAGAACAAATTGTCGTACCGCAGAACAGCGTGCTGGTACTCGTCAAAGCGAGCTGACTACACTGATCGATCCTATTTTTACCTGCCAACTCCGCAAAATTTATCCACAAAAAGCGCCCTGACGGTTGAAAATTTCAGCCGTCCGGGCGCAGTTGTTTTGCTGTTTTGAGGGTCACTTTTTGTGGCGAATCGGCGGAATTTGTTTTGCTTCGGGGGCAGCGGAAGGCCGCAATACTATGAAAGCAGTGGATCCTGTAAGCAGCGTTTGCGGCGCGGCTATTGCGCTTACGGCAGAAGCATTTCCAGGCAAAGTGCACAGGGGCGCTGCTGCAAAAGCTCGGCGCTGCGTTCATCCGGCTGGCTCAAGCCGACATAGATGGTGTAAAGACCTGCGGTTCTTTGGGCGGTGCCGTCCGCTGCAAACCAGTCAAAGGCTTCGGGCGGCAGGTGCAGGGTCAGCCGCTGTGCCTCACCTGCGCAGAGGGTGGCGCGGCGAATTTTCTTTAGCTGCGCATTGGGGGTGCCGCCCGGCGCACGGACATAGACCTGCACAACAGTGCTGCCGGTGCGGCGGCCGGTATTTTGCAGCGTGACGGACAGTGTAAGGTCCTCTCCCGGGTGCAGAACGGCGCGGTCGGCGGCAAGTTCCCGGCAGGAAAATTCGGTATAGGACAGGCCGTAGCCAAAGGGGTAGAGAGGTTTTTCCTGCATAAAACGGTAGGTGCGGCCCTGCATGGCGTAATCCTCAAAGGGCGGCAGATGGTTCTGCGCACTGTAAAATGTGACGGGCAGCCGTCCGCTGAAGTCCGAAAGCCCAAAAATCAGCTGTGCAAGCGCCCAGCCGCCCAGCGCGCCGGGATAAGAGCCATGCACAACAGCGGCGGCGTGCTCCTCTGCCCAGTCCAAGGCAAGAGCGCTCCCAGCAAGAGTAACAACAATCAGTGGCTTGCCGAAGGACGCTGCCGTTTCCAGCAGGTGCTGCTGCAGGCCGGGCAGGTGCAGATTCGGCTTGTCGCCGCTGCCGTACTCGTTGCCGGCATCGCCCTCCTCACCCTCGATCGTGGCATCCAGCCCGACTACTGCTACAATCACATCGGCGGCAGCACAGACCGCCTTTGCCTCGCTGATGCGGTCATCGGCCTGCGCCAAACCGCTGGTGCGGTCCTTATACAGGTGGCAGCCCTGCGCATACAGCACGCGGGTGTCCGGGCCAACGGCATCCTGAATCCCTTCCAGCACGGTGACATAGCGCGAGGCTGTACCCTCATAGTTGCCGACCAATGCGGCGCGGCTGTTGGCGTTGGGTCCGATTACGGCAAGGGTCTGCTTTTTTGCGGGATTCAACGGCAGGATGCCGTTGTTTTTCAGCAGCACGGGGCATTGGAGGGAAACCGCACGGTTAAGGGCTGCCATCTCGGGGCTGTCCACGACAGTATAAGGAATTTCATCAAAATTCTCCGCGTGTTCGCCAAGGATTCCCAGCCGGATGCGGGTCGCCAGCAGATTCGTGACGGCCTCGTCCAGACGCTGCTGCGATACCTTTCCGCGGTGTACCGCATCGACCAGATGCTTATAAAAGCGCCCGGCATCCAGATCACAGCCGCTGTTCATCGCCAAAGCGGCAGAATCCTCCTCATCGGTGGTCACGCCGTGGCCCTCGTGGAAATCCTTGATGGCATAAAAGTCAGAGGTGACATGCCCGTCAAAGCCCCATTCGCCGCGCAGCAGATTTTCAAGCAGCTCCGGATTGCCGCAGCAGGGGACACCGTTCAGCCGGTTGTACGCCCCCATGACGATTTCGACCTTTGCCTCCTGCACGCAGGCGCGGAAGGCCGGCAGGTAGGTTTCTGCCATGTCTTTGGGTGTCGCCTCGGCGTTGAAGGAATGGCGCACAGCCTCGGGGCCGCTGTGTACGGCAAAATGCTTGGCGCAGGCAGCTGTGCGCAGATGGTCGGGGTCATGCCCCTGCATCCCTTGAATAAACCGCACAGCCAGCCGGGAGGTCAGATACGGATCCTCGCCGTAGGTTTCGTGCCCGCGTCCCCAACGCGGATCGCGGAAAATATTCACATTGGGTGCCCAGCAGGTCAGCCCCTTGTAGATATCGCAGTCACCCGCCGCGCATTGGGCATTATACTTGGCGCGCGCCTCGGTGGAAACCGCCTCGCCGACCTTTTCCATCATTTCCTCATCAAAGGCGGCAGCCATTGCAATGGCCTGCGGGAACACGGTAGCCGTGCCCGCGCGGGCAATACCGTGCAGCGCCTCGTTCCACCAGTTGTAGGCGGGGATGCCCAGCCGCGGTATGGCCGGTGCATTGTACAAGGTCTGGGAGACCTTTTCCTCCAGTGTCATTTGGGCCGTCAGGGCAGCGGCCTGTTCGCGGTAGGCAGCCAGTTTTTGCGGATTTGCAAGAAGTTCCATACGGTTGCTCCTCTTCTTTTATGGCAAAGGGACTGCCGGTATGCCGGCAGTCCCCCTGTTGTTATTCCCGTACCAAAATATCCTCGGTGTTCTGCCAGAAGAAATCCTGTCCGTCCAGCCATTCGTTCATGTTCTCATCGTGGGTGACACGGACATCCTCGCAGCGGATGCCCCTGCCGTAGACGCAGGTAACACCGTGCGGTGCGCCGGGGATCAGCCCGGTGCCCTCGCAGGGGCGCAGGTCCCACTGATGCAGCGGCCACCGGGTCTGCTTTTTCATGTGGATGCGCATGCCGCGCAGCGAAATGTCCTCAAGATAATTGTCGGCACTTCCATGCAGGAACACGCCGTTCTCGCCGCAGCAGTCGATGTTTTCAAACCGGATGTTGCGGATATGCCCGGCCTTGTGGCCCTGCTTGCGGTCGATCGCCGTCACGCAGATGGCCTCGCCCTCGCCCCACCACTGGTCGGAGAACTGGCGGGTGTTGATATGCAGGTTGGAGAAAAGGACATTCTCAATGCTGCCGCCGTCGCGCAGCATCAGCGAGATACCGCGGTTTGTGCGGGAGATCACGCAGTTGGTGACCGTAATGTTGCGGAAGTCGGATACGCTCTCGGTGCCGAACTTGATGGCCGCGCTTGTCGAGGTCAGCGTGCAGTTGCTGACCACAATGTTCTCGCAGGGGCCGAGTGCGGCGTTCTTCTCGGTCGTTTTAAAGACGATGCAGTCATCGGCGGACTCGATATGGCAGTTGCAGATCCGCACATTGCGGCAATGGTCAGGGTCGATGCCATCGCAGTTGACCATTTTCAGGTTGTTCAAAATGCGGATGCCGTCAATCAGTACATCCTCGCAGCCCACCAGATGCACGGTCCAGAACGCACTGCGGGTCAGGGTGACATCGCGGATGGTCAGGTGGTGAACACCCTTCATCAGCAGCATCGGGATGCGGGGGTAGTAGGTGCCCTCGATAAAATTATGGTCGATGGCACCGTAGAAGTTTTCCTCCGAACCGTCAATGGTGCCGGTGCCGCTGAGGCAGACATCCTCGGCATCCTTGGCCATAAGGAAGTAATTCTTCGGCTCACCGTCATATTCGCAATTTTCGTAAGAGGGGACCTTCAGTTCGGTATCGCGGTAGCTGTCGCGGTAGGCGGCCTCGACCTCCAGAAAATCCGCGCTGTTCTCGCTGGCCTTCAGCCGCGAGCCATGGGCAAGGTGCAGCTCCACATGGCTGTGCAGCAGCAGAGAGCCCGATTTGTAGGTGTGCCCACCCGGCACCAGCACGCGCCCGCCGCCCGCTGCCGCGCAGGCGTCAATGGCTTTTTGTATGGCGGGACCATCGTTGGTGCGTCCATCGCCGACTGCACCGTAATCCAAAATATTGTAGACCATGATATTCTCCTGTCTATCCTTTTTTCCGCGCAGATCACAGCACACACATGGTGCCGGGCTCCACCGTGCGGAGCTTGCCGTCCGTGGTGAACCAGATCGTCTGTGCGGTGGGATTATACAGCAACCTTCCGTCTGCGCTTTGCCGCAGGCTGCGCAGCGCCGTGATATAGTCCTCAATCTGGCCGTTCGTTGCGTACCAGATATCCTTTGCATCTGCAAGCTTTTCCGCCAGCTGCCCGATCAGGTCCCATGTATTTTCCCTGTCAAACTCAAAGCTGTGGCCCCAGATGTAGAACAACGGCATTTTTTCATAGCCGGGGGTATGCAGGAATTTGTCTGCCCGCTCCAGCAGGCGGTCATTATGGTGGCAGGTCGGCTTCCACAGCATAAAGTCCTGCGGCAAGCCGAAATGCCCCATATTGCTGACCGTGCGGCTGTAGCGGATGCCCATGGCACGCAGGGCGTCAACCTCGGCGGGCGTATACTCGCCAAAGGCGTAGCTCATGCCCTGCACGATGCGGCCCGTCAGCGTTTCCAGTGTCCGGCGGTCCTGCCAGACCTCGCGCAGCCATTCCTCCCGCGTCATCTGCAGGGGGTGACGGTGGGTCACACCGTGGCAGGCGACCTCGTGGTTTTGGTACAGCGTGCCGACTTCCTCCGGCGTGACAAACCCGCGCTTGCCCAGATTGCCGGAATTCAGATGGAATGTCGCCTTAAAGCCCGCTTCGTCAAACAGCTTTACCAGACGGCGGTCATATACCTGACCGTCATCATAGCTGAATGTCATTGCCTTGGGCAAACCGCCCGGATACAGGTATTCCATAACGGTTCCTTCTTTGCTGTAATTATAGCTTTATATCGTGTACATCGGCGTCCTGCCCGTAGCGGTCCGCGCGCAGGATATGCCCCTGCAGGTCGGTGGTGATGCGCAGATCGGGACCTGCTGTGAACACCTTGCGGCCATCCACGAAAGCCTCGGCGCCGTGCCCGCTGTTTACGATTTCCCAGCTGTGGTCGTTGACCGTCTGGGTGTAGCGGCATGCCGCGCCGGAGCAGCTGCCCCAGACGAGGGTGTCGCGCACGGGGCTGACGCCGTACATGCGTGCGGTGTATTCCAGAACCGAAAGCATCGCCGGACCGTAGGCGTCCTGCGGGGGCTGCCCCGGCTCACAGATGACAGACGGCGTCCCCGTGAAGGGATCATACTGCTGCACAAAGCGGCACTCGGGGCCGATGGCCTCCATCAGCCTGCGGCCAAGCTGCGGGATCAGCGTATAGTACCCATAGTTTTCCAGAGCGCGTATGGCGCGCTGGTAGGTCAGAGCCTCGGCCTGGCCGCTCCAGTTGTTGGTCGTCACATTGCGGAACAGCGGGTCGTTTACCGCCACGCTGGGCAGCGGCATCGGTGTCCAGAATTCCGCCGGATTGCAGAGATGCTCCTTCACAAAGCGGGCCGCCAGCGGGGCAGGCAGGCTGTTCCAGTACATACAGCGCAGCGTATTGTGGGTCAGCACCGACTGCGGCCGATGGTTTTTGTCGCGGTCAAAGCAGGCGCCGCGGGCATCGTCCCACAGGTAATCGACCAGCTTATCCCGCACCCGGGCGGCCTGCAGCGACCAGCGCGCCGCATCGGCACCGCGGTTCTGCAGGCGGGCGATCTCTGCCAGCGTCTCACAGGACGAGTAGGAGAAGCTCATTACATCCATCGAGGCCATCGGCACAACGGTGCAGCCCTCGGGCGGGGTCTCCGCCTCCCACGGGTCGGGGGCATCGCCGTAGCGCATGGCGTGATCCTCGCCGGTGTCATATTTGCACCAGCTCTCCAGACAGCCGTCACCGTCCGAATCCCGCACCCGCCAGAGGTAGTCGTTAAAGCGCTCCAGCGTTGTTTTCAGCTGTTCGAGATACGCGGGGTCCTTGCCGCCCAGATAGTAGAGGTCCAGCGCCGGTGCCGGAAAGCAGAAGCCTTGAAATTTGTTGAACTGCGGCACCACTGCACCGTCTATGACGGCGATGCTGCCGGGGATGCGCCCGTCCGCCCGCTGGTGCCGCATAAAGAGCAGGCTGTTGTTCAGGCCGACGGTAAAATTGCGGGTGGCGTACATGGCGCCGCCCATGGGCTGCGTTTCCAGCCAGATCTTTTCATAGCCGCCGCCCTCGACCAGCACTTTGTCCGGGCCGAAGTCCTTGATGTTCGTCAGGCACTTTTTTTCAGCCTGCGGCACCAGTCTGGCCAGCAGCGGGTCCTCTGTCTGAAAGCAGACTCCCGTCACAGTGGTGTTCATCGTGTATCAGCCTTTCTCCGGCCGCCTGCAGCAGACGGCCAGCCAGTCAAAATCAGCATACCCATGCAGCCCGGCCATATCGTGGGCATACAGACCCACATGCGCACCCGTAAAGCCGCGGCAATGCTCATCGGTCAGGATCTCCGTTGTGCATACCGGGCCGATGTCGGCCCAGTCCCCGCCGTCGGCGCGCCAGCGGAACTGTGCGCCTCTGCCGTCAGGCGTTGTCTCCAGCCGCAGCTCCAGCGGGCCATCCGGCACCGGGACGGGGCCGCAGACCTCCTCGATCACGCCGGTGTCGCTGCGCAGCAGGGTCAGCACCGCCGCACCATCCTCGGTGCAGGTCTTGCCCAGCAGGTAAAAGTTCATGGCATCGTAGTAGTAGGCCAGCCCCGCAAGCTGCTCGGGGCAGGCGGGGGCAAAATCCATGCAGGTGTCGGCCGTCATCTCATGCTCGGTCTGGCGGCGCGCCACAAGGCTGACATGGTGCCGTGAGTTCAGCGACTCCTGCCCTGTCAGGCGCAGCCAGCCGGGGCGCGCCGTCAGGGTAAGGGCTGTCCCCAGCGGGGCGCGGGGCACTGCATACCCGGGGGCAAGTGCCGGGGCGTCAAAATCGTCCCTGTCCGGCCGGGCCGCCGGCGCAAAGGCGGGCAGCCCTGCCGGGGCCGGCCAGACCGTGCGGGCGAAGCGCCCTCCGCCTGCCAGCCGCGGCCAGCCGTTGTGCCATTCCAGCCTTTGCAGGGCCGACTCGCGCCCGAGCAGGCATCCGCTGGCCGCATCCGGGCGGGAACAAAGGTGGGTCAGATACCACTCCCCCGCCTGTGTCTCAACGATCGAGCCGTGGCCGCATTTTTGCAGCGCATCGGGGTCATCGCGGTCGGAGGTCAGCAGCGGATTGTCCGGCATGGTTTCATAAGGGCCGAACACATTGTCCGCACGGGCAATCGTCACGCAATGGGCGTACCCGGTGCCGCCCTCGGCCACGATCAGGTAATAGTAGTCGCCAAAGTGATAGATGCGCGGCCCTTCGGTGCAGCCGATGCCGGAGCCGCTGTAGACCTTGCGCCGCTCGCCGAGCAGTGCGCCCGTCTCGCGGTCGATCTCCTGCACCAGCACCCCCTTGAAGCCGTTGACCATATTGACAAGGTAGCTTTTGCCGTCCGTGTCATGCAGCAGCGAGGGGTCAAACCCGATGCTGTTCAGGTAGACGGGTCTGCTCCACGGGCCCGTGATGGACGCCGCGCGGCTCATGTAGTTGTGGGTGTTGTACCAGCGGCCTTTTTTGGTCAGCACATTCGTGACGAGCAGGTAGTAATACTGCCCGTCCCAGCTCAGGTCGGGGGCCCAGATGCCGCCCGAGTCGGGCACGCCGCACAGGTCCATCTGGCCCGGGTCGCGCAGGGGGCTTTCGATCTGCTCCCAGTGCATCAAATCGCGGGAGTGAAAGAGGTTCACGCAGGGCCACCACTCAAAGGTGGAGGTCGCAATATAGTAATCCTCCCCCGTGCGGATCATGCAGGGGTCGGGGCAGAAGCCGCGCAGAATGGGGTTTCGGATCTCAGACATAAGACATCAGCCTTTCAGGCCGCTGGTGCCGATACCCTGCACCAGATAGCGGTTGAAGAACAGGAAGATCAGGAACACGGGAATCAAGGACAGCGTAGACATAGCGAACATTGCACCGTAGTCGGTGGTGGAGGCCGAGTCTGCGAACAGCTTGATGGCGATGGACACCGTGTAGGACTGCGGGCGGCTCAAATAGAGCAGCGGTCCCAGATAGTCGTCCCACTTCCAGTAGAACTGGATGATGACGGTCGTCACGATGGAGGGCTTCATCAGGGGCAGGATGATGTGGCTGTAGACCTTGTACTTGCTGCAGCCGTCAATGGTGGCAGCCTCGTCCAGATCGCGGGGGATGCCCTGCATAAACTGCATCATCTGGTAGATAAAGAACGCCTGACCGCAGAAGTAAGGCAGGATCAGCGGCGCGTAGCCGGGCACCAGACCCAGACGGTAGTAGATCAGGTACTGGGGGATCATGATGACCTGACCGGGCAGCATCATCGTGACGAGCATGCAGGTGAACCAGAACTTACTGCTGCGGAACCGGATGCGGGACAGCGCATACGCCACCAGAGAGGAACTCAGCACCGTGCCGAAGGTCGCCACGACCGTGATGAAGATCGAGTTCTTGAAGAAGGTGCCGAAGGTCGTGCCGCCGAAGCCCTTCCAGCCGGTGGCATAGTTGTCGAGCTTCAGCTCGTTGGGGATCAGGGCGAGCGTGCCGCGCAGGATCTCGGCGTTGCCCTTGAAGGAGCCGCTGACCATCCACAGGACAGGGTAGACCATCACAAAGCCGAATAGTACGACAAACAGGTGATAGAGCGTTTTATTCAGAACTTTTTTCGAATGCATTGTGTTGTTCCTCCCTTCCCTCAGTTCGACTCACTGAAGACCCAGAACTTGGAGGTCTTGAAGATGATGAAGGTGATCAGGCCCATAACGACCAGCATAAACCAGGACATAGCGCAGGCGTAGCCCATATCATTGTACTTGAATGCCTGATTGTAGACATACAGGGCGTAGAGCATCGTGCTGTTGTTGGGACCGCCGCCCGTGATAATCATGGCCTGCGTGAAGGTCATAAAAGCGGAGATCGTCTGCATGACGAGGTTGTACAGAATGATGGGGGACAGGCAGGGCAGCGTGATGCGGAAGAACATCTGGTAGCCGCGCGCGCCGTCGATGCGGGCCGCCTCATAGTAGGTGGTGGGGATTTCCTTTAAGCCGGCGGCAAAGATGATCATCGAGGAGCCGAACTGCCAGACGCTCATCAGAATCAGCGGGTAGAGTGCAAGCTTCTGGTCGCCGAACCAGTTGATGGTGGACAGCCCCATGCCGGCCAGCACGCTGTTGAACAGACCCTTGCGGGCGAAAAGCTGCTTCCAGACCAGAGCAACAGCCACGCTGCCGCCCACCAGAGAGGGCAGGTAGTACAACGAGCGGTAGAAGGTCACCATCCGGCTGGAGCGGGTCAGCAGATAGGCAACCAGCAAAGCAAAGGCCAGCTTGAGCGGCACCGAGATCACAACATACTTGAGTGTGATGGCCAGCGATTTCAGAAAGACCTCATCCTGCAGCAGGCGCAGGAAGTTGGTCACGCCGATAAAGGTTGCCTGCTTGGAGCCGAGCGAATAGTTGGTGAACGCATAGTAGAACGAGATGCAGACCGGGATCAGCGAGAAGCAGACAAAACCGAAGATGAACGGGAACGCAAAGACATGGCCTACCGTGTTTTCCCGGTTCATAAACCGCTTCAGCCTGACGGCTGCAGTATTTTGATCCTTCACTTAGGTATACCCTCCCTTTTAAAAAGGTGGGCACGCTCTTTTCGGAGCCGTGCCCACCCGGAGCTTTCTTACATTGTCTTATTCTGGGAAATGCTTACTTGTTGAACAGGGCCTCGGCATCGGCGTAGGTCTTGTCGGCGGCTTCCTCTGCGGTGATCTGGCCGTCCACGACCTGCTGGATGTAGTTGCGGTAGTTGTCCACGACCTGATCCTGACCGTCCGGGCTCAGAACGTTGATCTTCTCGGGCATCTCGAAGTTGGAGACCTTGTCGATGAAGTCATACATGATCTGCTGACCCTCGGTAGCCTTGGCGGACAGCGTCTCACGCACGGTGGTGTTGACGGGGATGCCGCGCTCGCCCTGCAGGATGTTGTTGCAGTCGGGGTCATTCTCAAACCAGCTGATGAAGGCCGCAGCGGCTTCCTTCTGTGCGCTGTCCTGAGAAACGCAGAGCATCTGAGAGGACTGGATGACAGCGCCGGAGGGGCCGTCGTTCTTGATGCGGGGCAGCGTAGCCAGCTTCAGGGTGCGGCCCTGCTCCTGACAGACGTTGTAGATGGTCGGGAACTGGTTGGCAGCGACCCAGGTCATGGCAGCTTCGCCGGTGACGAGGAAGTCATTCTCAATGTTGGTGATCTCAGAGGCAGCGCCCGGGTCGGGGTAGACGCCGTTCTTGATGGAGTCGGCGCGCATCTGGATGTAGGGGGTCAGCATCTGGGCATCGTCAAAGCCCATGCCGGTCAGATCGAGGTTGAAGAAGCTGTTATCGCCGACATTGCCGTACTGGGAAATGTAGACGGAGCAGCCGGCGATGAACTCGCTGCTCAGCATCGAGGAGCAGCCGTAGATACCGAGCTTGTCATGGATGGTGTTGGCGGCGTTGGCGTAATCGTCCCAGGTCCAATCGTCGGTCGGCTCAGCTACACCGGCCTCTGCGAACATGGCGGGGTCATAGGCGATGCCGTAGGAGTTCAGACCGTTGGACAGGCCCAGCTGATGGCCCTCGGTATCCTGCGTGATCTTGAGGTTGGCATCGGTGATGCCGGAGGTATCGACCACGCCGGAGGCAATGTAATCATCGAGCGGGCAGATCTTGTCGATGTACATCGGGAAGTTGCCGCCCATCTGGAAGACATCCCAAACCTGATCGGAGGCGACCAGCGTTTTCAGCTTGGTGAAGTAATCATCGAAGGAGTAGTACTCATACTCGATCTTGACATTGGGGTTCAGCGACTCGTACAGTTCAATGGCGGCAATGGTCTTGTCGTGGCGGTCCTGAGAGCCCCACCATGCCATGCGCAGGTTGATCTGCTCATCGCCGCTGGCGGCCTCGGTAGAAGCGGCGGTAGAGGCGGTATCGGCTGCAGAGGCAGTGCTGGAGGCGCCGGAGCCGCCGCAGGCGGCCAGACTCAGTGTCATGGCAGCGGCCATAGAGGCTGCGATCAATTTCTTTTTCATGCTGTTTCTCCTTGTCCTTTTTATACTTGGTAGAGGGGCCGCTCCCCATTGGGGCGCGGCTTTTCTGAAAAGCCGAACATTTGCTTCCGGTGTGCACCCCGGTCGCTGATTACATTGTCATTATAGCCCCTGCCGGGGGCGTAAAATACAAAAAATATATGTGTTTTTTATTGCCAACTACATATTTCTTGACATTGTGTCGTCTCGTGGTGTATTATATATCCAGAATCCATAAATCAAACCACCTGTTTTTGTGCAAATTGGCACTTCATTCCTTTGCAGCGCCGATTCAACACACTGCTGCTTTTTGTTAAAAAAAGGAGGTCACCCATGGAGCCCCGTCCCCCAATGGAGAACGATGCCAACGCCGCTACCGCCGAGGAACTTGAACAGCAGGCCGCCGATGTCTATGTAGAGCGCGCGCTGCACGGCCCGGTTTTCCGCATGGCGTATGAACATGTCCACACCTACTGCGAGCTGTTTTACCTGCGCAGCGGCACCTGCACCTACACGGTCAACAAGGCCCAGTGGCATCTGGAGGCCGGGGACATCTTCATCGTGGCCCCCGGCGCGCCGCACAGCACCCGGTACGAGGGCAAGACCAGCTGCGAGCGCATCATCGTCTTTTGCATGCCGGAGGTCATTCTGCCGCTGCTGCCCGAGGCTGCTGAGGATCTGCGCGGCGTGCTGGAGCGGAGCGGCAAGGTTATTCTGAACGCCGACAGCCGCCGCGCCGTCGATGCGATGATCAGCAATATGCTGCTGGAAAATGACCTGCCCCAGCGCTTTTCGGAGGACATCCTCAAGCTGGAATCGCTGCACCTGCTGCTGCTTTTGATGCGCGACGGCATCTTCAGCTATGAAACCATGTCCGACAAGGAGGGCTACAGCGCCGACATTGAGCGTGCGCTGAAATATATCGCGCTGAACTACCCCCAGCCGCTGACGCTGGAGGAGGTTGCCGACCACTGCAACCTCAGTGCGACCTACTTTTCGCGCAAGTTCAAGCTTATCACGGGGCAAACCTTCAAGGAGCATCTGAACTACATCCGGCTGCGTCAGGCCAAGCAGATGCTCTGCACGACCGACAACACCGTGACGAAGATCGCCATGCTGTGCGGTTTTGGCAGCAGTAACTATTTCAAGGATGTTTTCAAGGCGGATGTCGGCATCTCCCCGCGGGAGTACCGCAAAAAATCCGGCCTGCCCGTCCACCCTCACCTGCGCACCGACTGATCCAAAAGAAAAGCGGGAGCACGCCCGCCGGCGCGCTCCCCTTTTTCGTACGGTTTTACAAGGACAGCCCGTATTTGTCAAAAATGCGGTTGAAGATAAAGGCATTGCAGTAGGCAGCCAGCCCCGGCGCCACCAGCAGCACCGGCCAGAACACAAAGATACCCACGGCGAAGAAGGCCACATTGACCACCAGCGCCGACAGCACCGGCAGCAGATTGCGCAGCGTCAGCGCAACGCCCATTTTAAAGAGCGCGCCGGGGGTGTTGTCGCACCGGGCAAGCAGCGGGAAGGTCATTGTGGCAAACAGCGCCGCGCAGGCCAGCAGTACCGCACTGGTAAAGAACATGGCCCCCGCCAGTACCGAGCTTTGCTGCAGGCAGATGACGATATCCAGCCCCAGCACAACCGCCGCTGCCAGATACCCCACACCCAGAAGGCATCCGGGCTTGAGGTTCTGCCGGAAGGACTTGAAAAACGACCGGACAAGTTCTCCCTCCTGATCGCGGCTCATCTTGAGCGTCACATAGTAGACGGCGCTGGCCGCTGCCCCCGCCGTGACAACCGGCAGGCTGCACAGATACCACAGGCAGGACAGGATAAAAAAATCCGCCAGATTGCCGACAA
>ERZ1026880.963-NODE-963-length-13251-cov-4.766141_pt1 | contig 13251 bp, 10 predicted proteins | sample MGYA00380170_ERZ1026880 | MGnify/ENA primary metagenome ERZ1026880 (study PRJEB33269, sample SAMEA4719806) | human gut metagenome | biome: human-associated habitat; feature: organic feature; material: feces | place: Cameroon | collected 2013-10 ...
GATTAAGATTGTTGCAGCTTTTGCCTTCCTTTATTTTGCGGCATCGACGCTTGCAGGAGACGAGGATGAAGAGGAAGAAGAGGGCGGAAAGAGCAAGATCAAATTTGCTCCTCTGGCAGTGTTCTGTACGTTTTTTGTAGCAGAGCTGGGAGACAAAACACAGCTGACAGCCATTACCTTTGGTGCCAATGAAGGGATGGGGGCTGCGTTTATCGTATGGATCGGATGCTCTCTGGGACTTTTTTTAGCGGACATTCTTGGTATGCTGGTGGGATATCTGTTAAAGAGCAAGACTCCGGATGGACTGTTAAATACGCTGGCATTTGTGATCTTTGCAATCTTCGGTATCTACACAGCCTATCAGGCACTGAACCTGATCAGTGAAAGCGTCTGTCCGATCACCGTATGGCCGCTTCTGGCAGCTGTTACGGTGGCTTTTGTGGTGATTTGCGTCTGGCTTTATATGAAAAAGAAAAAGGGCCAGGATGTGTTAGCAGATAAAGGATAGTTTTTGAAGGATAAGAAGCCTGTGGGTGATCGAGGATACGATTGCCGGACAGATTTCTGAGTAAAAATATAAGGGAACAGATCGTTGTACAGGTCTGTTCCCTTATATTTTTGTCTTATATTATTTTAATGTGAATTCAAGATATACCGGATCATGATCCGAATAGGTGTATCCGGTGTTGATGTTGTCGTAGGAGACGCATTCGATATTGTCTGAGATAATAAATCCATCCAGTGTTACGGTATACGTTTCACCCGGCACATATTCCATGTCGGCGTTTCTGGCGCTGTTCCACAGGGAATCCCGTTCCTCGTCCGTCAGCTGATCGATGCAGAAAGAAAAGTGGTCAGGAAGGCTGGCTCTCGGGAAGGGGTATGCCCAGGACTCACGATTTTCGGAATCGTCCTCGGAGGCTTTCAGGTCATGGTTAAAATCACCGCCGCACAGGACGTAATTGCCGGCCTCGTATTCTTTCTGCATGTCATCGGCAAGCATACGGATCTGACCCTCACGGATTGCGTCGCTGTTGCCGTAGGCGGACATGTGGAGTTCAAAAATTACAAGTTCTTTTCCGTTATCCACAGGCAGTCTGGAAATACTGTAGCAGCGATCCAGGTCAAAAAATTTACTGAAGGATGTAGACACCGGGAAACTTCTCCGCAGAGAATCGGTCACCAGATATCTGGAAAACAGAGCAAGCCCCGATTTGCTGCTTCCATGTGGCTGTGTAAACGGATAGAAAAGAAACGCGGAGTCATAGTTCTGTGCGAAGACAGAATTGTAGGAACTCAGGCAAGTCTTTAAGATGGAATATTCGTTTACATGATAACTTCTGGTGGAATCAAGATCTACTTCCTGAAGCAATGCAAAATCAGGTTCATAAGAAGCAATGAGTTCACCGGCTCCCTGTATGGTGTTCTGCACACTTTCTTTGCTTTTTGCCCAGGAGGATCTGCCGCCGTCCATGAAGAAACTGAAGTCCGGTGTGTAAGCACCGAAACCAAGGTTGTAGGTCAGTGCGGAGTAGGTTTCCCCGGTAGTCAGTGCCGTGTTGTACCGTGCGGATGCAGAAGCCGGGCGGGCTCCGGAAGTCAGTCCCTCCAGATCTTCTCCGGCGTCAGGCGCAGATTCCACTTCCAGAACCAGATTGTCTTCGATGCGATGATAGCTGGCATAGAGATAGATGATATAAGCGATCAGCACCAGCAAAATCACCCCGAGTACGATACCAAGTACTTTAAAAATTTTCTTTACGGTTTTTTTCATAGTATGCCTTTCTCTTTGTAAAATCCAGGTAAAGTTTTTATTCCTTTGAGTGTATCATATTCAGGGCGAAAACTCTATAGTTCTGTTATCCGATCGGTTCAAAATCAGCAGCTCCGTGTTTACACAGCGGGCAGATGTAGTCTGCCGGAAGTTCATCGCCCTCGTAGATATAACCGCAGACTTTGCAGACAAAACCTTTCTTTCCTTCGGTTTCCGGTTTTGGTTTTACGTTGTTCTGGTAGTAGGTGTAAGTCATGGTTTCCTGATTGCTCATCACGCGGGCTTCGGTCACGCTGCAGATAAACATACCGTGGGTACCGAGATCTACATAGTCTTCTACTTTGAGAGACATAAAGGCATTGATGTATTTATCCAGGAAGACCAGTCCGTTGTCGGAACGGTGTACGGTCTGACCGGCAAATTTATCCACGCTTCGTCCGGTCTGGAAGCCAAACTGCTGGAAGACGGAGAACGGTGCTTCCGTGGACAGACAGTTGACATTTAACATACCGGTCTGTTTGATGACATGGTGTGAATAGTTTGCTTTGTTGATATTAACTGCTACACGGTTCGGGGTATCGGTCAGCTGGATAACGGTGTTTACGATCAGACCGTTATCTTTCTTACCGTCGTTAGAAGTTACCACATACAGGCCGTAACCGATCCGGAACAGTGCGGTCAGGTCATTTTTATTGGCAAGGGTGTCGTTCTGGGCAATGTACTCTTTGCACAGTTCATCTGCCATGGCTTCCAGCTGATCCTGATTGTCCTGATTGATGGCAGAGAGAATCTTTACGGTGGTATCGAGCCAGTTGATCTTTTTACATTTTGCCATCATCTCACGCATCACTTTGGCAGCCAGCGGAGCCCAGGAACCGTTCTCGATCAGACCTACCGTACGGTTCTGGAAGTTGTGTTCCACCAGACGGGAGATGTAGTCGTGCATAAACGGATAGATGCTTGCGTTGTAGGTTGTGGTGGCAAGGATCAGTTTGCTGTAGCGGAAAGCATCGGAGAGAGCCAGGGACATATCGTCTCTTGCCAGATCGTATACGACAACCTTCGGACAGCCTTTGCTTCTTAATTTGTCAGCCAGCAGATCGACAGCTTTTTTCGTATGACCATAGACGGAAGTGTAGGCGATCACGATGCCCTCTTCTTCCGGTGTGTAGGAGGACCAGGTGTCATACAGACCGATATAATGTCCGAGATCTTCTGAAAGTACCGGTCCGTGGAGTGGGCAGATGATCCGGATATCGAGGGTTGCAGCCACTTTTAAGAGGGACTGAACCTGTGTGCCGTATTTTCCTACGATGCCGATGAAGTATCTGCGGGCTTCGTCATCCCAGTCTTCTTCCACATCCAGAGCACCGAATTTGCCGAAGCCGTCAGCGGAGAAGAGCACTTTATCAGTGCTGTCGTAAGTTACCATAACTTCCGGCCAGTGTACCATCGGAGCAAATACAAAGGTCAGCTGATGGTTTCCAAGACTTAACGTGCCGCCGTTGGTAACTTCGAGCTTCTGTCCCTCCAGAGTAAGTCCGAAAAAGTTGTAGATCATCTGGAAGGTCTTCACGTTGGCGACAACGGTGGTGTCCGGGTAAACTTTCAGGAAATTAGCCACGTTGGCTGCATGATCCGGTTCCATGTGCTGCACGATCAGGTAGTCCGGTTCGCGGCCATCAAGTACCTGCTCCAGGTTATCCAGCCATTCGTGGGTGAAGTTTGCATCTACGGTGTCCATGACAGTGATCTTTTCATCGAGGATCACGTAAGAGTTGTAAGCCATACCGTTGGCTACCGGGTACTGTCCTTCAAATAAATCAACTTTGTGATCGTTGACGCCTACGTATTTGATAGTATCTGTGATTTTCATATATGGGAACCTCCTGTGTGTGGAATCTGTTTTTTTGTTATTATTAGTATACCCGGAAAAACCGGAAAATTCTGTTGCAAAAGCAACAAAATTGGAGTATGTTAAAAAAAACACAAAAAAGAAAGATGGGGGAATACAGATGGAGAAAGTGACATTGTTTTCACATATCCTGCCGGAAGAACAGGAACGGATGTGGGTATGTTTTCAGATGCGTGAGGTTGTATATGAAAATAACGAGATCATCATGGAGTATACGAATACGATGAAAAAGATCGGTTTGATCGCGGAGGGACAGGCTTCTTTATATGGCAGCGATGCGGAGGGCAATCAGTATCTGATGGATGAACTGAAAAAAGATGATGTCTTCGGGGAACCGCTGCTGTTACCGGAGATGTCGCAGCATTATTATGTCTGTGCGAAGGCGAAGACGCGTGTGATCTTTATTGATTATGAGCATGTGATTAAGCGGTGTGAAAATGCATGTAAATTTCACAGCCAGATGGTCAGCAATCTGTTACAGATGATCGCCATGCGTGCCAGCCAGCAGGCAAACCGGATCTATGTCTTATCGAGAAACAGTACCCGGAAAAAAATTATGGCGTATCTGAATGAAGTGGGAGGAGGGAAAAAGAAACAGGTATTTACACTGCCGGTATCTTATACGACTCTGGCAGAATATCTGTGCGTGGACCGGAGTGCAATGATGCGGGAATTTAAAAATCTGTCGGAAGAGAGAGTTTTGTTCCGGGAAGGGAAGAATATACGGATTTTGTTGTAAAATGGAAGAAAAGAGATCTATAATTAAGAAAAATAAGGAAAAGAGGTACGTGTATGAAACTGACATTTTTAGGAACAGGAGCAGGGGAAACATATCCGGGATACTGGTGTGAATGTCCTCATTGTACTTATGCAAGAAAACACAGAGGAAAAAACCTGAGAACAAACAGCAGCATGGTGATTGACGAAGAGCTGCTGATCGATATGGGACCATCGTGTTTTGATAATGCAGCCCGGTTCGGAGTGAATTTATCAAAGCTCAAGACACTTCTGGTCACACATCCTCATGAAGATCATCTGTATCCGCAGCATCTGCACTGGAGAAATACAGACGAAAGCTTGCTGCCGCTTACTTATGTCGAAAAAATGAGACATGGAGGTCCACGGTTTACCGATATCCCGCAGCTGAATATTTACGGGAATTCTTTCGTGATGGAAACACTCAGAAAAAGTCTGGATGACATGGAAGAACTGAAAATAAATCTGCATGAGATCAGAGAGGGAAAGGAAGAGAAAACGGATGGGTACAGAATCTTGCCGGTTCGCGGAAATCATGGATCGCAACGGGGATTTTCCCACAGTTATATCATTCAGAAAGATGGAAAAACGTTATTGTATGCGCTGGATTCCGGAAGTTATGACGAGGATCAGTTTGCATTGATACAGGAACATCAGTACGATGCAGTTATTATGGAAGGAACTACAGGACTGAATGAACAGTATGGCGGACATATGTGTCTGATGAACAATATCCGGATAAGGGACCGATTGAAGGAAAATAAGTGCCTGCGTGAGAATAGTAGATTTCTTTTGACGCATCTGTCCCCACACTGGTGTCCGCCGCATGACTGGTACGAATCGATTGTGGCGTCAGAAGGACTGGAACTGGCTTATGACGGTTTACAGATCGAGATCTGAAAGGAAATAAGAGGTTCTGCATAAAAACAATGTGAATTTTTTGTCAAACATAGTGAATTGACCGGTAGTCAGTGTAATGTTACAATGAAGGAAACCGGGAAACTGTTCTCAGTTTCCCGGTTTCCTTTTTCGCTGAACCGTAAATGAGAACAGGACAGGAGAGAGAAATGAGAGAAAAAATCATTGATACAGCAATTGAAGAATTTACCAGGAATGGTTTGAAATTTACGATGAATGATGTAGCGAAAGCGTTGGGGATCAGTAAAAAAACCATCTATACGGTGTTCGAGAGTAAACAGGATGTGCTGATGGCGATTGCAGACCGATATGCCCGTGATTTTACAGATATGCGGCAGGAGATCGAGGCGGATACCGAACTGGATACACTGGAAAAGCTGGAACGGCTGTTTTGCGCAATTCCGACCAAGTATTATAACATCGGACTTAGCAGAATCTTCCAACTGGCACAGAAGTATCCGAAGCAATATAAGTACCTGATGGAAGCAGTCAGTCAGGGGTGGGCACTTGCCGAGCAGTATCTGGAGAAAGGGATCCGGGAAGGAAAGATCCGGAAGGATATCTCGAAACCGGTCGTTATGGCGATGATCCGGGGAACGGTAACCTGCTTTCTGGAGAGCGATATTCTCTACAAGAACGGACTGACCTACGAACAGGGAAAAGAAGAGATGGTACAGATTATCATGAAAGGGATAAGAGAAGCGTGAAAGAGGTAAGAGTCCTTGAGATCAAGGAGAGCGTATTTGCAGACAATGACCGGCAGGCGGATAACCTCCGCCGGGAGTTAAAAGAACAGGGAGTATTTCTGATGAATCTGATGTCTTCACCGGGATCCGGAAAGACTACAACACTGAAAGGAACGATCGAGCGGTTAAAGGATCGGTTCAGGATCGGTGTGATGGAAGCGGATATTGATTCCGATGTGGATGCAAAGGCCATCGCAGAAACAGGTGTCAAATCGATCCAGCTGCATACCGGGGGTATGTGCCATCTGGATGCGGAGATGACCCGGCAGGGCGTGGAGGGTCTTGGCGTGGCCGATGTGGATCTGGCGATCCTGGAAAATGTGGGCAATCTGGTCTGTCCGGCAGAATTTGATACGGGTGCATCGAAAAATGTGATGATCCTTTCCGTACCGGAGGGGCATGACAAACCGCTCAAATATCCGCTGATGTTTCAGATCTGTGATGCGGTGCTGATCAACAAGATCGATGTACTGCCTTATTTTGATTTTGATATGGAACGGGTGAAAGAGTATATCCATCAGAGAAATCCACAGGCGAAAGTATTTCCAATCAGTGCGAAGACAGGGGAAGGCATGGATGCGTGGGCCGAGTGGCTGGCTGCGCAGGTAACAGAATGGAAGAAATAAGGGGAAGGGAAATCTGTGGAAAGTACGAGTAAAGTAGCTTACAGGGAGTAACTACTGCAAATAAAAAGGGAAGCGTCTGTTATTCGAATTCAAATCGTTGCCGGTGGATTTGGCGAAGAAAATATAGAAGGCTGGCGCTGTGTAGGAGGATGAAAATGAAGAAAGAACTGGATAAGGAGCTGTATCCGGATTATGTCTATCCGGAATTCACCCCGGATCCGAACGAACCGTTCCGGGAGCCGATCGCGAAACTGGGCAAAAAGATCACAGACCGGATTCCGCAGAAACTGGGATTGAAAAAGATTACCAGAAACGATCCGGAGTACTGGGGACTTGCCGGCGTGCTTACCGATGAGGAAGCAGAACTGGCAGTAAAACTTGGTGTGAGAAAACCGAAGACACTGGCGGAGATCGTGAAACTCTCCGGTTTGGAAGAGAAAAAATGTGAAGCGCTGCTGGAAGAAATGTCAAGAAAAGGTCTTCTGGAATACAACTGGGAGAATCCGAGGCACGAAAAACAGTATGTGTTACCGATGTATGTACCGGGATGTGCAGAATTTTTCAACATGAACGCAAACATCCTGGACTCTAACCCGGAGATGGGAACTTTCTTTGAACATATGTCCCGTCTGCCGCTGGAGAAGATCACACCGTTCGTGCCGGAAGGCGGTGCCGGTATCGGTATGCATGTTATCCCGGTGGAAAAAGCAATCGAGATGGAAAATGAATCCGTAGATCTGGAACATATTTCCCACTGGCTGAACAAATATGAGGGAAAATACGCGGCAAGCCCGTGTTCCTGCCGTCGTTCCCGCCTGACCCACGGAGAGGGCTGCGCGGACGATCCGGAAGGCTGGTGTATCGCCGTCGGAGATATGGCAGATTATGTAGTGGAAACACAGAAAGACGGACGTTATATCGACAAAGCGGAAGCACTGGAGATTCTGAAGGCAGCAGAGGACAACGGATTCGTGCACCAGATCACAAACATCGACGGTGCTAACAAAATCTTTGCAATCTGTAACTGTAACGTGAATGTCTGTTATGCACTGCGTACCTCCCAGCTCTTTAACACCCCGAATATGTCCCGTTCCGCTTATGTGGCGAAAGTAGAAAAAGCCAACTGTGTAGCCTGCGGAAAATGCGTGGAATTCTGTCCGGCAGGGGCGGTAAAACTGGGTCAGAAGCTGTGTGACAAAGAGGGATGCGAAGTGCAATATCCGCGGATTCCTCTTCCGTCTGAGCAGCCGTGGGGTGAACATATGTGGTCCCATAATTACCGCGATGTCAACCGGATCAACTGTTACGATACCGGTACTGCACCGTGTAAAACTGCCTGTCCGGCGCATGTTGCCGTACAGGGTTATCTGAAACTGGCAAAAGAGGGACGTTACGATGACGCACTGGCGTTGATCAAAAAAGATAATCCGTTACCGGCAGTCTGCGGACATGTATGTAACCGTCGTTGTGAGGATGCCTGTACCAGAGGAACCATCGATGCGGCGGTAGCGATCGATGAGGTAAAACGTTTCCTTGCAGAACGTGATCTGAATGCAGAGACAAGATATATCCCGAAAAAGACGATTCCGTCCCTGAAGGGTGGATTTGACGAGAAGATCGCGATCATCGGTGCCGGTCCGGCGGGACTTTCCTGTGCATATTATCTGGCACTGACCGGATACAAACCGACTATTTTCGAGAAAAATGAGGAACCGGGCGGTATGCTTCGTTACGGAATTCCTTCCTATAAATTAGAGAAAGACCTTCTGGCAGCAGAGATCGATGTGATCCGGGAACTTGGCGTGGAGATCCGCTGTGGTGTGGAGATCGGAAAAGACATCACGATCGAAGAACTGCGCGAACAGGGATACAAAGGTTTCTACGTGGCGATCGGATGCCAGCGTGGAAGAAAACCGGGTATCACAGGAGAAAATGCAAAAGGTACTTATGCAGCCGTTGATTTCTTGCGGGAAGCGGGAGCGAAAGAAAGCTTTGCGCTTGAAGGTGATGTTGTGGTTGTCGGCGGTGGTAATGTGGCCATCGATGCGGCGAGAATCAGCAGCCGTTGTGTGGATGCGAAGATTTCCATGTTCTGTCTGGAACAGCGGGAAAATATGCCGGCAAGTAAGGAAGAGATTGCGGAAGCACTGGAAGAAGGTATCGAGCTGAACTGCGGCTGGGGGCCGAAAGAAGTGCTGGAAGAAGACGGAAAAGTGGCCGGTGTGGTATTTAAAAAATGTATCCGTGTACTGGATGAACAGGGAAGATTTTCACCGGAATACGATGAAGAGCAGACTGTGACCATACCGTGTAAGCATGTGATCTTTTCCGTAGGACAGGCGATCGAATGGGGTAATATGCTGGATAACCTGGATCTGAAGAGACGGTCGAACGGCGGTGCACTGGCAGATAAACTGACCTATCAGACCTCTGAGCCGGATATCTTCGTCGGCGGTGATGTGTATACAGGACCGAGATTTGCCATCGATGCGATCGCAGCAGGACGGGAGGGTGCGATTTCCCTTCATCGTTATGTACATGAAAACTGTACCCTGACCATAGGAAGAAACCGTCGTGATTTTGTGGAGCTGGATAAAAACAATATTTCCGTGGAAAGTTACGATACATCCAAACGCCAGATTCCGGCGAAAGCAGATGAAAAAGCACAGGCAGCGACCTTCCGCGACCTGTCTCACAGTCTGACGGAAGAACAGGTAAAAGCAGAGACTTCTCGTTGTCTGTCCTGTGGAGCTTCTGTGGTGGATCCGAATAAATGTATCGGCTGTGGAGTATGTACCACAAAATGTGTCTTTGATGCGATCCATCTGCACAGAGAGATTCCGGGAGCGTCTGTGATGCGGGCATCTGAGGATAAACTGAAGTATATTCTTCCGAATATGGTGAAACAGTCCATCAAAGTGAAGTTTGCGAAGAAGAAATAGGAGAATGCAGATATGCATGAACTTGGCGTGACATTTCATATCATGGATCATCTGGAAAAGGTGGCAAAGGAGAATGAAGTGGAAAAAATACGGAAAGTAGTGCTGGAACTTGGGGAGGTCTCGACGGTGATCGAATCCTACCTGCAGAACTGCTGGACGTGGGCGGCGAAGAAACGGCCGCTGTTTGAGGAAGCAGAACTTATTGTGGAGACACTTCCTGCAATTACATACTGTGAGGAATGTGAGAAGACCTATTCGACCATAGAATATGGAAAGATCTGTCCGCACTGTGGCAGTGAACACACGTATCTTTTGCAGGGAAGTGAATTCAACATTAAGGAAATAGAAGTGGAATAAAGATTCCGCGTAAGAAAAAGGAGAGTGAGTGTATGTTTTTTCAGATTTATGGAGAAACAGCAGGATGGCAGCTGCTTGGCTGGCTGTTAGTCTTTGCAGGACTGGTAATCATGAATGAGATCGCAAGGCGGTCGAAATGGGGAGGAATCGCATGTTTCCTGGTACTCCCGGCGGTATTGTCGGTGTATTTTATCGCAATCTATATCGGGGCGGCATCCGGTGCGGAATGGGCGCTGAACAATGATACTTACGTACATATGAACAGCTGGTTCCATTATGCGAAACTGTATGCGGCAACCGCAGGCTGTATCGGATTTATGATCCTGAAGTACCACTGGGGAAAACTGGGAAAAGCACACTGGTTCAAAGCATTTCCGTTTGTTATTGTAGCAATCAATATCCTGATCGCAGTAGCATCTGATTTTGAATCCGCGATCCGCGCAGGTTCTCTGGCAGGCGGCTGGTGGATGTCATCTGAAGGCGTATGGCTGTACGGCGGCTGGTGGAATGTACTGAACGGTCTGGCAGGGCTTTTCAATATTGTTTGTATGACCGGCTGGTGGGGTATCTACTCTTCCAAAAACAAGCAGGATATGCTGTGGCCGGATATGATCTGGGTATATGTTCTGGCCTATGATGTCTGGAACTTCCAGTATACTTACCTGAACCTGCCGACCCATTCCTGGTACTGTGGTCTGGCACTGCTTCTGGCACCGACCTTCGCAGCAGCACTGTGGAATAAAGGCGGCTGGATCCAGAACCGTGCAAACACCCTGGCACTGTGGTGCATGTTTGCGCAGGTGTTCCCACTGTTTCAGGATGCGAGTCGCTTTACAACCGTAACATCTGTCTATGGAGAAGGCGGTATCGCAGCAGCGATGGGAAGCACCATGCCGACCGTTGCCAGTCCGACAGCACAGGGACTGATCTCGGTAGTATCCTTTGCTGTGAATGTGTTCGTATTTGCTTATATATTAAAGAGGGCAAAAGCACAGAAGAAGAACCCATGGAAAGAAGAGATCTTCGTGGATACGAAAGATTATCAGGAGGCTATGGCGAGAGCAAAATAAAGAAAACATATAGAAAAGATCCCGTACAGGTGAGGATAAAACTGTACGGGATCTTTTTGTTATAGGAAAAACCTATAGCCAATCCTAAAAAATTCCTATAACTACATTTATTGACATAAAAACGTATAAGTGATATTATCTCTACAACGAATACAACATACTAATTCGATAGGAATAATAGGTAATGCAAAAACAGGCACAGGAGAGAGAAAAGGACGACAAGCTATGTATATTGAATTAAAAAATATCAATAAATCCTTCGGTGATTTTCAGGCATCGAAAGATGTGAACTTTGCAATCGAAAAAGGAAAACTGGTTGGTCTTCTCGGACCGTCAGGAAGTGGAAAGACAACGATCCTCCGAATGCTTGCCGGGCTGGAGCATCAGGATTCCGGAGATATCTGTATCAACGGAAATGTGGTAAACGATCTTCCTTCGAGCCAGAGAGGAATCGGATTCGTATTTCAGAATTACGCATTATTTCCTTATCTTACGGTATATGACAACATCGCTTATGGGTTAAAGATCCAGAAGAAAGATAAGAAATTTATCAAACAGAGAGTAACCGAGCTGCTGGATCTGGTAGGGCTTCCGGGGCTGGAAAAGAGATATCCGGATCAGCTCTCCGGTGGTCAGAGACAGCGAATCGCACTTGCAAGAGCACTGGCACCGAATCCGGAAGTACTGCTTCTGGATGAACCGTTTGCAGCAATCGATGCGAAAGTTCGACAGGAACTTCGTACCTGGTTAAGAGAGACGATCGATAAGATCGGAATCACCAGTATTTTCGTAACACATGATCAGGACGAGGCGATCGAGGTGGCGGATGAGATCATCATCACCAACGAGGGCCGCGTAGAACAGATGGGAGATCCGGTGGAGATTTACCTGCATCCGAAGACACCGTTTGTGGCACAGTTTATCGGAAAATCTTCGATCATTGAAGAATACGGAAAGTTAAAAGGATTTGATTCCATCGGACCGGATACGAGGGCAATCATTCGACCGGAATTTGTAGAGATCAAAAGCCCGAAAGATGTGACGGAACAGAGTTCTATCTACGAACAGGCTGCCGTAGAACAGAGTATCTTCCGTGGCAATTACTTCGAGGTACTGTTAAATATCAAGGGTATCACTATAAGAACCAATTCTCCGCTGGTCAACGGACCGTTAAAGAGCGGCGACAAAGTATGGGTAGTCATCAATCAGATGTATGTCTTTGATGATAAGACGACAACGACACTGACAAACAAAGGGCTGGATGTATCCAGTATGTACTATATTTAGGAAGGAGGCAGAAAGCCATGGCGTCACAGACAGCAAATACAAAAAAGACAGGCAGTTGGGATCTGCCTTTGAAGGTTATCAAAACAGGAATCGTCTCCTGGCTGATCGTTTTTCTGTTCTGGGGACTGGGATCCTTACAGTATGATGAGATCTTCCTCCCAAGTCCGGCAGAGACTTGGACAGCGATCAAGGAACTGGTAAGCAACGGCACATTGTGGTTGGACATTGTAGCATCAGTAAACCGTGTACTGAGAGGCTGGGGACTGGCGGTAGTTATTGCCGTACCGGTCGGACTGGTGGTCGGACATTTCAAACCGATCCGCTGGATCGTGGAACCGATCTTAAGTCTGTTTCGTTTTATCCCGGCCATCGCATTGACATCCCTGTTTCTAATGTGGTTTGGGGTGGATGATACTTCCAAAGTAGCACTGATTCTGTATGCAGCATTTTTCCAGGTGCTGGTCAATACGATTGCAGGAGTGGTTGCTACCGATCATTCTCTGATGGAGGCGGCATCCTGTATGGGCGCCAGCCGGCTGAGAGTGTTTTTCACCGTGGTACTGCCTTCCGCAGTTCCGAATATCTTCACCGGTATCCGGCTGGGACTCAGTAGCAGTATCATCTGTGTGATCGCGGCAGAGATGCTGGTTGGCAACGACGGTCTTGGATATCTGATCCAGAGCTCCAAGATGTACTACAAAACAGCCTGGGCGTTCGCAGGAATCGTTACCCTGGCGCTGATCGGATTCGTTGCAGACCGTCTGCTTCAGCTTTTCGGTTGTACATTCTTAAAACATTTCGGAGTGAGAAAAGCGTAGGAATCCGGAAGAGAAAAATACCTGCGAGATTGCGATATGAGG
>ERZ1026880.969-NODE-969-length-13185-cov-136.766337_pt1 | contig 13185 bp, 21 predicted proteins | sample MGYA00380170_ERZ1026880 | MGnify/ENA primary metagenome ERZ1026880 (study PRJEB33269, sample SAMEA4719806) | human gut metagenome | biome: human-associated habitat; feature: organic feature; material: feces | place: Cameroon | collected 2013-10 ...
CATTACAACACATAATTAAAGATAAAAAAAATAGGTTGATAACAACCTATCTTTATTAATCCTTATATTTAATTGTTGTATAGTAAACGAACCTTGTCAGGTGTTCACTATTTAATAACTCAAGTTCAACTCTATGCAACTGCCCACTATTTCCGTAAGCATTGCAACAGTAAGCGACTTGATAGCATGACGTTATTTTAACGCTTTTAGGGTTGTATCCTAACGCTTTACATAGTGTTTCGTGTGAATGAATTTCATTTTCGTACAAATAACAATTATACCCTAAACATACACCACCTAAACTTTTACCTAATTTGTGCAAATCCTTTTGAGTTAATGCGATAATATTTGATTCCATTTTATTTACCTTCTTTCTTTGCATTTCTTTTTGCTTTTCTCTTTTCTAGTTCTTTATCATAATTTATACCATAGTTCTTTGATAAGTAAAATTTAATATCTATCATAAGTTCTTGAACTGCCTTATAGTGTAAACTTATTTTTCTAGCGATATAAGGGTGTACATACTCATCTGAACTTTTGTATAATAATTTTTTTAAGTCAGTGTTATCGCCTGCCATATCTAAGGCATAATCCATATAATCGCTATAAATTAGTTCATTTAAGAAATAGATTCTAGAGTCCATCACTTGCCAAAATGTAGCGTCAAGCGTATCTCTTAGCATTCCTTTGTAGATAAAATTCGTTTTAATTTCTTTCATTTCTTTCATTCCTTGGATAAACCTTTTGTTTATCTCCCTTTCTTCACTTATAATTATACTCATATATAGTAATAAGTCAATACATAAAGTGAAGAAATTTAACAAAAAGTATTGAATAATAAAAATTTATCACTATAATAAAAGGTGATAAAAGTAAGAATGTAAGACGCTTACATTTTATCATGATAAGAACCTATCAATCTGATTATTAGATTGATAATATTTTATCACCTTGAGAAAATCCTATCACCCTGATAACATTTTCTCATGCTAATAAATTATTATCATGATAAAGGTTTATCATGTTCCAAACCAAAATTCTCATTTCCCATTTCATTTTATGATTTTGAAATTTTGTTTCAGAATTTATGACTTGTTTCAAAAAAGGGTATATGGAATAATTAGAATACAGTACAGAAAGGAAGTAAGCATATGTATATCAAGTGTGACTGTCAACTGAAAACAACTAGATGTATACAGTATGCATATAATTGGAATGAGTTCCCATTTGAAATATTAAAGAAAGACATAGTCAAGAGTGGCAAGCATAAGATGTATCAGAGACACCCTATGACATTTGACATAGAGACTAGTAAGATACCTAAGGATAATGACGGACACTATGAAGCCTTCATGTATATTTGGCAGGTCTGTATTGAAGGTAATGTTGTATTTGGTAGACGATGGGAAGAGTTGCAGGAGTTCATGGAAAAGGTAGTCAATGCATATAAACTAAGTGAAGAAGAAAGAGTGGTTGTCTATGTGCATAATCTCTCATTTGAGTTTCAGTTCATTCAGGACTACTTCAAGTTTGTTGATGTATTCGCTATGGCGTCTAGAAGTATACTGACTGCTAAGACAGCACATCTAGAGTTCAGATGTTCATATAAGTTATCTAATATGTCTCTTGCTAAGTTCATAGAGAACACACCTAATACACTTCACTATAAGGGTGTAGACGATTTAGACTATGCAACTGTCAGAACACCCGACACTAAACTTACAGAGGTAGAACTAGGCTACTGCTTCAATGATGTAAAAGGGCTCTATGAATGTGTCATGGAACTATTGAAGGAAGATAACATAGCAACTATCCCATTAACTAGCACAGGCTACGTCAGAAGAGACTGTAGAAATGCAATGGGGAAGAATAAGAAGAATCGTCAGATGTTCCTTAGAAGCCGTCTGTCACTGATACAGTATAAGTTATTAAGAGAATGTTTCAGAGGTGGGAACACGGCAGGAAATAGATACCTTACTAATCTCATTCTTAAGACAGTAGGCAGTTTTGACCTGAGTTCCTCATATCCATTTCAGATGATAGCCCGTGAATATCCGTTAGGAAAATGGAACTATGGAGTCATTCCTAATATCAAGACATTAGAGGAGTATAACAGGAAATACTGCACTATCGCTAGATACACTTTCAAGAATATCAGACTAAGAGAGGAGAAGCCTATTCCATATATTCCATTATCTAAGTGTCTTGAGATAGGTGATGAAAGAGAAGTCTATAACGGAAGAATCCTTCATGCTGACTATCTGACGATATCAATGACAAATATTGATTATGAAGTGGTTAAGGAACAGTATGAGTATGATGAAATCGCTTTAGAGGAGTTCCACTACTCAAGAAAAGGACTGTTACCTAAGGAGTTAAGAGATACCATCATGTATTATTTTGAGAAGAAGTCAAGACTCAAGGGTGATGAAGAACATTACTATGAGTATATGAAGTCTAAGAATAAGCTTAATTCTATATATGGAATGACAGTAACCAATATCCTCAATACCGAGATTGAGTATCATGATGGCGAGTATACAGAAAAGAAGATGAATGAAGAAGAAATGCAGGAAGCTTTGGATAGATATTACAAGAACCACCGTTCTTTTCTCAACTACTCCTGGGGTGTATTCGTTACTGCATATGCAAGAAGAGAACTTGAAGACGGTCTGAACATTGCAGGACTTGACACTATCTACTGTGACACTGACTCTGTAAAATTCATAGGCAATCATGACAAGGAGTTTGAGGAATACAATGAAAGATTGAACCGAGAATGCCTTGAAAAAGGAGTTGTCAACTATGCAGAAGTGAACGGAAAGAGATTCTATATGGGTATCTTTGATAAGGAGAACGGCTATGACGAGTTCATTACATTAGGTGCAAAGAAGTATGCGTACATGCAGAATGGACACTTAGGTATCACTGTATCAGGGCTTTCAAAGAAGAAAGGTGCTAAGGAGCTGGAAAGAAAGGGTGGCTTGAGACGATTCCAAAGGAACGAGGTGTTCTATGATTCAGGAAGAACTATTGCACAATACAATTCTTCACCTGTACATGATATAACAGTTGAAGGTTGTACATTTACTACGGCAAGCAATCTAGCGATTGTAGACACTACATATACATTAGGTATCACTGATACAATGTTAGATATAATTTTAAGATTACAAGGAGATAAGGAATATGAGCAAGAAAAACTATGACAAGGTTGTCAAGGCTGAACAGAAGAGAAGACAGAAAATGAAAGCAAGAAACGAAAGATTCGAGGTGAACGAAAGGATAAAAGAGGAAAACAGATTAAATCGTATTGTAGAGTTAAAAAATAAAGGTGACAAGTTAGGACTTGCACAGGAACTGCGTAAGATGAATAAGCGTATCAATGAGCGTTTCAGACAGATTGAGAGACGTGATGGACACCCTGAAAATACGACTGCATATAGATATGCAATGCAGGAGTTAGGGCAGGTCAGACCACGTTACACAGAGAGCCTGAATAAACTGCTATCACAGGATATCAACACACTGTTTAAGAGCAGTATGGATATCTCAAGAAAACTAGGTTCTAAGTCTTCTTCACTGAGAGGACTTAACCTCATTACAGAAAACAGAGTAAGTGGCGCTATTGCAGGTATCAAGACTAATCTAGGTATCGACATTGAAGACAGCAAGGAGTTCAGAAGATTCCTTGAAGAGAATGTCAATGAAATGTTAGATAACAATATCGGTTCAGATGTAATCTTTGAAGTGTTCTCTATGGCTATGCATAAAGAAAAGGGAATTGAGACACTAGACAAGATATGGAAAGAGTATCAGTCGAGAGGTGAACGTGTTGATACAATCGCAATGAAAAATTGGTTAAAATAATTATATTTACTTATTGACATTATAGTTAAAATATAGTAATATTAAGGTACAGAAAGATAGGTGATAGTAATGAATAATAAGAGTCCAACAATAAGAAGTGCAACTTATGAAGAGATTGCATGCTGGTTAGGAATCAGCCGTCAGGCAGTCGGAAATAAAATGCACGGTACATCTGAGTTTACTTTGAATGAAGTACTCAAGTTATATGAAGCGTACGGCGTCACAATTTGGGAATTGAAAGATATTGTTGATGAAGCAACAGAAACATTTAAAAGAAGGAAGGATAACGGATTATGGCAAAGAAGAAAATAACATTGTATGATGTACTCATGATGTTTGGTTCAGATGAACTTGTCGATGTCGTCTACAATGGATATCCTGTTGTGGAGTGCAAGCCTGCAGGAGATTTGATTGACCTGCTAGCGGTTCTAGATGATGAGATACTCAATGCACTTGTATTCAGGATTACATATGAGTTCGGAAAGATTCGCATACACTGTACAGAGGACTTAAGAGAAAGGATTAGTGATTACGAATGAGAGTAAGAGAGTTACTTCCGTTTATTGCAGAACAACAGGAAATAGTTATAAAGTGTACTGAAGGTGGTAAAGCAATTTCAGGTACTGCACGTGAGATACTTATTAATCAGAATCATGAAGAGATTGAAATTTTTTTAGATAAACACATAGTACGTATCTTTAATCACTGTTTTAAGATGTACATTATCGTACAGTTTTATAAGGAACTTAATTTAGAGGAGATGGATATTGAATGCGAGTAAATGAAGTAATCAGCCGTTGCAGAACTGACCAAAAGGTTCTAATCTCTTATGATAACTACCATATCTGTGGTAGAGTGTATGATATATTTGGTACTCAGGAATTCAAAGAAAATAGAATCGGTGATATGTTTGTTACGCAGATTGCTAGTAATGAAAATGAATTATATATAAAGGCGGTATCTGTATGAGAATAGACTTAGGAACTTATATTTGCTTAGGCGTTATCGTTATGATGTTAGTAGCATTAATTATTGTTAAAATCAGTATGAAATAGAAAAAAAGGAGAAATTAATATGAATAAAGTAGTTTTATGTGGTAGAACCTGCAGTGAATGGAAAACAAGAAAATATGGTGAAGGAAAGAGTTTTGTAACTAATACTATTGCAATTTCAGAAGGAAAAGACAAGACAGAATTTGTTTCTGTCACTGCTTTTGGCAAGACTGCAGAAGTCTTATATAAGTATGTCAAGAAGGGTGACATGGTACTCATTGAAGGTAGTATCCATACTTCAGTGTCAGAAAAAGACGGCAAGAAGCAGTACTTCACTACAGTAGTTGTGTTCCGTGCAGAACTCTTACCTAATGCACGAAAAGGAAAGAAAGAAAATGGAGAAGAAGATATCCAATTCTAATATCTACTTCAATGTATGGGATAGGATACATTCTTATCCCAATTTTCTTTTATATATCTTCGTCGGTGGTCGTGGTACAGGTAAGACTTATGGTTCTCTAAAAGAGTTTGCTATAAGGGCACACACCACTAGAAATAGATTCATATACTTAAGAAGAAGTGAAGTAGAAGTAGAAAACTGCTGTTCTCCTGTAAGCAATCCTTTCAAGGCAATCAATGCAGACTTGGGAACTAATATTCAGTTGAAGGTTATAAAGGATATGGCAGTCATTACAGACAATGAAGATGAGGAGAACCCTGAAATCATAGGCTATGCAGGTGCCCTGTCTACTTTCGGTAAATTCAGGGGTATGGATTTTAGTGACGTTGAGTACATAGTATTTGACGAGTTCATAAATACTAATCCTATGTCAAAGATGAAGAATGAGTTCATGCTTCTTATGAATGCTATTGAAACAGTAAACCGTAACAGAGAGTTCAATGCTGACGGAACTGTTGATAATTCAAAGTCGGTTAAGGTAATCATGTTAAGTAATGCGAATACACTTGATGATGATATCCTGCGTACACTTAACATACCTGAAATCATAAGACAGATGAAAGTTAATGATGAACATGTCTACATTGACGAGGAACGTGGTATCTATTATGAAGACCTGAAGAATAAGAACTTTACAGACATGAAGATGAAGACTAGACTTTATAAACTGACTAAGGGTACTTCATTCTATGATATGTCACTTGAGAATGACTTCACGAGTGACTATTTCGGTGACCTTAAGAAAGTGAACTATAATCAGTTGACACCTGTATGTAGTTATAAGGATATGTACTTCTATAAGCATAAGTCTAAGGACATTATCTTTGTATGCAGAAGGAAGGCACAGTGTGTAAGCTATGACGAGCAGACTTTGAAGAGTTTCAAACTAGACTTTTGGCACTATCTAGAGAGCTACAGAAGCAGGGGTAATATGTTCTTTCAGGATTATAATATCAAACTTGACTATATGCATATCATGTAGTATATTATTAATAGGTGGGTTACATAATCAGGGCTCAGAAGGCTTGTAACAGGGTGATTCCCTCTTTGCCACCTTAAATTTCATGTAAAGGAGACATAATATGGAAGAAAAAGATAACGGACAGTCACCTGAACCTGAAACAACACCACAAGCAAACGTGGAAGAAACAGGAGCAGAGGATATCAAAGCTAATCCTGCGTATATTGCAATGAAAGAAATGCTTGATAACCAGACTACAGAATTAGAAAAACTACAGAAGCAGGTTAAAGACCTGCAGGTAGAAAAAGAGAAAATGGCTTTATCTTATGGATTAGAAGACCACAAGCAGGAAGAACTAGACAATGCTTGGCTTGGATTCTCTAGATATAGTCATAATCAAAACAAATAAGGAGATGATTTATAATGGCTTTAACATCTACACAGATTTATGTAATCGTTAATGAAGTAGCACAGCAGGCTATGGGTTCAAAGGCTATTGCAGTAGTTGACAATGCTTCTTTGGTTGCAGTTGGTAATAGCGTGTTAGGTTCAGACGCTACAAAGAATAACTTTGTGAATGCTCTTACTGACCGTATCGGTCGTACTATCGTTTCATTCCGTGCTTACTACAGTCACTACCCTGATTTTGAAAGAGACTCAATCGAATGGGGTAATATACTACAGAAAATCAAGGTAGGTATGCCTGAAGCAGAAAAAGACCAAAGTTATGATTTGCAAGATGGTGAAGGGGTTGATATGTACGCTATCAACAAGCCTAAGGCTAATCAGTTGTTGTTTACAACAGAAACTCCTTGGCAGACTCATATTACAATCCACTTGGATATGCTTGAAAAAGCGTTCCTTAATGCAAGCGCAATGGGGGCTTTTATTTCAGCAGTATTCGGAGAGGTTCAGAACAGGATTGAACTTGCTATGGAAAACCTAAGCATGGATTGTATCAATAATTATATTGGTGAATTATACTATAGAAATGATACTTCTCCCCATAGAACTATTAAATTATTAACAGAATTTAAAGATGAGACAGAAGTTGACTATACAACAGAACCTGAAAAAGCTTTAAAAGACGAAAATTTCCTGAAGTATGTTGTTAAACGTATTAATTCAGTAAGCACACTATTAACACGTATGACTTCTAATCGTTTCAATACACCTTCATATTCTGGTGCTGGTTCTGATAGAGGTATATATACTAGACATACACCTACATCAGAACAGAGATTAATGTTACACATGGACTTAGTGAATGCTTTAAAAACTGATGTGAATGCAAAAGCATTTAATATGAACCAGGTTGCTATTGACATTCCATATTTGACAGTTCCATTTTGGCAGTCTATTAATTCTCCTACAGATATTTCAGTTAAATTGGCTTCTGCAAATGCAAATACAGAAACAATTTCAATGGTAATGGGTGTTCTGTTTGATAGGGAAGCACTAGGAACTTATAAGAAGAAGTACAGAACTTCTACAACTCCTGTCAACAGTGCAGGGTTATATTACAATGTTTACTACCACATGATTACAATGTACTTCAACGATTTAACAGAAAACGGTGTTATCTTTGTATTAGAATAGAGGTGAACCACTATGGACGTAACGGCTTATTCATTCTTCAACAAAAGAAAGAACAGTACTAAGCGACCTTCAGGTGGACATAAAAGGAACGTTGTCTTGTTGGACGACGTTTCTTTGTATTCACCTATATTCCAAAGTGAATATTGGGATTATAACGATAACTACTGTTATTGGGCGAACAGATACTACTATGTTACAGATGTAGTCACTTTAAGACAGAACCTGTTTGAAGTCCACTGCGAGATTGACCCTTTAGCAACTTGGAAAGATGATATCATGGCAACTACTGCTTTTGTTACATTTAGTACTAGCTCTTTTGATATTGGGATTCCTGACTATAGATTAAGTAGTGACCCTATTACAATCACTAAGAGTAGTGCAGTTGAAGTGTTCCCCGAACTTGCAGAAGAATTCGTTATATCTTATGTCGGTACAGATTCAGCACCGACAGTAGGGCTTTCATATTCTAACTTGGAAGCATTGCAAGGTGAAATGATGTCTAATAAGTGTATCAAGACCATCACTAAATGGGCCGACAGTATCATCACACAGAGTGGTGAAAGTACTAATGCATGGAATATCGTACCATCATTATTAGGCAGTACTTCTAACTCAATTACACGTTGTATCTTTACACCTAAATTCCACTCAATAGGAACTAAGGGAATAGTATTAGCAGGTGGATATGTTCCTACTAATAACATAACAGGTGACTTACCTTCACATAGTTACAGTGAAACATATTCAGTTTCTATTCCATGGGCTTTTGGAAATGGTGACTTTAGAAACAGGGCACAGTTTACTTCTATTTCTATCTACCTGCCAGGTTATGGTTTCTTAGCACTTAATGCAGATAACTATCAGGGGCAGTCTTCAATATCTGTTCAGGCTACACTTGATTCTTATGTTGGAGAGATAACTTATTTAGTAGGTGGGAAGGCTAAGGCAACCTGCTCAATCTCATATCCTGTTCAGATTGGTACATCACAGGTAGGGAATGTTCCTAATGCGGTGACAGGTGTTGCACAGGCAGTAACAGGGGCTATGAGTGAAAACCCTGTTGGTGTTGGAATGGGTGCTTTCAATGCAGTTAGAAGCATGATGGCTACAGACGCTTCATCAATCGGAAGTGCAGGTGGAAGTAGTGCTTTCAATGCACATACTAAGATTACAGTAGTACTTATGGCTCATAACACTAATGTTGACCCTTCTACTGTAGCAGGCACTATCGGTAGACCTTTGAATGCAGTTAGACAGATTGGAAAGTTAAGTGGATATGTTCAGACAGCAGATGTAGAAGTACCGACTACTGCTCCTGACGAATATAAGACAGTTATTAATGATAGTTTGAATGGGGGTATGTACATTGAATAACGAGGTTATGCGATATGAAGATTTAGTTAGACATTATAATCAGGTGAAGCCTACAGATGTACAGATGAAGGATTCATTGTCATATTGGCACTATTATAATGCACTGCTTCATTTATGCTATTCTATATTTGAATTTGAGAATTTGCCTGACAATTGGGACAGGGATTATATGCTGAACCAATTATTCATCAGAGGTGGGTTCTGTGTATGTAAGACTGACCTTGGAGTGTTACCACTTATGTGCAGTACATCATACTACAATGTATACAACAAACCGACTAAGTGTTTGATTGCCAACAACGTGCTAGGGTCTTTTGAAAAGACTATTGGTGTGGATTGTATATATGTCAACCTTGGGTGGGAGTTTGATAGTTTTATTAATCTTAATATGGTTATCAATATGTATGCAGGAAAACTTGCTAACTGCGACGGAGCGATTGCGACTAACCTTATCAACTCTAGGGTGGCGCTCCTATTTGTAGGAAGTGACAATGCAGAGATAGCTTCTATGAAGAAAGGTTATGACAACTTCACTAAGGGTGACCCAGCAATCTTCATTAAGACTAAGTCAACAATCAACAAGCCTGACTTATTCTTCAATAATGTTAAGAATACTTATATTGTTGATGAACTACAGGATTCTAAAGATGATATCTATAATGAGTTCTTAACCTATATCGGAATTAAGAATGCGAATACAAACAAGAAGGAAAGACTGAATGTTGATGAAGTAAACGTTAATAATCAGTCATGTAATTCTCATGTATATTCTTGGTTCTACAATGTCAAGAAAGAGATTGACCATGTGAACAAGATGTTCGGACTTGATATCAAGGTTAGATTGAACCAGCCAGAAGAACCTGAAAGGGGTGAAGACAATGAACCTAAACAACTTGATGAAACTGTATGATAATGATTTATTTGATGATATCTTATTGCCTGCAGGTATTGAACATGATACAGTTGTGAATACTATTCTTAGTGAAAGTGCATTGAATACTCCTATGTACCCTGAACATGATTTGTTTAAGATGATGATTCAGAACTTCTTTAAGAAGTACTATAATAACTTTGAACGTTATAATATGGCTATGTCTAAAGAATATACACCTAACGAAAATTATCATAAGACAGATGAACGCACAATCCGTGATAATGTGAATAAGGTGCAGAACTTGGACGGTAAGCAGGTTAACAGTCTGAATGAGAATGGTGATACTGAAAATTTCAGAATGGCTTTCGATTCAGGGGAGTACAAGAAGACAGATAGAGGAACTAGCAGGACTACTAACAATGATACGTACAAGCAGAATGATAAGACTACTACTGACAGTAACAGGAATGGTACTATTATCACTAATTCTCATGGGCTGACAGGGGTTTACACTAATCAGAGACTTGTTGAAGAAGAGGTTAAACTCCGTTCAAAATATAATGTCTATAAATACATTAGTGATTTATTTTATGATGAATTTATGATAAAATGTATGTAGAGGGGTGATATTATGAGTTACTTATATGATTTTCCTCATACACGTAAATATGATGATGACCTTGGTTTCCTCATTGAATACTATAAGGAAGTCAAGGAGGCCTATGACGGCACATGGGCTAGAATAAATGAACTTGCAGATTATCTAGAGACGCACTTACCTGAACTAGCAAGTGCTTATCTAGATGAAGCATTAAAGGTAGGAAGAATTGCCGTTAACTTAAAGTACAATGCAGATGATACTTCATTGACATTTAGTTATACTTCTAAGTAGGAGGTGCGATATGGGAACTTATGATTTTGATAGATTTAAAGATAATTCAAATACGTACCTGTGTAAGGACACGCAGGGTAGAAAGAACTTAGAAGATTACAAACCTGTAGTTGAAAAGAAACTTCATGACTTGAAAGAATCACTTAAGAATAGATATGTTCTTATTGGGGACTCATACTTAGACGGATATACTCCTGCTGGACACGTAAATGACTTTGGGGGTAAACTTAAGACAATGCTTAAATGTGCTGACGGAGATTGGTTTCAGAAGTCAAAAGGTGGAACAGGTTTTGTCGCTTCTAGTGAAGGTAAGACATTTATGACATTGATTGATGATATCTACCCCTCAGTAAGTCACCCTGAAACGATTACTCATGTAATCTTTGCAGGTGGTTGGAATGACACTAGCTATACATCAGAAAATATTCAGAGTGCTATTGCTAGTTGTTATGCTAAGGTTATGCAGAAATTCCCTAATTGTACTATGTATACTGCTAATGTGGGTAGTTCTTTCGATAATGCTGAAAAATTATGGTATATACATGACCATGTGGAACACGCTTATTCTTATTCAGCAATCAACAATGAACACTGTGTTCACTTAGGATATATTGGTAACAACCTGCATGAAAGGGGTATGCTTGCAAGTGACGGAGTTCACCCTACAGATTGGGGACAGGGTATTATTGCTATTTCAATCTTCTATAAGTTGAATGGTGGCGAATACGTACCTGTCGGACGTTTCCATGGTTTTGACGCAAATTATAAGGAAGGTTCACATAATATCGTTGTATCAGGGTTCGAATCAATCACAAAAGATGAAGTATGTCTTGCGATTAAGAATGTTTATTTCCATAATCAGGAGACTATACCTAATGAGAAATCTTGGTGTGTAGGAAGAATAACTGACTGCTCATATATTAGAAGTGGCTATGATACTATGTGTGGAGTTCAGGCTGGCGCAATCATATCTTATGACGGTGGCAATAAGTTTATAAATGCACCTGTTAGTATCTATGTAGGAAATGACGGTGAAAATAGTTATTTCTATATAACAATTCATGCAGTTAACAGGGAAGGTACTAACTATGAGACACTTAACAATGTGGCTTATATCAGTTTCAATTATGCTACTATAAGAGTACCATTAAGTTATATCTAAAGGAGAATTATTATGCAGGAACTAAAAACATTAATCACATCAGTTGGTTTTCCGATTACCATGTGCTTATTATTTGCATGGTATATCTGTAAGAGAGATGAATACGACTCAAAAAAAGACCTCGAGCACAAGGAAGAAGTTAACAAGTTATCAGAAGCAATCACTAACAATACAGTTGTTATGGAAAAGCTTTTAAAAGTTCTATCATTGAAAGAAGGTGTTGAAATTGATGAAAGTAAATGATTTTGTGACTAAGGCGCTCGCATATGAACAGAGACCTACATTATATAAGTTAGGTACTTACATGAATAGAAAGAGCGGTAAATACATTCTATGCGACTGTTCAGGACTTATTAAGGGTATCTTATGGGGTTATCCTGACAAGGGAAAATATGCTTCTAATGGTGTATCTGACAGTAATGCTAACAATATTATTACCACACACTGTACAGGTGTTACATCTGACATGTCTAAACTCCGTAAAGGTATGGTAGTATGGTTAAGTGGACATATTGGTATCTACTGTGGTGATGGAGTGGTTGTAGAATCTTCACCACGTTGGGAGAACGGCATTCAGCGTACATACCCTGTCGGTTGCCCTGTGGCTAATAAACATCACTTAAATCAGCGTAAATGGACTAAATGTGGCTATTTAAAGTGGATTGACTACTCAACTACTAGTGACCTTACTAAGGTGGCTAAAGATGTCATTAATGGAAAATACGGAAACGGCAAAGAACGTATTGACAAATTGACTAAAGCAGGGTACAATTATGAAGAGGTACAAAGAGTAGTTAATTCGCTACTTAAATAATCCGTTAATTACTTTCGTTGCTACAATGAATAATTTTCATATGTTGTCTTCTTTTTCTGAATATAGAAGTACCTCAAAGGCTCCTTCCAATGTGAAGGGGCTTTTATTTTGTATTAATATGTGACCGGTACCATGTTAGTAAGTAAATAAGTAATTAGGGGTTTTCTTTGTAAATATAGAAAACCCC
>ERZ1026880.970-NODE-970-length-13184-cov-11.276563_pt1 | contig 13184 bp, 20 predicted proteins | sample MGYA00380170_ERZ1026880 | MGnify/ENA primary metagenome ERZ1026880 (study PRJEB33269, sample SAMEA4719806) | human gut metagenome | biome: human-associated habitat; feature: organic feature; material: feces | place: Cameroon | collected 2013-10 ...
TCTACAACGTTAAGGCTCTTTCTTCAGCTGAATAATTCTATTTCGGATCTAGGAGATGCTTATCCTTTGGGTAAGCATCTTTTTTTGTTTTCATATAAAATTCAGAGTGTTTATCTGTGCATACATTGAAAGATCTACAAAACATCGTTAGAATTGTTCCATGAGGTGTAAAAATGAAAAAGATTTTTTTAGCATTATTATGTATGGGAATATTTTTGAGTGGCTGTTCTCAAACAAATTCATCAACAAGCACTAAACAAACGGATGGTTCAGAAAACAATGATGTTGTTCTGACAGATATTTATGATAACCTTCCAGATGAAAATGCTTTTGACATTATGCAGAAAGAGGATTTGAAATCATTTATTGAACATGGTACAGGAATTCTTTACTTTAGTTTTCCTGAGTGCCCTTGGTGTCAGGCATATATTCCAATGCTGAATGAAGTGTTAGAAAATACTGGAATACGTGCCAACTATTATAATGCACGGAATGATAAGCAAAATGATCGATCTTTCTATGATGAAATTGCACAGTTGTTAATTGATCATAACAAGAGTGATGATTCAGACATTGTCTTATATGATAATGATGGTAAACCATTAATCTATGTACCTTTGGTAGTCTTTATAAAAAACGGTGAAATTATTTCGTGGAACGGTGAGTCCAATACGAATGATACGGATAAAATTTCAGTCAAGGATTATTGGACAAGTGAAAAAGTCAACGCGTTAAAAGATACGTTAACAAAAGATGCACTTGTGATTAAACAGGCACAGGAAGAGAATGCAGCAAAGGGTTGTGATAACGGCTGCTCCTATAGTTCTTAACATTGCACAGGATGAAAAGCAGTGTTATAATTTTTAAGCGCACGAAAGGAGCTATTCATGCTTGATGCAATTTTAATGATTGTATCTGCTCTAATGATTATCTTATCATTATTGCAGAGTGGTAAAACAGATGGTATGTCAGGTGCATTCACTGGTAATGGTGGATTGAACTTATTTGCAAATGTAAAAGAAAGAGGAAGTGAAAAAGTGATTTCTAATTTTACTTTAGTATTAGGAATTATCTTCTTTGCATTAGTGATTATTATTCGTCTTGTTTAAAAAGTGCCGGTTTTCAGCCGGCTTTTATTTTAAGTGAAATATATGGAAGAATTAAAAGAAAAAATATTAAAGTATGTTGATGAACATCCTAAAGGAAAAAGAAAATTTGCGGATATCGCAGATTCTTTTATGATGCATTCAGATGAAGAAATCAGTGCATTAAGTAATGCATTGGATGATTTGGTCAATGAATGGCAGTTGTTTAAATCTGAAGGTGGGCAATATCAAAATAGAGAACAGGCTGGAATTGTTGAAGGAAAGATTTCTATCAACAAGGCAGGGATGGGCTTTATTGATCTGGAAGATAGGGATTCTATCCGTGTGGATGCAAAGAGCCAGAAATCTGCATTGCATGGAGATACTGTTCTTGTAAAGTGTTTTCCTTGGCAAACGTATGGGGAAGTTGTTAAAGTTATTAAACGTTCTAGAGAACATATTATTGGTACTTACCTTCAAAAGAGTCGTGGATTGGTATTTGTTCCTGATGATGAAAAACTCCAACAACAGACAATTAAAGTATTAAAGAATGATTCTTTTACTCCAATTGATGGAATGAAAGTAATTTGTAATATTGTCAGCTATGGAAAAGTTATGGCTGTTGAAGTTGTGAAGAAGATTGGATATAAAGATGATCCAGGTGTGGATATTCTTTCTGTACTTCTTGATCATGATATTCAACCAGAATTTCCTGAAGAAGTAGTGGCGGAAGTTCGTAATATTCCACAAACAGTTCAGGAAGAAGAGAAAAAGAATAGAAGGGATCTTACAAACGTTATTACAGTTACAATTGATGGGGATTCTTCTAAAGATTTTGATGATGCGGTATCTGTCAGCAGAACAGACAATGGATATAATCTGAAAGTTTCTATCGCGGATGTATCTCATTATGTCAAAGAAGGTTCTGCTTTGGATACAGAAGCATTGAAGAGAAGTTTTTCTACATATGTTACAGATCGTGTTGTTCCAATGCTCCCTCATGAATTAAGTAATGGTATCTGTTCATTAAATCCACATGTAGAAAGACTGGCATTAACATGTGATATGAATGTTGATCTTGATGGTAATATTGTGGATTATGAAGTGTATCCATCTGTGATTCGCTCTACAGAGAGAATGACATATAACAATGTTAATAAGATCTTGAATGGAAATCAGAGAGTGCAAAAAGAATATGAACATCTTGGTGATTTGTTTTTTGTGCTGAGAGATTGTGCAGATGCAATTCGTAAGCAAAGAGTGCATAAAGGTGCAATTGAATTTGATTCTGTAGAAAGTGAAATCATTGTAGATGTAGATGGTCATCCAACAGATGTGCGTCCAAGAACAAGAGGTCATGCGGAAGAAATGATTGAAGACTGTATGATTGCGGCGAATGTTTCTGTTGCCAACTTTATGAAGTGGCAGGAAATTCCAAGTGTTTATCGTATTCATGAGGAACCTCAACAAAAGAGAATTCGTGAATTTGTACGTGTATCTGAATTGCTTGGTCATAAGCTTGTGCTTCCAAAGGGAGATATTCATCCAAATGTAATTCAAAGATATTTAGAGTCTGTAAAAAACAGTAGTGAATATCCTGTATTGAGTATGATGCTATTGCGGTGCATGTCAAAGGCAAAATATGACAATGCTTGTGTTGGACATTTTGGTCTGGCAGAAGAGGAATATTTACATTTCACATCTCCAATTCGTAGATACCCGGATTTAGCAGTACATAGAATGTTAAGGAAATACTCATTTGAAGGCTGTCTGGATCTTGAACAAAGAAAAATGGATGAAGAGAAATGCAGTGAATACGCGGAGCAGGCTTCTGAAAGAGAAAAAGCTAGTACAGATGCAGAATATGCCTGTGATGATATGAAGAAAGCTGAATATATGCTGGATCATTTAAATGAAAAAGCAGAAGGTATCATTACAGGTGTTCAGGCATATGGCTTTTATGTGCAGCTTGATAATACAATAGAAGGTCTTGTGAGTGTGAATGCAATGCATGATGACTTCTATAGTTATGATCAAGATCGTATGCAGCTTGTTGGCAGTCATTCTCATCGTTGTTATCGTGTTGGTATGAAAGTTAAAGTAATGTGTATTGATGCGAATAAGATGAAAGGTGAAGTGGATTTTGTACTTGTTGGAAAGAATGGATCTACAAGTCGTAATACAACTAACCGCAAGCGTTCTACAACAAGTAGAAAACATGTTCGTAGATCAAAAGAAAGAAGGAGAAGCAATGGCAGAAAGAAACGGTAAAGAAAAAACAGTAGTATTCAATCGAAGAGCTTCTCATGATTATTTCCTGGAAGATCGATATGAATGTGGAATCCAATTAACAGGAACAGAAATTAAATCGATACGCGCTGGTAAAGTGCAGTTTAAAGATTCTTATATCAGTATCTATAAAGGGGAAGCATGGATTAAAGGGATGCATATTTCTAACTATAGTTACGGAAATATTTTTAATGTGGATGAAGAAAGAGATCGTAAACTATTACTTCATAAAGAAGAAATCAGAAAGATTTATGACAATATCCGTATGAAGGGATATACAGTTGTTCCTGTTAGAATGTATTTAAAAAATGGTAGAGCTAAATTGGAAATTGCTTTAGCAAAAGGTAAAAATCTCTATGATAAGCGTCAGTCTGACAAGATCAGAGATGCGAAAAGAGAGATGGAGAAAGCCTTGAAATTTCATTGATACATGCTATAGTATGCATGTATCATTCATGGGGTTGTCATGGTTTCGACAGGTTTATGTTTGATTCAGGCTGCAGTGGAGCGATGACCTAATCATCAATTAAATTTAAACGCTAACAATAACGTTAACTACGCTTTTGCCTAAGTCGTAACAATTACGCAGCATAGCACAGTCTTATGATCGGCCACTGATCATAATTCGCACCTGGTATGCCAGGACCACGTGGATAGGGCGTTTCTAATGTCTATAGGAAATGCATGAAAATGAATAGACAAATTCAACGAATGTGTGTTCACTGACTTGTTCGTTGTCTTATCTAACAGTGAACTAAACTGTAGAAGCTTGAATGTGGGACTACTCTTGGACACGGGTTCGACTCCCGTCAGCTCCATAAACACTCAAAAAACCGCATATTTATGCGGTTTTAATTTTTCGTGATGCACAAATGATGCACAAAATCAGAATATTTCGTTCAGAATTGACTTCAGATCGCGCCTGGATTCCTCATAGATATGAGCGTATGTCTTGCGCATTTCTTCGACGGTATGACCCAAACGGTCAGCGATAAGCTGATCGTCTATCTTTCCAGAACGGATCAGATATGATGCATGGGAATGACGGAAGCCGTGAGGCGTGATACGAGGAACACCCGCGAGCTTGATATACCTGTCCAGATTTGAGGCCAGCTTCTGACGCGACATAGGCGCTACATCGCCAAAGACAAAGTAGTCGGACGAGAACCCGTCCTGACCGGAAGACGCAGCGTAGCGGCGACGCAGGAGCTCCAGAAGCGAATCCTGCAGATCAATGCGCCGGATTGAATTCTTCGTCTTTGGAGACGTGAGAGACCAGCCGCGATCAAGCGTTTTATAGGTCAGGGTTTTCCTTATGCTGATCGTTCCAGCGCCAAGGTCAACATCCGACCACTGCAGAGCGATGAACTCACCCTCACGCACGCCAGTCTCAAAGAGGAACGTAAACACGTCCACCCAGAAAGGGTCATCCACACAGGAAAGAAAATACTTAAACGTTTTTACTTCCCAGAAGTTCGGAGCCTTTGTGTTATAATCAGATGGACGCTTGAAGCGACCGACGGCCATGCAGGGATTATAGTCAATAAAGCCAAGACGCATGGCATAGCTCAAGTATTTAGACAGCACTTCCTTCGTTTTGTTGATCGTTGCAACAGAATAGGGAGTGCCGTCTTTTTGTTTGCGCTTTGCAACGTTTGACATGAACTGTGTAACGAGCGGAGCAGTAAACCTTGAAAGCTGTACCTTTCCCAGGCTGTCCTTGATGTGATTGCGGTAATAACTTTCGTTTGAGATAAGGGTCGCCTCTTTGATTCCCATGACTTCGTATTCTTCGTGATATCGAAGAACAAGCTCGTCCAGGGTAATCGAAGGACGAACCTGAACCGCCGCCTCAAGGAAGGAGCGCTCTGCTTCCTTTGCTTCCCTTTTTGTTTCAAAGCCGCGACGGCAGTACTGACGGCGCGTATTTGTGGCATCGCGGTAATAGCCGGAATAAAGCCACGTGCCGCGCTTCTTATCTTTAGATACAGACATCAGCCTCGCCTCCATTCACGACGGAACGCACGGATATAGCCCAGAATACGAAGCCTGGAAGACCAGTCGCCCGCAAGCAGAACACCCTGCCGGCTAGGGCACGCTGGACGGATATACATGGCTGACTCAAACTGTTCCAGGAAGCGGATCATCGTGCAGCCGTCCAGCACGATCAGAGCCGGATGCCCAGCACGGACAGCGCTGGAACCCTTGATCAGACACACATCCCCGCGACAGATGCCCGCGGAATGCATGGAATCATCCGGGCAGATCCATACATAGTCGGCATCTATTCCCTCGGCCAGTGCGCCATAGCTGCCCGGAACGGTAGACTCAACAATAGAGCCGTTAGGTGAGATAAGCGGAAGAAAGCGTACGGGATGCAGCTCCCTGTCTAAAGAATGGCTTATAAGGTCTGTAGCTTTGATATTAAAGAACTCCGCAAGCCTGGACATCTTTTCTGGACGCGGAGTCTTTAGTCCGCGCACCCAGGCAGAAACGGTGTTCTCTGAAACGCCGCAGAAGGCCGCTAGTTCCTTGCGGGAAGCCCCGGATTTTTTCAAAAGTTCAGGCAATCTCTGAGCAAGCAGATCTCGCATAGATTCGTTCATAATTTAATCCTCCTAATCTTAAAGGTTACAAAAAGATTATAGCACAACAAATAAAAAATAATCTAAAAGGTTGACACAGCACGCAAAAGTGCTAAACTTTAGAGCATCTCAAGAGAGGAGCTAGCATATGATGGAACAAATCCAGTTCATGATCCAACACATGAGCCCGGAAGGTCTACGCAGAACGTATGCCATTATACACGGGCTCTGGTTGAGATACGGCACCAGCACAAACACACGCAGGTAGCAGACAAAGGTGCCATGACGAAAGAAGAGCAGTAGCGAAACAAGCTACTGCTCTTCTTTTTTTATTTCGGCACATCCGATAAAGACTTTATAAGCTGGAGAACTAAATCAAACTTATCTGGTGGAAGTTTGAAAAGTCGTTTAAAAGTATCGACTGTATCACCAGACATGTGATTCTCTGCCGCAATTTCATCCAAAAGAGCGTCAGTTGAATCAGTGAACATCTCGCCTTTTCCTTCGGTCAGCCAGAAATAATCAACTTTGAAAACTGAACAAATTAAGCGGATCGCAGAATCTGACAGATTAGCCGTACCTTTTTCTGCTTTAGATATAGTCGACTCAGTCAAACCTAACGGCTCTGCAAATTGCTTCATAGTTAGTTTTAAAGTTTTTCGTAGCATTTTTAACCTCTCGTTCATAGTCCCTCCTCGAATATTATATTAGCTAAAATCTTGGAAATTTCAAGTTTTTTATTGACTAATATGAAATATCCAAGTAGAATGACAATAGAACTTGGAAAGTTCAAGAAAGGAAAGCCTATGACAATCGTAGAAAAAGAAGATACGAAGGATCTAATGAAGTCTTTTGAAAATCTGCCAAAGGAATCCAAGCGATATATCCAGGGGTTCCTAGCCGGGCTGGAAACAGCCGAAAGAAACAGGGAGGACAAGAAAGATGAAAGCAAACACACCAGTAATGCTAATGACAGTGACCGGGGATAAAGGGCTGGAAGCACTCAAAGAGGAGGAAGAATAATGGACAGCAGCAACAGAGGATGGATCGAAGGAATCAATTCCAAGACGATCACTGCACAGAAGTACGTGCAGGAACACATGAGCACGCCTGAACTTTACAGGCAGACAGCAGAGGCAGCCGCAGACCTTGCGCAGACCTGCCTCAAATACGCAAGAGCGCTGGAGGGAGACGATTCCGTCAATTCCTACTTGAGATTTCAGCAGGTAATCGACGTGTACGCGGAGCTGATGAACACCGCAGAAATCACTGCTATCCCGCAGAACATAGAGGCCAAGGCTGTGAAAGCACAGCGATGGGCAGACCAGCTATCAGAGGGACAGGAAGAGAAGCAGACAGTCAGCCCTGCAGAAAAGCAGAAGCTGGACGAGGAAGCAGAAGAACTGCTCCGCCCATTCTTCCCAGAATTAGAAGCCACAACGAACAGCAGCAGCTCATCGAGTAACCCGGGTATCAGAACACGCTCGTTTTTCCCGGAAGAAGAAAGTGAAGGTGCAGACAATGAATGAAGAAAAGCCTCTAGAGGTGCAGCATTTCGAGAAACCGCTCGAGATCCCAAGCTTCATGAACAGAAAGCAGCATGAGGAAGAAGCGGTAAGAGAAGTATTCAGCAATACAGACATCATGCTGATCTGCGGGCTGACAGCAGCAATCCTGCTGATCGTAGCCCTGCAGCTTGGAGCCCTGAGCCTATGAGCGAAGAAAGACTGGAAGACTTCAGGTACAGGATGATGATCCGCGGCTACATGAATAAAAAAGAGTTCCAGAAGTTCATGGACTGCGGGTACAAGACCGCAACGAAACTGTGGAACAGGTTCCTGTCAGATATAAAGGCAGAAGGGCTGGAATGCATAGACGGCGGACGGTTCATGCTGACAAAAAGAGCCATCGGGTGCCTTGGACTGAGTGAAAAGAAGATCATCGAGGCACACGAGAGGTCATAAAAAAGGGCTAGCATTTGATGACGAAGTCAAATACTAGCACAAACACACATGAATATTATATCACAAGCACAAAAAAGGAGACAAGGATGTCGAAAAAGAAGTACAGATTTACAGCGCAGATCGGGGACCAGAAGGTCTCATACCGCAACGAAAGCCTGGAGCAGATTCGAGGCCTGAGAGACTACCTGATCAGAGAGATGCATGATCACACAATCATCTCACCAATCCAGCATGAAGATGATGAAGGCAGCTGGATGGACATAGAAGGAACAACAGAACATGGACAAAAGGGAGGAAAGAAAGAATGTTTGTTGATGTAAGTATCAAGTACACACAGTCAGAACTGAAGGAATGCCAGGAACTGCTGACATTCCTCAGCCAGAACCCGCAGATCAAGGCGGATGCAGAAGCCGATGAAGCAATCGAGCAGGCACACATGGAAGCCAAAGCTACAAAGAAGCCAGAGCCTGCGGCCAAACAGGAAGAAGGCGGCGTGTCATGGAGAAACACGACAGGAGGCTGGACAACAAATGAGTGCACTGAGGAAGAGACGGTAACTGAGAAACCTGTCGAAAAAGAACCGGTGAAGGAATACACCGAAAAAGAAGTGATCGCCGCAAGCGCGGACTTCATCAAGAAGAACAGCCCTGAGGTATTCAAAGGAATCCTCAGCCAGCTGGGCGCAAGAAGCGTCTCCAGCATGCCGAAGGAAAAGTACGCTGAACTGATGGAGGCCATCAATGCCAAGTAGACACGCACTGCTCAGCGCGTCCAGCTCCGAAAGATGGCTGAACTGCACACCATCGGCAAGACTGGAGGAAACAGTACCGGAGAAAGCCTCTGCATACGCTGCAGAGGGCACTCTGGCCCACTCCAAGGCAGAGGAGAAGCTGACAAACTACCTTGAAGGACATCCAAGAAAGAAGGTACAGTGCCCGGACGGAGAGATGGACGAGGCTACAACGAACTACCGGAACTACGTAATCGAGGTGCTGAACGCTGAAAAGAAGAAAGATCAATGCGCGCAGCTGTTCGTAGAGGTAGAGGTTGACTTATCTAAATGGATCCCGGAAGGATTCGGAACCAGCGACGCTGTAGTTGTAAGCACAGACACGCTGCATATCATCGACTTCAAGTATGGAGCGGGCGTACCGGTAAATGCATATCACAACTCTCAATTATTACTCTATGCAGCAGGGACGATGAACATCTACGAGCCTCTGTACGGATTCAGAAACATCACGGTTCATATCTACCAGCCACGCATCGATCACTTCGATTCATACACAACGACCGTGGAAGACCTGGAGAAATGGCTGGAAGGAACAGTACGGCCAATGGCAAAGATGGCCTACGCCGGAGAAGGAAAACAGATGCCTGGAGAGTGGTGCCGCTTCTGCAAGGTCAAGGCAAACTGCAGAGCGAGAGCACGGATGCAGCAGGAAACCGCTGAGAAAAGCAGAATGCTCAACGGAATGCTTCTGAAAGACGACGAAATAGCGGACCTTCTGCCAAGGCTGAAGGAAATGACCGCCTGGGCCAAAGACCTGCAGGAATACGCCCTGGAACAGGCACTGTCGGGCACAAAGTACAGAGGCTACAAGGTAGTAGAGGGAACGTCCAGACGCAAGATCACTGATGACGTGGAAGCCATGAACAGACTGCAGACAGCAGGCTATCCGTACACGGACATCACAGAGACAAGGCTGAAGACAATCACAGAGCTGCAGAAGCTCGTCGGAAAGAACGAACTGCCAAAGGTGCTGGGAGACACGCTGGTCAAGCCGCCTGGAGCACCAACGCTGGTGCCTGAAAGCGACAAGAGACCGGATATCACAGAAGCCTCGGCATTTGAGGCGTTCGGGGAGGAATTCAAATGACAGACAGTCTGACAAGGCAGCAGCTGGTCGCAGACATCTACAGGATTCTGGATGATGTGCTGGACTGCGACTGCGTAAGCTGGAGAAGCGTAGCAGAGAAGCAGGAGGCAGCGATCATCAAGGCACTTGAGATGCTGCTGGAGCTTCAGGAGAGAATAAAATGAAAGACTATCACACAGATGTATCAAGAGACAGAGAAACAGCACTCAACGATGCATATGAATGCTGTGAATACCTGAGAGAAGCGGTAAAAGAGGTCTATGAAGACCTTAAGACTATTGGTCACTATATGTATCAGGCAGAGGAACTGATCGAGCAGGCACAGAAGGATGAGCGATGAAATCAGGGAACTGAGCCAGAAGATCAGACAGCTCAACATAGAAATCATGGGGCTGAAGCACAGCCGCTACAGAACGGACAAGATCAGACAGCTCCACAGGCTGACAAAAAAGAAATATTTAATGCTCAAGGAGGAAAAGAAGGCATGACTAAAGTAAAAACAGGACTCGTAAGACTTACATATGCACACCTTGCAGAGGCGTACGCATTCGATGAGGCAAACACACCAAAGTACAGCACAGGAATGATCATCAGCAAGGATGACAAGTACACAATCGACCAGATCAAGAAGAACTATGAAGAAGCCGTAGAGAGCGGCGTCGAGAAGTTCGGCCAGGGCTTCAGAGCAAAGGCAACACCACTGCTCAGAAAGCCGGGATCAAGAGAAGGTCTCCTGGTTGACGGAGATGAGGATGACAAGTTTGCAGGAAATGCAGACTACAAAAACAGCTGGATTCTTACCGCAAAGTCATCTACAGCACCAGGCGTGCTGGCACTGGAAAAGGGCAAGAGAACACTCAGCCCGGAAGAAATCAGAGAAGCAGTGTACAGCGGATGCTACGCAAAGGTATGCTTCAATTTCTATCCTTTCAGCAAGGCACAGAAGGGCATCGCATGCGGGCTGGATTCCGTTCTCAAAATGAAGGACGGAGAGAACCTCGGCGGACACGGAAACGCACTCGGAGACTGGGAAGATGAAATCGATCAGGCCGTAACAGACAGCCTGGGAGACGACTATGGCGACCTTCTCTAGGAAGCCGAGATACCTGCATATCGACCTGGAGACATACTCCAGCGTCGATCTTGCTGAATGCGGGGTCTACAGGTACGCGGAGAGCGAGGACTTCGAAATCCTCCTCTTCGGTTATGCCTTTGACGACGAGGAAGTAAAGGTACTCGAGCATCCGACACCGGAGAAGCTGTACGACTACGGATTTGTAAAACTCCTCATGGATCCACGCATTACTAAGGTGGCCCACAATGCAGCATTCGAAAGAACCTGCCTCAGTGCATACCTCAGAAAGCTACCACAGACAATTATCAATACATACAGAAGTCCAGACGCGAGGGAGCCTCTGGATTTTCTGCCACCAGAGCAGTGGCAGGACACCATGATCATGGCCGCAGAACTGGGCTATCCGAACAGCCTGGCACAGCTTGGCAATGCCCTGGGACTGCCGGAAGACAAGAAGAAGATGGCTGCAGGAAAGCGCCTGATTCAGTACTTCTGCAGGCCATGCAAGCCTACCGTAAGCAATCATGGAAGGACAAGGAACACGGACACGGACGCCCCTGAGAAGTGGGAAACATTCGTAGAGTACAACAGACAGGACGTAGTCACAGAGAAGTTCATATTTGAAAGACTCAACCGCATCCGCCCCGTACCCGACCAGGAATGGAAGAACTGGCATGTTGACCAGCACATCAACGACAGAGGCATCGGCATAGACGCTGACCTTGTAGGCAAGGTGCTCCAGGAGCACGAGGTGCTGACAGCACAGCTGCAGGAAGAGGCGCACGACCTGACACATCTGGCCAACCCGAACAGCCTCGCACAGCTGAAGAGCTGGATCGAACGACAGGAAGGCCACGCAATAGAGAGCCTGAACAAGACAGCGGTAACTGAGCTGCTGAAGCAGGACATCACGCCACAGACAAGGCGCGCCCTGGAAATCAGACAGGAGCTCGGCAAGACCAGCGTGAAGAAGTATGACTGCTTCCAGCGCAGCGCATGCAGGGACAACAGAGTCCGCGGATGCTTCCAGTTCTATGGAGGCAGAACCGGAAGGTTTGCAGGCAGACTGATCCAGCCTCAGAACTTCCCGAGAAACACATTTGATGACTTCGACGGAGCCAGGGAGCTGGTCAAAAGAGAAGACTGGGAGGCCGTGCAGCTTCTGTACGGCAGCCTGAACGACGTGTTCAGCACACTGATCAGAACGGCCATTGTACCAGAGGAAGGCTACCGATTCGTAGTTGCAGACTACTCGGCCATCGAGGCAAGAGTGACCGCCTGGCTGACACGAGAGACATGGCGCCAGGAGGCATTCAGGGAAGGCAAGGATATCTACTGCGCCAGCGCAACGCAGATGTTCGGAGTGCCGGTCGTAAAGCACGGCGTGAACGGCCACCTCAGACAGAAGGGAAAGATCGCAGAACTCGCCCTGGGCTACGGAGGCGGCGTCAATGCTCTCAAGGCCATGGGTGGAGAAGCCATGGGACTGACAGAGGAAGAAATGACAGACATCGTGCAGAAATGGCGCAAGGCCAGCCCGCACATCAAGAAGTTCTGGTCGAAGCTGGACGATGCCGTAAGGATGGCAATCCAGGGCATCCCGGCGAGACTTGACCGCAACATGGCCGTCTACAGAGATGACGATGTGCTGTTCATCAGACTGCCGAACGGACGCAGCATCGCATACGTCCAGCCGGTGATCGTGGATGATCAGATCTCATACATGGGACTGAACCAGACCACAAGACAGTGGACGCGCATCACGACATGGGGCGGAAAGCTGACAGAGAACGTGGTGCAGAGCATCGCCAGGGACTGCCTGTGCGACACGCTGGCCACGCTGGAGGCGGAAGGCTTCAGACCCGTCATGCACGTACACGATGAAGTCATCTGTGAAGTGCCGAAGGACGAGGCGGAAGCAAGGCTGGCAAGGCTCGAAGAAATCATGGCCACACCGCCAGCCTGGGCGCCGGACATCGTGCTGACGGCTGACGGCTTCCAGAGCGATTATTACAAGAAGGACTAGAGATATGAAAATAGCTACCTGCAAGAACAGGACTCAGAAGACCTACCTGAACAGGGAGGTCACGTGGGAACAGATTCTGGCCAAGCTGGAACACACGACCCGCACAAAAGAGACCCTGGAGGAATACAAAAAGAAAACAAAGGACCAGCAGGCTGACATCAAGGATGTCGGAGGATTCGTGGCCGGAGTGTAGAACGCCAAATTAAAAGGGTAGAAAACTAAAATTATATTCAAATTAAATGAAAAAAAGGATGCAGAAAAAAGACTAAGTCATAGTCAA
>ERZ1026880.972-NODE-972-length-13159-cov-3.922161_pt1 | contig 13159 bp, 10 predicted proteins | sample MGYA00380170_ERZ1026880 | MGnify/ENA primary metagenome ERZ1026880 (study PRJEB33269, sample SAMEA4719806) | human gut metagenome | biome: human-associated habitat; feature: organic feature; material: feces | place: Cameroon | collected 2013-10 ...
GAAGGTTGAGTCTGCACCTTCCAAGCCCGCTCCCCAGACCACCGAGGTCGATCCCACCGCTCCGTATCCCAAACGTCGTCGCGTTGCGCGCACTCAAGAAGCTGCCGACGGTTCCGTCGCAACTGACAGTGCCGAGACCCCGCGTCGCAGGCCTCGCCGTTCAGTGAAGGCCGAAGGCGGAGCAGTCGCATTCGCTGCCGAAGATGCCGCGCAGGCTGTTGTCAATCCCGCCCTCGAGGGCAAAGCCGAGCAGGAAAAAACTTCCGCCGACGTTCGTCCCGGCCGTTCGGTTCGCGGCGAGCGCAAGACCTCGCGTTCCGCCTCCGATGAACAGCAGTCTTCTTCGCAGGCGTTCGCTCAGGGCGATTCTCAGAGCGAAGGCCAGGGTGCAGCTTCGGGCAATGGCAAGAACAAGGCCGGCGCCAAGAGGCAAGGCAACCGCAACAGCGATCGCGGCAACGGCAACCGCAACGACCGGAACAACGGCAACCGCAACGATCACAATGCGCGCAACCACAACGGCCGCAACAAACGCGATCGCAATCGCGAGGTCGAGCCCAGCGTCACCCGTGAGGGCCTGGCCGAGCTAAAGGTCGCCGATCTTCGCGCGAAGGCCGCCGAGCTCGAGCTTGACGTCACCGGGCTGAAGAAGGCCGAGTTGGTTGAGGCCGTGTACAACGCAACCGTCAAGGCTGAGGGCTTCCTTGAGGTGTCGGGCATTCTCGACATCCTTGCCGACGGTTACGGTTTCGTGCGCACGCAGGGCTATCTGCCCAGCGAGAACGACTGCTATGTCGGTCTTTCGCTGGTCAAGCGCAACGGTCTGCGCAAGGGCGATCTTGTCGTGGCGCAAACCAGGCCCGTCCGACCGAACGAGAAGTATCGCGCCATCCATAAGATCATCTCCGTGAACGGCACCCCGGTTGAAGAGCTTGGCCGTCGTGTGCGTTTCGCCGATCTCACGCCTGTTTACCCGCAGGAGCGTCTGCGCATGGAGCATGGCAAGAACACCATCACCTCGCGCGTGATCGATTTGGTTGCCCCCATCGGCAAGGGTCAGCGTGGCCTTATCGTCTCGCCTCCGAAGGCGGGCAAGACCACCATCTTGAAGGACATCGCGGCTTCCATCAGCGCTAACAATCCCGAGGTGCACCTGATGTGCCTGCTCATCGACGAGCGACCCGAGGAAGTTACCGACATGGAGCGCTCCATCAAGGGCGAAGTGGTGTCGTCTACGTTCGACATGCCGGCTGACAACCACATTGCGTGCGCTGAGATGGTCATCGAACGTGCGAAGCGCTTGGTCGAAAACGGTCAGGACGTCGTCATCCTGTTGGACTCCATCACGCGTCTGGCTCGTGCCTACAATCTGGCGCAGCCCGCCAGCGGCCGTGTTCTTTCCGGCGGCGTCGACTCCACGGCGCTGTATCCGCCGAAGAAGTTCCTGGGTGCCGCGCGCAACATCGAGAACGGCGGATCGCTTACCATCTTGGCTTCGGCTCTTATCGACACCGGATCCAAGATGGACGAAGTCATCTTCGAGGAGTTCAAGGGCACGGGCAATATGGAGCTCAAGCTCGACCGCAGCCTTGCTGACAGGCGCATCTTCCCGGCAATCGATGCCGTCGCCAGCGGTACGCGCAAGGAAGAGCTGCTCATGGACGCACAGGTCGCGCCGTTGATCTGGGCTGTTCGTCGCATTCTTGCCAATATGAACAACACCGAGCGCGCAACCGACACGCTGATCAAGTCCATCAAGCAGACCGAGAACAACGAGGAATTCCTTCTGCGCATGGCGCGCAAAGCGCACCAGGGCACCAAGGTCGATTCTCTTGAGCTGTAACCTTTGAAGGTTAGGATGAACGATGACCGAGGATGAAAACAACCTGAACCCTCAGGCCGCGTCGCCGACGCCTGCGCCGCAGCAAACTCAGCCGAGCCCCGTTCCGCCTGCGCCGCAAGCGGGGCAGGGCGGTCCCATTCCGCCGAGCGGCTACACGCCCTCGCAGGCTTCGGGCTTCAACGGCGCAGCGCAGTCGCAAGCTCAGGCTCAGGCGCAATCTCAGGCTCAGGCGGCGCCGAACGCCTACGCGCCGTACGCGACGCCGCCGCAGCCTGCTTCTGCGCCGGCTCCCGAAAAGAAGAAGTCGCGCGGTTGGATCGTCGCCATCGTAGTGGTTGTCGCCCTGCTTATCGTGCTGCTTGTGTCCATCACGTCGTGCACCAGCATGGTGAAGTCGATTGTGGGCCCATCCTCCTCGGGCATTGAAATCGCGAACGACGACAACAGCGTTGCGGTTATCGATGTAGACGGAACCATCCAGTACGACGGCACTTCAAACAGCCCCGAGGGATTCAAGCAGCTGCTTGATGAGGCGGCCGATGACGACAACACTATCGCCGTCGTCCTGCGCGTCAACTCGGGCGGCGGCACGGCCACCGCAGGCGAGGAAATGGCCACGTATCTGAAGGAGTTTCGCGAGGATACGGGTAAGCCGGTTGTGGTGTCCAGTGCGTCGCTTAACGCCAGCGCGGCCTACATGATCTCGTCGCAGGCTGACGCCGTTTTCGTGGCAAGGACCACCGAGATCGGCGCGATCGGCACGGCCATGCAGAGCACCGACTTCTCGGGCTTGCTCGAGAAGCTGGGAATAAGCGTGGACAATATCACGTCGTCTGAAAGCAAGGATTCCAGTTACGGCACGCGTCCCCTCACCGAAGAGGAGCGCGCGTACTATCATAACATGGTCGATGAGATCAACGAGGTGTTCATCGAGATCGTGGCCGATGGCCGCGGCAAGTCCGTCTCGTGGGCTCGTTCTATGGCAACGGGCATGGTCTTCACCGGCCAGACGGCTGTGAAGAACGGCATCGCCGATGAAATCGGAACGCTTGAGGATGCATGCGCATATGCGGCCAAGCTTGCGGGCGCGCGATCCTACAGTACGTACGACCTGCATCTTTCCGGCCTCTACGACTTTTCTAGCCTCTCGAGCCTTTTGGGAGAGAGCAAATCAGACAGCGATTTGGCATTGCTTTTGAAGGAGCGATCCGAACATGCAGTTCAATAACAACGAAACCTATCTGCGCGATCAGCGTTTGACGTGGCCTGCTCGTGCGGTCGTCACGGCGGGCATGCCGTATGGCAACAAGCCGCTTCATTTCGGCCACATCGCCGGCGTTTTCGTGCCCGCCGACGCGTACGCGCGCTTCCTGCGCGACCGTATCGGTTCGAAAAACGTGCGCTTCATCAGCGGAACCGACTGCTTCGGCTCGCCCATCAACGAGGGCTACCGTAAGTTGGTCGAATCCGGTGAGTTCGAAGGCACTATCAACGATTACGTCGCTCGCAACCACGATGCCCAGAAGGCCACGCTCGACGCGTACGACATCAGCCTGTCCATTTACGAGGGCTCGGGTATCGGTCATGCGGGTGAGGTTCATCAGCGCGTGTCCAGCGAGTTCATCACTCGTTTGCACGAGAACGGCTTTCTTCAGAAGCGCTCGACCCTTCAGTTCTACGATACGCAGGCCCAGACGTTCTTGAACGGACGTCAGGTTCACGGCCATTGCCCGGTGCAAGGATGCAAGTCTGAGCATGCCTACGCCGACGAGTGCGACCTTGGCCATAGCTACGCCCCCGAGGAACTTATCAAGCCCGAATCGTCCCTTACTGGCACGGTTCCCGAGATGCGTCCGGTCGAGAACTGGTACTTCGACCTGCCTGCATTCGCGGAGTACCTGCGCGAACACGTGGCGACTCTTCGGGAGAACGACAACGTTCGCGACATCGTCCCCCAGGTCATCAGCGAGTTCCTAGGTGCGCCTATCATCTACGTGAAGAACGACCTGCGCGACGACTACGAGGCGCTTGCGGCCGATCTTCCGGCTCATGAGCTGCACGAGGCCCCGAAGGGCAAGCAAAGCTTCGAGCTTGAGTTCAAGTCCATCGACGAGCGCGATATGGCCCGCGACGTGCTTCGCAACCGCGGACTTCGTTTCCGCACCAGCAAGGCGCTGGTGCCGTTTCGCATCACCGGCAACATCGAGTGGGGCGTAAAAGCCCCGGTTATCGATGGGATAGAGGGCCTTACCGTATGGTGCTGGCCTGAAAGCCTGTGGGCGCCCATCTCGTTCACCATCGCGGCGAACGATGCGCTTGGTCTGCCGGTCGACACGTGGAAAGATTTCTGGTGCAGCCCCGATGCGGCGGTTTACCAGTTCATCGGCCAGGACAACCTGTACTTCTACGGCGTGGTTCAGCCTGCTTTGTGGAAGGCCCTGCAGCCCGGCGAGATCTTCTCGCACGAGGCAACCGACCACCCGCTTCGCCAGACCACGCTTGTCGCCAACCATCATGTGCTTCTTGGCAACAAGAAGGCGTCGTCCTCGGGTTCGGTCAAGCCGCCAACTGCTGACGAGCTGCTTGATTTCTACACCGTTGAACAGCTTCGCGCGCACTTCCTAGCGCTCGGCCTTGACCAAAAGTCGGTCGGCTTCAAGCCGAAGCCCTTCACGGCGTCGCCTGAGGAACGTGACGACCCGCGTGTTGCCGACCCTGCTTTGAAGGAAGGCGCGCTTTTGACCAACGTCTTCAACCGTTTGGCGCGAAGCGTTCTGTATGAAGCCAAGAACAACTTCGAGGGCAAGGTGCCGCTTGACGACCCTTCGTCCGAAGTTGTGGCGCTCGTGCATCGCACGCTGCGTTCGTACGACCAGCTTATGCAAAAAGCAGAGCTTCATTCTGTGATGTCAATCATGGACGAGTTCATTCGTGCGGCGAACAAGCATTGGGCCGACGGCATCAAGGCCGCCGAGAACAACGGCGACGAGTCGCTGCGTCGTCAGGTGCTTTCCGATTCCGCGTACCTGCTGTGGGCGGCCACCATGCTCATGCACCCCATCGTCCCCGCAGGCTGCGAGGAGATCTGCTCGTATCTGAACTTCCAGCCCGAAACGTTCTTCAGCTGGGACCACGATTTTCTGACGCTTGCCGAGCTGGCTGAACAGGGTGAGGACGATCATCCGGTGCGCGAGCTTCCGCCTCGTACCGACTTCTTCAAGAAACATCCATCCCAGTTCAAGAAGTAAATCGGTCGTAAAAAAGACCATAACGAGACTTTGAACAGGTTTTTTGGAAGATTAAGGCGCATGTCGGCTGTTTGTGCAGTTGCCATGCGCCTTCTTGATTAGGTAACGGTTTTGGTGTCCTGATTTTGGTGTGCTAAGCTAATCCCTGTCGTTTCATGACGAAATACCGCCAATGAAGGCAGTCGGAACGCTAACCGAATGAACTTTAAACGCACGCTTGTCAAGCTCACGGCTGTCACTGCAGATGAATATGCAAACGGAGGATCTTATGCAAAAGGCTCTGCACGCTGACGTAAAGAACCGTCTTATCGTGGGTGTTTCCAGCGCAGCCCTTGCTGCGTCGCTGATCACCTTGGGAATGCCGGCCAACATCACTCCGGCTTATGCCGATACCGCTGCCGAGCTCCAGGCGCAGGCCGATGCCGCGCTGCAGGAACTCACTTCCATGCAGGATGTCGCAAACTCTTACTATAACGAATACATCCAGGCTCTTGCCGATTACGAGCAGGCCGCCCGTCTTCGCGACGAGGCCAAGGCTCAAATCGACGAGCTGAACGAACAGATCGCCGACATCCAGGATCGCCTGGGCGACCGCGCTCGTTCCATGTACCGTTCCGGTTCGTCCTCTTCGCTCGACCTTCTCTTGGGTGCCACTTCCTTCGAGGAGTTCACCACCAGCTGGGATCTTCTTGGTCGCATGAACGAGAACGACGCCGACCTTGTCCAGCAGGCCAAGGACCTTCGCGAGGAAGCCGCGAAGAAGCAGGAAGAGTACGACAAGCAGGCCGCTACTGCTCAAACCAAGGCTGACGAAGCCTCTCAGCTGTATGAGAAGGCCAATGAAACCATCCTTCAGATGCAGGCCTCTTACGACAGCTTGAGCGCCGAGGCTCAGTCGGCTTACGCTGCCGAGTCCGCTTATGCGCAGGCCGCTGCGGCGTATGGCGCAACCATCAATTCTGACGGCACCGTCTACGATTCCACCACGGGTCAAACCTACTCGTCCGTGTCGTCTTACACGGCGGCAACCGGCAATTCCATCGTTGACCGCGCTCGCGCCATGATCGGCTCCGCTTACGTTTGGGGCGGCACCGGCGGCTCTTGGGGCGGCTTCGACTGCTCCGGCTTGGTCAGCTACGCCATCACCGGTCAGACGGGCAACCGTTTGGGCAACACGTACACCTTCATGGGCTACAACCAGGCGAGCACCGCTCAGCCCGGCGACTTGGTCGTCAACGGCGGTCACGTTGCCATCGTTTCCGGCGTAGACGCCAACGGCAAGGTCACCAGCATCATTCACGCTGTCAACCAGCAGCAGGGCGTTGCCGAAACTGGCATGAACGGTTACTTCTCCGAGGGCGATTACACCATCGTCCGCCCGAACTAACGGCGGCGCAATGGCTTCGCATATCGAAGCATTCAGCGACGGCAGCTCGCGCGGCAACCCGGGTCCTGGCGGCTACGGTTCTATCCTGCGGTTTGTCGACTCGAAGGGCGTTGTTCATGAGCGCGAGTTCTCGTGCGGTTACAAGCGCACCACCAACAACCGCATGGAGCTGATGGGCGTCATCGTTGCGCTTGAGGCCCTGAACCGTCCTTGCGACATCACGTTCTACACCGATTCGCAGTACGTGGTGAAGGCCTTCAACGAGAACTGGATCGCCGGATGGCTCAAGCGTGGTTGGGTTAACTCGCAGAAGAAACCCGTCAAGAACGTCGATCTCTGGAAGCGTCTTCTTGCTGCTAAGGAGCCTCACCGCGTTACATTCGAGTGGGTTCGCGGTCATAACGGCCATCCCGAAAACGAGCGTTGCGATGCCTTGGCAACCGCGGCTGCCGACAGCGACAGGCTTATCGAAGACAAGGGATTTACCGAGTAGGCGACTGTCGCTCGACTAGTTTTGAATGCGCCCGACATCGGGCGCATTGTCGTATTCGGCGCGAATGAAAGGTGCCAACCATGGATGTGCGCTTTGTTGCCGTGGAAACCGCGGAGGATCAGGAAAAGCTCGCAAAACTGGCTGATGAGGTTTGGCATGAGTATTGGCCGCCTATCATCGGCAAGGCTCAAACCGACTACATGGTCGATAAGTTCCAAAGCGTCGATGCCATTAGGTTCGATATTGCCGAGCACGGCTATGAATACTGGTTTGTGGTGGATGAGAACGACAAGGTCGTCGGCTTCACCGGCGGCAGGGAAGAGCGGGAAACCAACCGCTACTTCATTTCGAAGATCTACCTTGTGGCGGGTGAGCGTGGGAAACATTATGCATCCAAGATCATCGGCTTCTACACGGACTTGTGCCGCGAGCGCGGTTTCCGGGCCATGTATTTAAGCGTCAACAAGCACAATGAGCTTGGCTTAAGGGCTTACAAGGGTAAGGGTTTCACCATCATCGAATCCGTTATGAACGACATCGGCGGCGGCTTCGTGATGGACGATTACGTCATGCAAAAGGACGTCTAGCGACTTGTGTCGATGGGGCAGGTGGCGAACATAGTTGAAACGAAGAAGCGGCTCGATTGCTCGAGCCGCTTCTGCTGTTTACCTCTGCCGTGTGCCGCGAAAACGATGCGCTTGAAGGTGCGTGAGGCTGCGCCGTTAGTTCAAGCCTGCGGCTTCGGCGATGATGGCCTTAAGCTCGGGGATGCCTGTGCCCTTCTCGGCCGAGGTGACAACCCAGGGGGTGCCTTCTCGAACGCCAAGCTGCTTGCACAGGGCAGCGGCCTGCGCGTTGCACTTCGAACGTGAGAGTTTGTCGCCCTTCGTGAACACGATGGCGTAGGGCAGGTCGGATTCCTGCAGGAAGCTGACCATGTTCTCGTCAAGCTCACTGGCAGCGTGACGAATGTCGATGAGCGAGCAGACCAATGCGAAGTTGCGGTCCTGCGCGAAGTAGCCCTCGATCAGGCGCGACCAACGGTTGCGCTCGGACTTGGATACCTTTGCGTAGCCGTAGCCCGGCAGGTCGACGAAACGCGCGTCCTTCGATTTGTAGAAGTTGATGGTTGCCGTTTTGCCCGGGTTCTGCGAGACGCGGGCGAGTTGCTTGCGGTTGAACAGCTTGTTCAGCAGCGAAGACTTCCCGACGTTCGATCGACCGGCAAAGGCGATTTCGGGAAGGGTGGAGGGAACGATCTGTGCGACTGTGCCGAAAGACAGTTCGTATTCAACGTGTTGGAAGTCCATGTAAACCGTCCTGGTTCGTGTGATTTCGTGTCTTCCCATTTTACACGCTTGGTTTGACGTGGTCGCTCGATTGCAGCTGATGCCGGCGGTTGGCTACACGGTTTCACCATCACTGAAGCAATTTGCGAAATCGTGACGATGGTGTGTAAAAATTCACCGTGGTGAACAAATAATGTATGACGCGTCTAACATACGGATTCATCAAGGTATTTGACGGAACAACTTAGCTAGAGGAAACAACAATCTATTACCAGTAGAAAGTCAACCTTGGCTTACGCATTAAGTTAACCAATTATTAAGGTAAGAAGTGGGTAATATGGTTGTATCGTCGATACCCTGAACGGTAGGAACGCCGCGGTCTATGCCGCGACGTGATCGTATCGACACGCTATTGAAGAAAGGGAGCAACATGAAGAAGCAGACGAAGAACAACTGGCTGTTCACCGGCATCGGTTTTTTGGCTGGCACCGCGGGCATCGCCGCAATCACCAGCGAGACCGCCAAGAGGGGCTACGTGCACGCCATGGCTCAGGGCATGAAGTGCAAGAAGGGCTACCAGGACATGGTCGAGGCCGCCAAGGCCGAGTACGACGACATCGTCGCCCAGGCAACCTACATCAGCGTCTCCGAGGAAGAGGTCGAGGCCGCCAAGGCAGAGGCTGACGCCGAATAGTCGAAAGCGGGCGTGCGGGACGGAAGGCCGTCAAGCACGCCCGCATTGTCTTTACCGTTACTGTATGTGCGCCTTCTGGCGCGCTTTAAAACGGAAGAAGTTCGTTTCCAATGAAATATTCGATTGAAAAAGAATACCCGGGCCATCTTCGAGTGAAGCTTCATGGCCCAGTGCCTCAGGAAGATCTGGGCGCGCTCGAGGCGGTTCTGAAGAAGAGCCCCGCGATTGTCGATTTCCGCGTCTACCCTCGTATCGGTTCACTGACCTTGGCATATTCGCCAGAAACCGACGGCCGTAAGCGCGCGATGGCATATCTTTGCGCCATCGACAAAGAGATGATCGATGCATCGCGCGAGGGTCATTCGATTTCCACGCGTTCCATGACGCAGAACCTTCTGCTTGATCTTGCGACCATGACGGGCGTCTATTTCGCACGGCGTCTGTTCTTGCCCGCTCCGATTTCATGGGCTTTGACCCTGTGGAGCTTCCGCACCTTCCTTGCCGACGCTCTGCGTTCTTTGGGCAAGGCCAGGCTTGACGTTCCCGTTCTTGACGCATCGGCTGTTGCCATGTCGCTTGTCCAGGGCGATAAGACCACTGCAGGCGAGACCATGTTCCTTTTGCATGTGGGCGAAACCCTTGAGGATTACACGCAGGCGCAGTCGGAAAGCGCTCTGATCGACGCTCTTATGGATCTTGCGGAGACCGCGCATAAGGTTGAGGGCGACATCGAGCGCGAGGTCAGGGCAAGTGACCTGGTGAAGGGCGATGTCATCGTCGTTCGCATGGGTATGCCCATACCCGTTGACGGCGAGGTCGTTTCCGGGAACGCCATGGTCAATCAGGCGTCCCTTACGGGCGAATCCGCAGCGGTCAATCGTTCGGTCGGCGACAGCGTTTTCGCGGGCACTTCGGTTGAGGCCGGCGAGATCCTTGTTCGCGTCAGCAGCGATCCCGGTGAAACTCGTTTGCGATCCATCGTGTCGCTGGTGAAGAATGCCGATCAGTACCGTTCGCCTCGTCAGGCGCATCGCGAGGAGCTTGCGAACCGTATCGTTCCGTGGAACTTCCTGCTGGCTGGAATCGTTGCTTTGACGACGCGCGATATCGTGCGCACTTCTGCTGCGCTGATGGTTGACTACTCGTGCGGATTGAAGCTCACGGGGTCCATCGCCGTGCTTTCGGCCATGAGCCAGTCTGCAAAAGCCGGGTTCACGGTTAAGGGCTCGAAGTACTTCGATGCGGTCGAACAGGCCGATGCCATCGTCTTCGACAAGACCGGCACCCTAACCGAGGCGACGCCCCAGGTTTCGAAGGTGTTTTCGCTTGATGGCAGCCCCAAAGACGACATCTTGCGTTTTGCCGCGTGCCTCGAAGAGCATTTCCCGCATCCTGTTGCGCGCGCCGTGGTGAACGCCGCAGCCCGGGCGGGTTTGAACCACCGTGAGCGCCACGCCGAAGTGGAGTATGTCGTTGCCCATGGCATTGCCAGCTCGCTTGACGGAAAGCGTGTGGTGATCGGGTCTGAACACTTCGTCGTCGAGGACGAGGGAGTCGTCATCACCGATGACCAAGCGGCTGTTATAAGGGATCAGGGCAACGGGATGTCGCCTTTGTACCTTGCGGTTGACGGGGCCTTGGTCGGCGTCATTTACATCGAAGATCCGATCAAGCCTTCTGCGGCTAAGGCCGTGAAAGAGCTGCGCGCCCTTGGTTTCAAGCGCTTGGTCATGCTCACGGGCGATCACGACCATACCGCTGAGCGCATCGCGAAGGAAGCGGGGCTTGACGAGTACCGTGCCAACATGCTTCCCGAAGACAAGCATGCATTCGTCAAACAGCTGAAAGACGAGGGCTACAACGTCATGATGGTGGGCGACGGCGTGAATGACGCTCCGGCGCTTGCCCTTGCTGACGTTGGCATCGCCATGGGGCAGGGAACGGCGGTTGCCAAGGAAGTCGCCGACATCACGCTGACGGACGGCGATCTTGCATCGCTGGTCACGCTGCGCAGGCTTTCGGTTGAGCTTTCGCATCGATTGGACAGCACGTTCAGAACCGTTCTGGGCTTGAACTCGCTGTTCCTTGCATTGGGAATCGCCGGCGCGATCACCCCGCAGACGTCGTCGCTTGTGCATAATGCTTCGACTATCGCCTTGTCGGTGGCATCGGGCAGGGGCTTCAACGTGGGATAGCCAAGCGTGGGATAGCCGAATTGTGGATATTGGGGCCTTGCTGGAATTAGGTGTTCTCAGCAGGGCCTCTTCGTATTAAACTAGACGGGTTTCTAATCACACATGCTTTGGCGACTCGATCCGCTAGTGGCCACCGGAAAAGGCTGCGGACTTCGGGGAAGACCCAAAGCAGAGGACTAACGAATGGAGAAATGAATATGGCGAAAGTCAGTATTCAGACCCTGCTCGACGCAGGCGCGCACTTCGGTCATCAGACCCGTCGCTGGAACCCCAAGATGAAGCCTTACATCTTCGGCAACCGTGGCGACATCTACATCCTCGACCTGAAGCAGACCCTTCTCGGTCTTGACCAGGCCTACACCTTCGTCTCCGAGCTCACCAAGAACGGCGGCACCATCCTCTTCGTCGGCACCAAGAAGCAGGCTCAGGAAGCCGTTGCTGACGCTGCCAACCGTTGCGGCATGCCTTATGTCAACGCTCGCTGGCTCGGCGGCATGCTCACCAACTTCACCACCATCCGCTCCCGCGTGAAGCGCATGGAAGAGCTCGAGGCTATGGACGCTGACGGCCGCATGGCCCTTCTCCCCAAGAAGGAGCAGATCCTGCTGCACAAGGAGCTCGCCAAGCTGCAGACCAACCTCAACGGCATCCGCAACATGGCTAAGACCCCCGACGCCATCTTCGTCATCGACACCAACCGTGAGGGCATCGCCATCAACGAGGCTGAGCGCCTGAACATCCCGGTTGTCGGCACCCTCGACACCAACTGCGATCCCGACGACGTCGACTACGGCATCCCCGCAAACGACGACGCCATCCGTTCGGTCAAGCTGCTTGCCGACTTCATTGCCGACGCTGCTATCGCCGGTATTGGTGCCCCGGTTACCGCCGAGGAAATGGCCGCTGAGGCCCCCGCAGCTGAAGCTGCTGCTGAGTAGTTCAAATAACTGCATGAGCCCGCCTTCGGGCGGGCTTTTCGAAGGAAAGGAACACGCATGGCTAACATCACCGCTGCCATGGTTAAGGAACTTCGCGAGATGACCGGCGCTGGCATGATGGAGTGCAAGAAGGCTCTGGCCGAGGTCGAAGGCGATATGGAAAAGGCCATCGACGTTCTGCGCACCCGTGGCCTTGCTGCTGCTGCCAAGAAGGCCGGTCGCGCTACCAACGAGGGCACCGTCGCTGCTCTGCTGTCTGACGACGCCAAGTCCGGTGTCGTTCTCGAGCTCAACTGCGAGACCGACTTCGTTGGCATGAACGAGAAGTTCAAGGCTTACGCCGACCGCATGGCCAAGGTTGCTCTTGACAACAAGATCTCCGACGTCGAAGCTCTTAAGGCTACTGCCGACGCTGACGGCGAGACCGTTGAGGCTATTCTCACCGACTGCGTCCATGTTATGGGCGAGAACACCACCCTCAAGCGCGTCCAGGTCGTCGAGTCCGGCGCTGTTGCTTCTTACATCCACATGGGTGGCAAGATCGGTGTTTTGGTTGAGTTCGAGGTTGAGGGCATCGACCCCGCTACCAACGAGTTCCAGGCTTATGGCCGCGACGTCGCTATGCAGGTTGCCGCTATCCCCGCCGTTGCCGCTAACCGCGAGCAGGTTCCTGCCGAGGTCATCGAGCACGAGATGAGCATCTACAAGGCTCAGGCAGCTGAGTCCGGCAAGCCCGAGGCCATTCAGGAGAAGATCGCCACTGGCCGTCTGGAGAAGTTCTACAAGGAGAACTGCCTCACCGAGCAGGAGTTCGTCAAGAATTCCGACCAGACCATCCAGCAGTACACCGATGCTACCGCCAAGCAGCTCGGCGGCACCATCAAGGTTGTCAACTTCGTGCGTTTCGCTTTGGGTGAGTAATTGCCCGCGGGCGCGAGTTCCTCGGAACGAGCGAGCCGCGTAGGCCAAGGCTTAAAGCCCGCGGCAGCCGAGCGCGCTTCGTCGAAGCGCAGCGACAGCTGCAAAAGCTTGCGGAGTTCCTCGGAACGAGCGAGCCGCGTAGGCCAAAGGG
>ERZ1026880.974-NODE-974-length-13114-cov-9.863083_pt1 | contig 13114 bp, 10 predicted proteins | sample MGYA00380170_ERZ1026880 | MGnify/ENA primary metagenome ERZ1026880 (study PRJEB33269, sample SAMEA4719806) | human gut metagenome | biome: human-associated habitat; feature: organic feature; material: feces | place: Cameroon | collected 2013-10 ...
ATCTGTGCGGAGATCGAAGAAGAAATTTCCGAACTGGATGATGATGAGAAAAAAATGTTCCTGGAAGATCTGGGACTTAAGGAATCCGGTCTTGAGAAACTTGTAAGAGCAAGCTACAGTCTTCTTGGATTAATGAGCTTCCTGACTTCAGGTGAGGATGAGACACGTGCATGGACGATCAAGATTGGCACAAAAGCTCCTCAGGCAGCCGGAAAGATCCATACAGATTTTGAGCGTGGATTTATCAAGGCAGAAGTTGTTAATTATAAAGATCTTCTTGACTGTGGTTCCTATGCAGGAGCAAGAGAAAAGGGGCTTGTCCGCATGGAAGGAAAAGAATACATTGTTCAGGATGGAGATGTGATCTTATTCAGATTTAATGTATAATGAAGGTGTTTTATGAATATGTCGATTCGTTTTCCACATTTAGGTATCAACCTTGGATATGTGGGTAAAACTGTTTCGGTTTTTGGGTTTGAAATTACCATATATGGGATTTTTATAGCAGTCGGAATGCTTGCCGGGCTTTCCTTTATCATCCTGCAGGCAAAGAGACAGAACCAGGATCAGAATCTTTATCTGGAGGCACTGATCCCGGGAGTCGTGTTTGGCGCGGTGAGTGCCAGAGTATGTTATATAGCTCTGCACTGGAAAATTTTTGCTAAAGAACCTCAGCGGGCATTATGGGATATCCGTACGGGCGGAATGGTCATGTATGGTGCACTTCTTGGCGGTATAGCAGCTTTGGCTGTTTTCTGCAAGATCAGGAAGCTGTCATTTGGAAGAATGGCAGATACCATCATCCCTGGTGTGGTCATCAGTCAGATGATCGGAGTGTGGGGGAATTTTTTCAGCAGAGAGTATACAGGAAGATATACAGACAGCATTCTGGCTATGCAGCTTCCGGCAGAGACTTTAAGCGGTGCAAGGCTGACGGCAGAAATGCAGGAAAATATAGTGAAGATAGGAGATATTTCCTATGTTCAGGTGCATCCGCTGTTCATTTATGAGAGTCTGTGGTGCTTTTTTCTGCTGTGTGTGCTTCTTATTTATACGAAACGGAAGAAATTTCAGGGAGAGATCTTTATGAGATATCTTGCCGGATACGCGTTGGGAAAAGCAGGAATTGAATTTCTGTGTACGGACAGAATCTGTATTCCGGGAACGGAGATTTCCGTTTTTGTGCCGGTTTTAGCAGGGATTTTTGTGATATTCAGCATCGTTGCGACTGTAAGGCGTATTCTTTCCAAGAAGCGTGAAAAGATTCACAGACGTCGGCTGGAAGAGCGTTATGCAAAGGAGGAAAAATCCTCACGAGGCTATGAAGATATGCAGAGCTTTGAAGATGTCAGGGATGAGTTTCGGGAAGTTTTTGCAGAGGCAAAAGAGAAACCATCAGAGGAAGCCAATCCTGAAAAATCCGAGGAATTACAGAAACCGATTTCAGATTCTAAATAAACAAAAGATGCGATAAATAATAAAATCTAAAGGGAAGTTTTCTTGAAAAAACATAAGAAAACTTCCTTTTTTCAGAGAAAAAAAGAGGCTTGCATGCATTAAAAAAACTCAGATTCCCACTTGTAATTTAACAGTAAATGGGGTAGAATTGTTTCATAAGTGGTAGAAAGTGGTGAATAGTGGTGGGGAATGGAGAGAATGTGGCAGACTTGACAGCTCCACCAGAGATGTACGAAGGGGAAAATCGTACTCTTGAGAGCAGGTGAGTTTTATGTTCATGGGAGAATACAATCATGTAATAGATGCGAAGGGGCGTCTGATCATTCCCGCCAGGTTCAGAGAACTTTTGGGAGAAGAGTTTATCATGACCAGAGGATTGGATGGTTGTCTTTCAGTTTATCCCATGGATGAATGGGAAACATTCGAGAAGAAACTCAGAGCCTTACCACTTACAAATAAAAATGCGCGAACCTTCACACGTTTCTTTGTAGCAGGTGCCACAAACTGTGAACTGGACAGGCAGGGGAGAGTCCTTGTGCCACAGCCGCTAAGGGAATTTGCCGGTCTGGAGAAAGAAGTGGTACTCACAGGAAACCTGAACCGGATTGAGATCTGGAGCAAGGAAAAGTGGAGCGAGAACTGCAATTATGATGATATGGACAGTATCGCAGAGAGTATGCGGGATATGGATATCATCATCTGAGCAATACGCCGGAAAGAAATCCAACAGGAGACGGATATGGAATTTAAGCATAAGTCTGTATTACTGGAAGAAACCATTGACGGCTTGAATATTAAGCCGGACGGGATCTACGTGGATGGAACGCTGGGAGGAGCAGGGCACGCAAGAGAAGTGTGCCGCAGACTTTCTGCCAAGGGGAGATTTATTGGCATAGATCAGGACCAAGATGCAATAGTTGCTGCGAGTGACAGGCTGGCCGCCTACGAGGACAGAGTGACGATCATTCGCAGCAATTATTGTTACATGGCTAATGAACTTCACAGCCTGGGAATCCAGAAAGTCAACGGAATTGTTTTAGACCTGGGAGTTTCATCGTATCAGCTGGACAATGAAGAGCGGGGATTTACCTATCGGACAGATGCACCTCTGGATATGAGGATGGATCAGAGGCAGAGCAGGACAGCCGCTGATATTGTCAATGGTTATGAAGAGAAAGAACTGTACCGTATCATTCGTGATTACGGTGAAGATAAATTTGCAAAGAATATAGCGAAGCACATTGTGGCGGCCAGACAGCAGAGTCCGATCCGCACCACCGGAGAGCTGACAGAGATCATTCGTCAGTCTATTCCGATGAAGATGCAGGTAACCGGAGGACATCCGGCGAAGCGGACGTTTCAGGCAATTCGCATTGAGTTAAACAGAGAACTGGATGTTCTCAGAGAATCACTGGATGGAATGATCGATCTCCTTGATGATGGAGGAAGAATATGTATTATCACGTTTCATTCTTTAGAGGATCGTATTGTTAAGACGATCTTCCGCAAAAACGAAAATCCATGTACATGTCCATCGGACTTTCCGGTGTGTGTATGCGGCAAAAAATCCAAAGGAAAAGTTATCACCAGAAAGCCTATTCTTCCAACGACAGCAGAACAGGAAGAAAACCCAAGATCTAAAAGTGCAAAACTGAGGATTTTTGAGCGGAGATTTTCAGACTGAAATATAGGAGTTGAAGGGCGTAGATGGAAAGGACAAACAGGGCAGTTACAAACAGAAAAGGCAAAGTAAATGCAAGAAATGCCCGTGGGATGTATATAGATGGAAATACAGTAAAGAGACTGCAGGAGGTGCCGGGACGCAGACCGGCGGCTTCCCGGGAGCAGTCTGTGAAGCATAGAAGTACAACACGCACAGTAACAGCCGGCACTCAGAGAATAAGTCGTGAGACCAGGCGTAACCGTGAGAAGGCAATGAGTATGGGACGTGGATTTGTAACGTTCCTGGCAGTTGTAAGTGTGGCAGTGTTGTTTTGCTGTGTCAACTATCTTCAGCTGAAGGCAGAGCTGACAGGAAGGATTAAATCCGTAGCAAGTCTGGAATCCGAATGGGCTCAGCTTAAAGAAGAAAATGATGCATATGAAAGTCAGGTGACATCGGAAGTTGATCTGGATCAGATCAGAGAAACCGCGATCGGCCGTCTGGGAATGAACTATCCCACTGACAGTCAGAAGAAGACTTACAGTGTGCCAAGCAGCAGTTATGTGAGACAGTATCAGGATGTACCCTGAAAGTAAGAGGTGAGAATTTGAGCGATACCAGACAGAGGAAACGTAAGAAACCTCAACCAAAAATCAATCATACCATGCGGGGAAAGCTAGTAGGACTATTTGCAGTAGTAATACTAGCTTTAGTTTGTTTGTTGGGACGTATTACGTATATTAATGCGACCAGTGGAGCCAAGTATAAGAAACGAGTGCTTCTGCAGGCACAGCAGTCCTATCAGAGCAGTGTACTTCCGGCCAAGAGAGGCAATATTTACGATTGCAACGGAAATCTCCTTGCTACAAGTCAGAAGGTTTATACAGTGATCCTGGACTGTAAGGAAGTTAATGATGAAAAGCATGACTATGTAGATGCGACGGTCAAGGCACTTGTAGATGTTCTGGGGATTGATGAGGATGATATCCGAAAGAAACTTACAGATCCTGCAACAAGCTCCAGCCAGTACCAGATCCTCAAAAAACAAATAACAATGGATCAGAAGAAAGCATTTGAAGAATATGCTTCCCCTGGTGAGGACAGCGGTCTTTCCGAGAAAGAACTGGAAGAACGTGCAAATGTACAGGGAGTCTGGTTTGAGGAAGATTATCTGAGAATCTATCCTTTTCATGAGCTTGCCTGTGATACCATCGGTTTTACTCTTTCGCGAGAAACAGCAGATGCTGGGCTGGAAGGTTATTATAACAGTACCCTGATGGGAACGGATGGCCGTCAGTATGGATATATCAATGATGAGTCAGATGCTGAACAGACGATCATGGAGCCAGTAACCGGGGAAAGTATCGAGACGTCGCTGGATGTGGGAGCACAGCAGATTGTAGAAAAATATGTCAATGGCTTCAAAGCCAGCATGGGTGCCAAGAACATTGGTGTGATCGTAATGAGGCCGTCAACCGGCGAAATCATCGCCATGGATGGAGGAGACAGATATGATCTGAATAATCCAAGAGATATGTCACAGGTGTATTCTCAGGAAGAAATCGACAAAATGTCAGATGAGGAAACCGTGACGGCATTGAATGCCATGTGGGGAAATTTCTGTGTAACAGATGCTTTCGAGGTAGGATCCGTTGTAAAGCCAATCGTCATGGCAGGTGCCCTGGAGAAAGGCAAGATCTCAGCAACGGATACGTTTAACTGCGATGGCGGCGAAACCTTTGGTGCAAACGGAGATACCTATATTAAATGTGCGGTATGGCCGGATGCACATGGAACGGAGACCTTAAGGGAGGTCATTGCAAACTCCTGTAATGATGGAATGATGCAGATCGCAGCCAAAATGGGGACAGAGGCTTTCCTGAAAGCACAGAGTCTGTTTAATTTTGGTTCCCGTACAGGAATCGATCTTCCGAATGAGGGGGCGGGCGTTATCCATACGACAGAGACCATGGGAGAAACGGAGCTTGCCTGCTCGGCATTCGGTCAGGGATTTACCTGTACGATGCTTCAGGAGATCAATGCAATGTGTTCGGTTATCAATGGCGGATATTATTATCAGCCGCACCTGGTAACTGCAATCAAGGACAGCAGCGGAGGTACGGTCAGAACAATTAATCCGGTGCTTCTCAAACAGACAATCTCTTCTGACATTTCGGCAGACATTCGTTCTTACATGCAGGCCAGTGTTCTGGAAGGTACAAGCCGCACCTCCAAGGTAGAAGGCTACAGTTCTGGTGGTAAGACAGGTACTGCCGAGAAACTTCCGCGAGGAAATAAGAAATATATCGTTTCTTTTATTACCTTTGCACCGGTGGAGAATCCGCAGGTACTTATGTATGTGGCTGTAGATGAGCCGAATGCGGAGGAACAGGCAGACAGTAAATATCCTCAGTATATCGCACAGGGAATCCTGTCAGAGCTGCTTCCGTATCTGAATGTAACACCGGATGAATCAGAGGATGGAACCATCCCGAAAACAGAGTTGTGGGAAGGATTTAAGGGAAATCTTGTGGATGCCTCTGGAAACACTGTGGATGTAAATGTGGGCACGGATGATGAAGGTGATCTGAAAGAAGCAATTTCAGATACAAACGTGCCGGAACCACCAGAAGATAGTGAAGAAGATGCTGAACAGGACAATGATATGGAAAGTGAAGGCCTTACTAATGAGGAGGCTGGACTGGACTAAGATACGGTGATTCCCTCCGGGGACTGGACATATAATAGTATGACAGTCTTCGGGGGGATTTTTTTATGAAAAAAAATCTGACTTTTCATAAAAAAAAGGTATGGACAATTTTTCTTTTATGTGCAGTCATGATGCTGGGACTGGCAGGAAGACTTGTTTATCTGATGGGGGTCAGAGCGGACTATTATAGTGAGAAGGCACAGGAACTCCATGAGAGGGAACGACCGATCAAAGCAGCGCGGGGAAAAATAGTGGATGCGAAGGGAAAAGTTCTTGCATCAAATAAGATTGTCTGTACGGTATCTGTCATTCACAGTCAGATTAAGGAGCCGGAAAAGATCATTTCCCTGTTGTCGCAGAAACTGGAACTATCAGAAGATACAGTGCGAAAAAAAGTAGAAAAAATATCCTCCATAGAGAGAATACGGACAAATGTAGAAAAAAAGGTGGGAGATGAAATACGAAAGGTCGGTCTTGCGGGGGTAAAGGTGGATGAAGACTACAAGCGATATTATCCATGGAAATCGCTTGCCTCCAGAGTCCTGGGATTTACAGGAGCAGACAACCAGGGAATCATAGGTCTTGAGGTGGAATATGAAGATGTGCTGAGCGGTGATTCGGGCAAAATCCTCACGACTACTGATGCGAGGGGAATCGAACTGGATGGAGTCGGAGAAAACCGGAAAGAACCCAAGACAGGCAGCACACTTCGAACCAGTCTGGATATCAGCATACAGGAATATGTCCAGCAGGCTGCTCTGAAGGTTATGGAAGAAAAAGATGCTGAAAGAGTTTCGATTCTTTTGATGAACCCTCAGAACGGAGAAATCTATGCCTGTGTAAATGTGCCGGAATTTGATCTGAATCACCCGTTTGAACTGAATACAGATGCGGATACTTCCGGTCTGAGTGCAGAGAAGAAGCAGGAACTGCTGAATCAGATGTGGAGGAATCCCTGTCTGAATGATACCTATGAACCGGGTTCTACATTCAAGATCATCACAATGGCAGCAGGTCTTGAGGAAGGGGATGTAACTATGGAGGATCGTTTCTACTGTCCCGGATACAAGCTGGTCGATGACAGAAGGATCCACTGTGCAAACAGGAGAGGACATGGTTCGCAGAATTTTGTAGAAGGAGCACAAAATTCCTGCAATCCCGTATTTATCGAAGTAGGATTGAGACTTGGGGTGAAAAAATACTATCAATACTTCAGAAAATTCGGACTCCTGGAAAAAACCGGCGTTGATCTTCCGGGAGAGGCGGGTACGATCATGCACAAGCCTCAGAATATGGGAAATGTAGAATTGGCAACAGTTTCCTTTGGCCAGTCCTTTCAGATCACACCGATCCAGCTTGCGGCAACCGTGAGTGCACTGATCAACGGAGGACGACGGGTCACTCCTCATTTTGGAGTGGCGGTTGAAGATGAGAGCGGAGAAATTATAAAAGAGTTGGAATATCCTGTAAAAACAGGGATCCTCTCAGCCGAAACATCTGAGAAAGTCCGGTATATACTGGAAAAAGTTGTTTCTGAGGGTTCGGGAAAAAATGCAGCGATCGAGGGATACAGAATCGGCGGCAAGACGGCTACTTCACAGACACTTCCAAGAAGTGCCAACCGTTATATCTCTTCATTTCTTGGATTTGCTCCCGCAAAAGAGCCGCAGATACTGGCCTTATGTATCATTCATGATCCCAAGGGTGTCTATTATGGAGGAACCATTGCAGCCCCTGTTGTCCGGACAATTTTTGAGAACATTCTTTCGTATATGAAAATAGAAGGATAGAAGGAAAGGGATGTAACTGTTCACAGTAACGATAGGGTTGCGAAATACGTCAAAAAGCCTTATAATCAAACATGATAAAAAAACAAAAGAATGATAAGAGGTGTGAGGATGAATTATCAAGTTGTAATCCCTGTGCTGATCTCTTTTGCGATCAGTGTGATTTTGGGGCCGATCATCATCCCGTTTCTGAGAAAACTCAAGATGGGACAGACAGAACGTGTGGAGGGTGTGCAGTCGCACCTGAAAAAAGCAGGAACTCCTACAATGGGAGGCGTCATTTTTCTGATAGCTACGGTTATAACATCCCTGTTTTATGTCAGAGATTATCCGAAGGTGATTCCGGTACTGTTTCTAACACTGGGATTTGGTATTATCGGATTTCTGGATGATTACCTTAAGGTAGTTCTGAGACGTTCTGATGGTCTTCTTCCATGGCAGAAATTTTCTCTGCAGGTAGTTGTAACCGCAGTATTTACGTATTATCTTGTGAATTATACAGATGTAAATCTGGCAATGCGTATCCCATTCTGGTCAGATCATTATCTGAACCTTGGATGGCTGGCTGTTCCGGTTCTCTTCTTTGCAGTGATCGGAACTGTGAATGGTGTAAATTTTACAGATGGTCTGGATGGACTAGCATCCAGTGTAACACTGATCGTTGCGGTATTTTTCTCTGTGGTTTCCATTGGAACAAAGAGTGGAATCGAGCCGATCACCTGTGCAGTTGTGGGTGGTCTGATGGGATTTCTGCTGTTTAATGTATATCCTGCCAAAATTTTTATGGGTGATACGGGATCTCTGGCACTGGGAGGATTTGTCGCAGGAGCTGCCTATATGATGCAGATGCCGCTGTTTATCCTTCTGGTAGGTCTGATCTATCTGGTAGAGGTACTGTCCGTTATCATACAGGTAACTTATTTTAAGAAAACACATGGGAAACGTATCTTTAAGATGGCTCCGATCCATCATCATTTTGAATTATGCGGATGGTCGGAAACAAGAGTTGTAGCTGTGTTTTCTATTATAACAGCAGTGATGTGTCTGATCGCACTTCTCGCACTGTGATTTTAAACAGGTTGCTGTGAACGAAGTAAAGGGTAACCAGCTTACAGGAGGAAAAAAGAATGGATTTACAGGGAAAAAGAGTACTTGTCTTTGGAACAGGCAAAAGTGGTATCGGAGCCGCGGATCTTCTGGAACAGACAGGGGCTCATGTGATTCTCTTTGACGGAAATGAAAACATAGATAAGGATGCAGTTCTGGGTAAACTTGCACATGGAGAGAAGGCTGAGATCTATGCGGGAGAACTTCCGAAAGAAGTAGAAGCAGGCCTTGATCTGGTAGTACTCAGTCCCGGAGTACCGACAGATATTCCGGTCGTACAGAAGTTTTATGATATGGGACTTCCGGTATGGGGAGAAGTGGAGCTTGCTTATCGTACAGGAAAGGGTCGTGTGCTGGCGATCACCGGAACAAACGGAAAGACTACTACGACAGCATTGCTTGGCAAGATCATGAGTGATGCAGAGGAATCAGTTTTTGTGGTAGGAAATATCGGAACACCGTATACATCCAAAGCATTGGAAATGAAAGAAAATTCTACAACAGTGGCAGAGATCAGCAGCTTTCAGCTTGAGACGATTGAGGAGTTTGCACCACAGGTCAGTGCGATCCTTAACATCACAGAGGATCATCTGAATCGTCATCATACAATGGAGGAATATATCCGCGTCAAGGAACTGATCGTCAAAAATCAGAAACCAGAGAATTTCTGCATTTTGAATTATGAGGATCCGGTACTGCGTGAATTTGGTAAGAATATTGTTCCGAAAACGGTTTATTTTTCCAGTGTAAGGAAGCTTGACGAGGGAATTTATCTGGATGGAGATCTGATTGTACTTAAGCTGGAAGGCAAAGAAATTCCGTTTGTACATACAGGTGAACTTAAGCTTCTTGGACAGCATAATTTTGAAAACGTGATGGCGGCAGTGGCAATGGCATATTGTGCAGGCGTTTCTGTGGAGAGTATCTGCAAAAGTATCTGCGAATTTACAGCAGTTGAGCACCGGATCGAATATGTCACAGAGAAGAATGGCGTTGTTTATTACAATGATTCCAAGGGAACCAATCCGGATGCTGCGATCAAGGGCATACAGGCTATGAACCGTCCTACGCTTCTGATCGGAGGCGGCTACGATAAGGGTTCCAGCTATGATGAATGGCTGAATGCTTTTGATGGCAAGGTACGCTGCCTTGTTCTGATCGGACAGACAAAAGACAAGATCAAAGAAGCAGCGGAGCGTCTTGGCGTGTGTCCGTGTATCATTCTGTGTGAGGATCTCAGGGAAGCAGTGGATATCTGTGTACAGAAGGCAGAACCGGGAGATGCAGTCCTTCTTTCTCCTGCCTGCGCAAGCTGGGGACAGTTCGATAACTATGAACAGCGAGGCGATATGTTCAAAGAATACGTAAAAGCACTTTGATAAAAATGCTGTACTTATATTAATATAGAAGAAAAAAGAAAGTCAGATTTGAATGAAAACAGATCAGACTTTCTTTTAGTTTACAGCAGATTTGAGAAGCTGATACAAAGAAAGAGAAGAGAATCACAGAAAATTTCACGAAACATATAATAAAGGTAAGAGGCCCTTTGGGAGTGAAACGATTGGATAAACTTCGCATAGCAGGAGGAACTCCTCTTCATGGTACGATACGGATACAGGGTTCCAAAAATGCTGCACTTCCCATGATGGCGGCTGCACTTCTTTATCCCGGAATCAGCGTACTCAGAAACTGTCCCCGGATCGCAGATGTGTTTTGCATGGAAGAAATCCTTGGTACACTCGGCGTAGATACCCGGTGGCAGGAACATGATTTGTATCTGGACTGTACGAAGGTACAAAAAACAGAAATATCTGCTTTTTATACAGAAAAAATGCGATCTTCTGTTATACTGCTCGGAGTACTGCTGGGAAGAGTGGGCAGGGTATCCATGGGATATCCGGGAGGCTGTGTGATTGGAAAAAGGCCGGTGGATCTTCATCTGTATGCACTTCGGAAGTTTGGAGCAAAAGTAGAAGAGTGTACAGAGAAGCTGGAAGCGGTATGCGAAAAGCTTCATGGAACGGAGATTTTTTTTGCCGGAAAAAGTGTAGGGGCAACGGAGCAGGCTGTTCTGACAGCAGTTTCTGCCAGTGGAAAAACAAGAATTTATAATTGTGCAAAAGAACCGGAGATTATCTGGCTGTGCAGATTCTTAAAGAAGATGGGAGCAAGTATTCAGGGAGAAGGAACGGAGGAGATTTTGATCGAAGGAGGAAAAATCATTCAGGGCGCAGATATGCAGGTGCCGCCAGATCGAATCGTTGCCGGGACATATCTCTGTGCAGCAGCAGCCACCAGAGGAAGGATTGAGATCCAGAATCCTCCACAGGGTGAACTCACGGCCTTCCTTGAAGTATATCGCAAAATGGGTGGACAATATGAATGGAACAGTGGTAAACTAGTAGCGGACGGAAGCCGGGTGCGATTTCCTGTTTCTATGACAGAAACTGCTGCATACCCGGGATTTCCTACAGATCTGCAGTCACTTCTGATGGCAGTGCTGGCAACGATTCCGGGAAAGAGCTGTATTCTGGAATCTGTTTTTGAGGATCGCTTCAAGATAACCGGAGAGCTTAACCGGATGGGAGCAGAGATCAGAACAGAGGGAAGAAAGGCGTGGATCAGAGGCACCTCTGATTTACAGGGAGGATATTTACAGGCACAGGAACTGAGAGGTGGAGCAGCACTGGTAGTTGCAGCACTTGCTGCAAGGGGTGAATCTATTGTAGAGGGATATTCATTTATCTGCCGGGGATACGAAGATATCGTTCAGGATATTTCAGATCTTGGCGGGAAAATCAAGAAGGATACAGGAATGACGACATATGAATACATCCAGTAATATTAATACACGGAAACTGATCATGGGCAGTGTGGCCATCATAATCCTGGCCGCTGTTATTTTTTTCTTCGCTTTTTTTCAGGTGAAGACCGTTGAAGTCATGGGAAGTGAGCATTATTCAGAGGATGAACTGAAAGAGGCAATCCTTAAGGGACCATTGACCTCCAACACGATTTTTGCTCCGAGATTTTATTCCAAAAATGCGGCAGAAAAATTTCCATATATCGAGAATTTCAGCGTGAAACGTTCCGATAGACATAAACTGATCATCAGTGTCAAAGAAAAGAGCGTGGTAGGCTGTATTCCTTATCTGGACAGCTATATTTATTTTGACAATAACGGATATTTTGTAGAGGGAAGTAAGATAAGAGACACAAAGGTGGCTTTTTTTGACGGGATACAGCCTTCAAAGATTGTGATGAAAGAAAAGCTTCCAATCAAAGGAGCAGTCCTGAACACGGCGGTTGCTCTTTCTACAATTTTTGCCAAGAATGATAAGGTGCCGGATCATATCAGTTTTGATGACAATTATGAAATCAGCCTTATGTATGGTGATGTCACGGTCCAGCTTGGCAAGGATGAATATCTGGAGGACAAAATGACAAGGGCGATCGCCATTTTGCCACAGCTTGAGGGACAGAAAGGAATCCTCCACATGGAAAATATCTCACGCAATTCAAAGATGGTGACATTTGAAGCCGAAGAAGAGGAGATCACCGCGGAGAACTGGAATGGTGGTTATGATGAGAATGGTGATTACACCGGTGACGGAGAATATGATGAATCCGGAAAATATGTGGGACCTAAACCGGTGACAGCACTGGATACGGCCATTGAGAACTGGGTAGGCGGCTACGACGAAGAAGGGGATTATACCGGAAGCGGAGAGTACGACGCTGATCTTAATTATATTGGTCCTGCACCGACGCAGGAACTGCTGGACAGCTTTGGTGACTGGACCGGCGGCTACAATGAGGCGGGCGGATTTGACGGAGTTGGTGAATACGACGCAGAGGGAAATTATGTAGGAGCAAAACCAGAAGATACAGAAGATAACTCTGATACGGATAATGAAGATGGAAGCTCGCAGGAAGAAGATTCCGAAGAAGAAAGCACCGAAAACACCGGGGAAGATAGCTATGAAGACGGCTACAGTGAGGAGGAAAGCGACTATTATGAAGGGGAAGAATAGGCTGCGGTCCACTCCGTTTACAGCCTCTGGGCAAAATCCATTCCAGATCACCGATGACGAATAATCGTGAAAAAAGTATAAAAAAACAAAATTAGTGGTTGATTAATTCAAGAAAAAAATATATGATATATCTATATGTAGTTTGATATATGATAATATCAGGGAGATAAAGGAGGAAGTACATTGTTAGAGATTATGTCAAATGAGGCCGAGTCTTCCGCCAAGATTATTGTAATTGGCGTAGGCGGAGCAGGAAATAATGCAGTAAACAGAATGGTGGAAGAGGCCATCGGAGGAGTAGAGTTTGTTGGTGTAAATACTGATAAACAGGCCCTGACACTTTGCAAAGCTCCAA
>ERZ1026880.979-NODE-979-length-13045-cov-3.520169_pt1 | contig 13045 bp, 10 predicted proteins | sample MGYA00380170_ERZ1026880 | MGnify/ENA primary metagenome ERZ1026880 (study PRJEB33269, sample SAMEA4719806) | human gut metagenome | biome: human-associated habitat; feature: organic feature; material: feces | place: Cameroon | collected 2013-10 ...
ATGCCCCCGCACCCCCTGCGGAGGCGTGGGTTGTGCCCGCAGAACCCCCAGCCGCGCGAGGGCTTCGGCGCGGGTGAGGCCCTGGTGCATGAACCGCTCGATGCGGGCCGCCGTGGCGCGCTCGTGGGCGAGGATTTCGGCGAAGTGCGCGGCCGCCTCCGGGGGCGCGGGGGCATCGCCCCCGTTCCGTTGGGCCTCGGCCGCCTCGATGGCCTTCATGAGTGCGAAGCTGGCCCAGAGCGGGTTGAAGCCGGGGGCCTGGCATGTTCGTTGATTGCGGCAAGCATATTGCGAGAGACTTCATCGAGCGGAATGCCTTTGCCCTCCTCAAACTCGCGGCGCGAGATTGCGATGTCCGATTCGAGCGCGGCGATGTCGTCGGCGGTATGGAGCGGTGCCTGGATGGTGAAGGGGATGCGGCGTTCGCGCGAGATCGTCACCATGCAGACATTGAGGACGGCCGAGGCTGTGAGTCCCACGTCATCGCAGAACCGCGTGAAGTCGCGCTTGATGTTGTCGTTTACGGAAATTGTCATGTTTGCCATAGTGAAAGCACCTTCTTTACTGTGTGATTTACGTGTATTGTACAGGAATCGCTCGGTGGCGGCAAGAGGCTGCTCGGTCACTCTGAGAAAGGCTGCCTGATATGAAGCGAAGAAGCAGAATCTTGTTTGCGCTGTGTGCTGTGTCCCTGTACACCGCGTCGACATGGGCCGACCTCGTGCATGTCGTCGAGCAGAGGGAGGTCAACGGCGTGACGACCGTCATGCGTGACGAGACGAAGATCACGGGCATGCCGTGGGCGACGGCCCCGGCGCCGTTGGTGGACGGTGCCATCTTCACACACTGGACGATTTCGACGCAGCAGGACTTCGCCGCCCGCGACGCCTGGGGACGGGCCTACGACGCGCCGCGCTTCAAGCTCTACGAAGACACCACGCTGACGGCGCACTATCTGCCCGCCATGCGGGACACGGACGGCGACGGCGTACCCGACGGCTACGAACTCTACTGGTACGGCCATCTGGACCAGGACGCCGCGAGCGACACGGACGGCGACGGGTTCACTTTCGCCGAGGAGATTGCGAACGGGACGAATCCGCTCATGCCGGAGAACGAGGTCGCCGGGGCGATTGCGTATGGCGACGGAGCGTTGCTCCTTTACAATCCGAGCGGCTACGCCTCGGTGGTCGTGCGCTCGGAGCCTGCCGTGCTTTTTACGGCGAGCGAGGAGTGGCTGCGGCCCGGAACGTACGTGGGGACCGGCACCTATTCGCCCACGTCGAGCGCCTTCGCCTACTGGACGCTCAACGGCGTGCCCGTGCGGGATGCGTGGGGACGCGCCGTGGACTGTGTGGAGCTGATGATGCCCACGGGCGCCGTGGAGTTGGTCGCCCATACCGAGAGCAACTACAATACGCGCATGAAGCTCTATTGGTACGGGCGCACGGACATCGCGATGGACAGCGATACGGACGGCGACGGGTTCACCTTTGCCGAGGAACTGGCGAACGGGACGAATCCGCTCATGCCGGATAGCACGGTCGAGGGCCCCATTGCCTATGCCGATAGCGAACTTCTCCAATACAACCCTTACAATCTCCAGCCCTACACGATCCGGTCGGACCCGGAGGGCGCCCTGTTCGAGACAATCCACGACTATGCGCCGTTCGGGACGTTTGTGAATGCCACGCAGTATGCGCCGAACACCTCGACCTTCGCCTGCTGGGTGCTGAACGGCGTCGAACAGCGCGATGCATGGGGACGTGCCGTCGAGGTACTGTCCCTGCAGATGTCGACGAACGCGCAGGAGCTTGTCGCCAAGGTGATCGAGGACGAGGCCGCGCGGCTGTCCTATTACTGGTACGGCCGCACGGACGTGGCGATGGACAGCAATACGGATGGCGACGGGTTCACCTTCGCCGAGGAGATTGCGAACGGGACGAATCCGCTCATGCCGGACAGCGCGGTCGAGGGCCCCATCGCGTATGCCGACTCGGACATGCTGGAGGCGAATCTCCAGCCGTTCGACCCGGCGACGGGCGCGGTGGTCGATGACACGTTCGACGAACTCTTCACTTCGCCGTTCGCGGGGAACGGCGCGACGAGCCGGACGTTCGGCCCGAACGCGCGCCCGGTCGTCACGGATGTGAACGGCGACGGCCTTTTCGACCTCGTCATCCTCTACGACGGCGGCTATGCGGTCTACCTGAACGGCGGGACGGCGGGGAACCCGATGTTCACGCGTGCGGAGGGCGTTTCAACGAACGGGCTCGACCTCGCGCAGGGCTCGCTCGCGGCGCTGGACGGCCTGACGCTCGACGTACCGCCGACGGGCGCGGTGAGCTGTGCGTTCGGCGACGTGGACCAGGACGGGATCGTCGATCTGCTCGTGAGCGACGCGGAGGGGCGCATCTGGTTCTACAAGCGGGCCGCCGGGGACGTCGGCCCCTACCATTTGCAGCACAAGGTCTGGGCCGGGTCGCATGCGGGCTTGGCGTCGGGGCTCACGATTGCGCTCGTCGACTGGGACGGCGACGGCGACCTCGACTGCGTGTGCGGCACGGCGGATGGCAAGCTCATGCTGCTCGTCGATCCCCGTGTCGGCAAGCCGACGAACGTGCAGGCCATGGCGGGCGTCAATTCGGTCGTGTTGACATGGGACCCGAACGGGAACTCGCGCGTGCGCGGCTACGGCATCTATCGGGGCGTGGACACCAACGCCTACGACCGCATCGAGCCGCTGTGGCCACTGCCGCGCTACCGCGACGTGCCGGAGACGATCCAGGACTACTACTACCGCGTGACGAGCCTGAGCCGCTTCTACACGAGCGGCAATTCCACGCCGACGATCAGCGAGTCGCTGCCGACGGACGCCGTGTACGTGCAGTTCCGCCCGAGCGTGTGGCTCACGGGCGCGAGCGCGTTCACGGGCTCGAACGTGACGGTCGTCGTCTCGATGAACAACACGATGGGCATTTCCGCCCAGGGGCTGACGATGACGTTCACGTACGATCCGGCGGTGCTGGAGCCGGTCGGGATGCGGACGACAGGGCTCACGGCGGGGCTTGTCTCGGGTGGGACGGCCTCCGTGCCGTCCGCCGGCACGTGGCGGTTCGCCTCGTTGGGCGGGGAGATCGAAACGGGCGCGGGGCGGTTCCTTCTCCTGGACTTCACGGTGCGGCCTGTCCACGACGTCGACGAGACGACGGTGACGCTGAAGGCGGCGACGGCGAAGGCGCTTGACGGGCGGAACGTCGCGCTTGATCTTCCGCAGTCGGCGACGATCGAGATTTCCGACTCGCATCCGTTGGAGCCGTCTCTGGTCGCCGTCCACGTGGCGGATGCGTCCGTCGCGAGCGAAACGGAATTCGAACTGCCGGTCACGGTCACAAGTACGGAGGTGTTGACGAACTTCACGGCGGAGGTCACGTGGGACACGGCTTTGCTGGAGTTTAGGGGCGTCCCTCCCATGTCGGGGGATTCGGACGCAACACGTTGCGTCCCTCCCGTATCGATCACGACGGTGGGCGGTGATTTCGCGTTGAGATTCTATGCGAAGGACCAGCACGCCGTCACGGAAACGGCGATTACGCTTGGCTCGGCGTCGGCCTGGTGCGAGGACGGCCTTGCGGCGGTCGTGACGTGTACGGATGGCCGCGCGTTCATTACGGACTCGAACCCGCCGGTTGCGCCGAACATGACGCTCGGCGCGTGGTCGGTGAGAGTATTGAGTGGCGAGGCGTTCCAGTTGCCGATCGGGCGGACGTCGGACGGCGAGCTGGCGGACCTCACGGTGTCGCTTGCGTGGGACAAGGCGTTCCTGACATTTGACGGGGCGGTTGACGCCACGAAGACGGAGGGGGTGTCGGACGGAGCGGGTACGTTCACGTTCGCCACGCAGGGGCTCTACAGCACAAACTATCTTGCGTTTACGGCGCACACGATCCGCGACCTGCGGACGAACGTGTGGGTGACCGTCACGGCGGGCGGCGGCACGGGCGCGAATGGCCTCGCGGCGCGAGTCAAGACGGCGTTCCCCCTGTCCATCCCGGTGCTGATCGTGCGGGAGATCGGGAAATACTCGCCCGGCGACATCGACGGGGACGGCAAGCTGACGGATGCGGACATGGCAAAGCTCCAGAACTTCCTTAAGTACCAGTCCCTTGCGAAGGTGAATCCAAGCCTCGCCAACCGCTATGCGGCCTGGAAGCTGACGGGGAAGGCGCTTGCGGCGGCGGACGTCAACGGAGACGGCAAGGTGGACGTGAACGACGTGTCGCTTCTCAAGCAGTGGATTGAACAGGCCAAGGAGATGGAGTAAATGAAGAGGACACTCAGGACGGGATGGGCTGTTGCCCTGGCCTGTCTGCTGGTCGGCGCGGCTAGGGGCCGCATGGTGACGACGGGGACGGTGGTGGCGAATCCCGGCGCGACGGTCTCGGTACCCGTGACGGTCGACGACATCGCCGACGTGGGGGCGGCTGCAGTGACGGTCGGCTACGACCCGGCGGTGGTGGTGTGCCTCGGCGTGGACGCGGGCGGCCTCGTCGAGGCGGACCGGATGACGTTCGTCGATTCCGGCGCGGGACAGGTCTACGCGATCTTCGCCGGGTTGGCCAAGGCGACGGGCGGCGGCGAGTTGATGCGCGTCCGCTTCGCGGTGCGGGAAGGCACGCAGGGGCTTTTCTCCGACGTGACGCTGCAGGACGTGCAGGTAGGGGCGAAGGATGGCGTGGCCGACCTCGGCGTGGCGAATCCCCTCACGACGGTAAACGGCATGGTGCGCATCCTCGCGGCGGATGCGGCGGTGGCGCGCCTGGAGGAGCGGTTCACGGTGTGGCCGGGGACGCGGCTCAGGACGCTGACGCTCGGCGATGGGGACGGCCTCATGGCCGATGCGGACGGCGCGGCCATTTCCGTGGCGGGCGCGGTGACGGCGACGGGGGCGATTCCCGTGCGGGCGCCCCTCGGCGGCTGGCAGACGGGACGTTACGCGCTTCTGGAGACGGCCACGGCGGGGCTCTCCCTGATGTTGGACGATGCCCCGGACGCGGTTGTGCACGCCGAGACGACGGCGGGCCGGACGACCTATTGGGCGGACGTGCGCGTGGAGGGGGAGGTCGAAGTTGTCGCCGAGGACGGCGCGCTTTCCAGGGCGACAGTTGCCCGAATCCGCGAAACCCTCGCGGACGACCTTGCGGCCCATCCCGGTGTGACGCGCGTGCGGGTGAAGGGAACGGAGATCCCCCTCGTGGTCGACCTCGGCATCGTTCCCGCCATGACGGTCTCGGGCACGGAAGTGACGGCGGTCTATGTGGCGCCGACGTTGCGGATCACGGAGTTCGACCCATGCACGGGCCGCGTGCGCATCCGCGTCGAACCGGGCGCGGGGAACCGGATCCGTTTCCCGCTTGTGACGGGGTGCGTCCATGTGTACGGCACGGACGATCTCGCTCAGTCGATGCGCCTCCTCGGTGGCACGGCGTTCGACCTCACGCCCTATCTTGCGGAGAAGACGAAGGGCGAGGCCGTGCTGACGGTCTCCTTGGGCGCAAATACCTTTATCAAGGTCAAACTCGAAACGGAAACCAAGCAAGAAGGAGCGGAAGAATGAAGACGGTCATTGTATGTGCGGTGGCGTGCATGGGCGCGGCGGCGGCGTGGGCGGCGGACGCGCAGCCTGAGCTGACGGAACAGACGGCGGGCGGGACGAACTGGCGGCTAACCGTCGGCGGGTTCGGGCGGGGCAGCATGCGTGCTTCCCTTCCGGGGCTGGGATCGGACCGCATGACGGCGTACGGGGCGGATCTCGATGTGCAGTACCGTGTGTGGGGGAACGCGCGCTTCGACGTGTGGGCGGGCATCGGCGGGACGTTCTGTCCGCGCCAGGACGCGACGAGCGGGCGGTCGGCGCGCACGCAGACGGACCATCAGGTTTCCGCCGACGGGTACACGACCTACGACTTCTCCTTTTCCGAGCGTGCGAACACGCGCGTCGACCTCGCCTACGGTGAGTTCCGCATGCTGCTCGTGCCGGAGTGGAAGGTGACGGAGCGTCTGTCGCTCGGCACGCGACTTGGCGTGGCGTTCGACTGGGTGAACGCCCATGCCTCCAGCCGCCGGGACTGGCGCTGGAACTCGACGTTTACGTTCGACATCCCCGGAATGGAGCCCACGGTTGACCGGGACGGGGACAACGGTTCCACGCGCGGCTCGGATTCGCAGACCGAATTCGCGGCCCAGGCGATCATGGGCCTGCAGGCGACCTACATGTTCACCGACCACATCGGGGCCTACGCGAACGTGGACTACCGTTGCGGTAGCGACGTAGACTTCCGCTTCGCATCGCTCGACCTGGACGGCTGGTACGCCGGCGTCGGCGTGACGGTGGCGTTCTAGCACACGTCCACACCGCCCTTGGTGCGGGACGTCCAAACGGCGTTTCCGTGTGTCTGGTGATGGAAACTCAACCTCGCAGATTTCCGATGTCGTGATTGCGCTTCACGCCATATACGCCATAATGGGGCAAAACACCGCATTGGGCCGCTTCGACTATTTCTCCATGATTTTCAGAGTGGAACATTCCGGAGAAAAACCTTAAAATAGACCGTGTTCTTTGTGGCCGTCTTGTCAGATTGCCATGGAGGGCTTCCCCTACCCAAGTAATCTAAACGTCGACTGGTGTTTAATTCGGAAAGGAGAACGAACATGAAGAAGACTCTTGTAGTGGCGCTGTTTGCTGTGATGGGGATTGCGGGCTTTGCGGACACGAAGACGACCTACCGCGATGCGATGGGGCGCGTCCAGGGGACGCGGACGACCGACTCCTACGGCAGGACGACCTACCGCGATGCGATGGGGCGCGTCCAGGGGACGCAGACGACCGACTCCTACGGAAGGACGACCTACCGCGATGCGATGGGGCGCGTCCAGGGGACGCGGACGACGGACTCCTACGGCAGGACGACCTACCGTGACGCACAGGGCCGCATCCAAGGTTCGTCCACAACGGACCGCAACGGTAGAACGACCTATCGCGACGCACAGGGGCGAATCCGGGGATCGCAGAAATGAAGCGCGCGGGCGGTTGGCTTGACGCAGAGGACCTAACAGATACGCACTGATTGTCATGCGACAAGGAATCAGGTCGTTCTGGGTCTTTTCCACCAACGGCGGGCGTGGAGGCCGCGTCGGGGGAGGAGGCGTTCGGCAAGGGCGAGGAGGAGAAGGCATCCAAGATACCAGAGCGCGCAGACGGGAAGGGGCCAGGGGGAGATGGTGAAATTCGAGAACGGCAGGGAGGCCACCTGTTCCGAAACCCAGGTCATCGCCCACGTGGAGGCGGCGGCGAGATTGTTCATGAGCGCCGCGAGCGGAAGGCAGACGAAGCTGACGACGAGTCCGCCTGCGCCCACGCGCACCATCCACTTCGCACACACCAGCACCACGATGTTCGCCACAAGACCTCCTGGCGTGAAACGTCCGAATGCGTGTGCCATGATCGGCACGCCCGCCGCCCAGGCCGAGCACGAGACGCCGAAGTCGCCGGCCCATTTCCGCCAACGGCTTCCCGCGTCGAACCACGGCTCGAAGTGGCGGGACCAGTGGCACCAGAACACGATGCCGAACATGACGGCGAACGAGAGCGCGCAGCCTAGGTCGAAGAGACGTTCCGGCGCATAGCCGTAGACGGCGAGGACCGTCACGGACCAGGCCGTCAGGGCGTCCGGACGCCGACCGAGGACGGGCGCCACGAGGAGCAGCGTGGCCATCGCGGCGGCCCGGATCGCGCTGGGACGCGCGCCGGTGAGGACGACATACGCCCACATAAGGGGAATGGCGACCAATCCACGCAGACGAACCGGAAGTCCGACTTTCGCCAGCGTCGTCTGCAGAAGCCAGGCCACCACCATCACGTGCAGGCCCGAGATCGCGAAGACATGGATGGTCCCCGCGTCCGCGAAGACCTGCTTCCGTTCCCGGGAAAGGTCGTTCCGGCGGCCCAGCAGGATGGCGCGGTTGAGTCCGGCGAGTTCCGGGCACCAGGAAAGGCCCGCTGTGGCCCGGCGGGCCAATTCGTCCCCCACGGCCGCCCAGCCCGCACGTGCCGAATGGGGCGAAGACCCGAACCGGTTCTGCTCCGCCCGCGCTTCGTGGACCCACAGTGTCCGCCGCCCGTAGCGGTCCTCCGGATCGGCCTTTCGCGCAATCCAGCCGTCCAGCTGCCAAGTCTCTCCGATCTGGGGCGTGGGTTCCCCCTGGGGGAGGGACAGGATGACCTTGAGGGGAAGAGGACCGACGTGCGAGAGGAAGTCCACGCGCTCCCTGTCGGCCTTGGCGTTCCATTTCCGCCTGACGTCCCCTTCCACGGGGAGCGTCAAGCGCGGTCGTGGTCCGTAGAGCCCCGCGTTTGCGTCGAGGATCCCCTGCAGGACCGCCTCCGTTCGAAGGGCGAGCAGGATACCGAACAGGAACGGAAGCACGAGCCCCATGTGCCGGACGCCCCAGCCGTAGGCCGCCAGGCCGCCCACGAACGCGGCGAACCCCATCCACGGCCAGGCCTCCGCGAATCCCTGCTGTGCGAGCGCGAATCCGACCGCCTCGCCTAAGACGAGAAGCCCGGCGGCGCACGCCACGCGCACGGCGGGGCCTTTCTCCTCCAGAAAGAGCATGTCAGGTCCAGTAGGTGCGGTCCAGTTCGCGCCAGCGGCTGGCCTCGTAGACATGTTCGTCCCGGACGTCTTCGGAGTCCGCAAGGTCTGCCACCGTGCGTGCCACCTTCAGGACGCGGTCGTAGGCACGGGCGGAGAGGTCCAGTTCCCGGATAAGGCCACGCATGCGGTCCTGTCCAGCCCGGTCCAGCCGACAGAAGTCGGCCAGGTCGCGTGTACGCATGTCGGCATTGCAGTGGATGCCCGGAAGGCCCGCGAACCGCGCGGCCTGTCGTTCCCGTGCCGCGACGACCCGTGCGCGGATGGCGGAGGAGGGTTCCCCGCGTGGGGCGTCCAGAAGTTCGGAGAAGGGGACGGGCGGAAGGGGGAGCTGGATGTCGATGCGGTCGAGGAGGGGACCCGAAATCTTGCCGCGATAGGCTGTGATCTGGCGCTGGGAGCAGCGGCAGACGTGCGTGGGGTCGTCCGCATAGCCGCACGGGCACGGATTCATGGCCGCGACGAGCATGAACCGGCTGGGGAAGTCGCAGGCCGCCGCCGCGCGGGCGATGGCGACGTGTCCGTCCTCAAGGGGCTGGCGCATCACCTCCAGCACGTTCCGTCGAAACTCGGGGAATTCGTCCAGGAAGAGGACGCCGCGGTGGGCCAGCGAGACCTCGCCTGGCTGGGGATGCGTGCCGCCGCCCAGGAGGCCGCAGTCGCTGACCGTGTGGTGGGGGGCGCGGAAGGGTCGGCGCGTGACGAGCGAGACGCCGCCTTCGAGTTTACCCGCGACCGAATGGATGCGCGTCACCTCCAGGGCTTCCTCGGGCGTCAGGGGAGGGAGGATGGAGGGGATGCGACGCGCAAGCATCGTCTTTCCCGCGCCGGGGGATCCGATGAGGAGGAGGTTGTGCCCCCCGGCGACGGCGACCTCGATGGCTCGCTTCGCGCATTCCTGCCCCTTGACGTCCGCAAAGTCCTCACCGCCGTCCCGGTCGTTGTCCACGAGCGCCCTGATGTCGGTGAAGACGGGTTCGAGGGAGCAGGTTCCCGCAAGGAAGTCAACCGCCTCGCGCAGGGTCCGCACGGGATAGACGGAGATGCCGGCCACCACGCTCGCCTCGGCCGCGTTCTCCAGCGGCACGAGCATGCCCTTCTTGCCGATCCGCCGCATCTCCAGGACAATCGGCAGGATGCCCTGCACACGGCGGACCTCGCCGGAAAGGGCCAGTTCTCCCGCGAGTGCGTAGTCGCCGAGGTCGGGGGCGTGGATCTTCCCCGTCGCCGCCAGCAGACTCACGGCGATCGGAAGGTCGTAGAAGGGCCCCTCCTTCCGCACGTCCGCCGGGGCCAGGTTGACGGTGATGTTCGACTCGATCTTCTTGAAGCCCGAGTTTCCGATGGCCGTCGACACGCGGTCCTTCGCCTCCTTCACCGCCTGGTCGGGAAGGCCCACCATCGTGAACTGCGGCGAACCGTCGGACGAGCAGACCTCAATCTCGACTGTTCGCGCCTCGACGCCGCAGAGCGCACCCGAATGACATTTGGCCAGCATGTGTGGTTCTCCTTTCGTGGGCGCACAACGCGCCACGCGGAACAGAATAGCAGATGCAGGGCGAGATGAATAGTCCTAGAAAAGTCAAAAATTCGTGATAAAACGAGCGTTTTGTCATGGAAGTGTCAAGGAAACGTCAAGAAATCGTGACAAAACCCGCCGGGAGACGGGTGAACCGCCGTCAACATCCGTGCGCAGCGTAAGCGTGAACGAGCATACAGTCCGAACAGTCCGGATGGACGTTCAGGCAGATCGTGCGGTGGATGTGGATGAGCCCCTGGGTGAGGAGGCCGTTCCCCGCGTAGAGCGCGGGATTGTGGTCGTGGCCCAGCAGGCGGAACGCCGTCACGCGCATGGGCGTGCAGAGGTCTTCGGGGCAGAGCCAGGCCGGGACATGCGCGAGGCGTCCCTCTGCGAGCGCGAACGGCGTGACGACGTTCGCGAGCAGGGCCGCCGCGCGATGGGCGCCCAGCCGTCCGGCCTTGCGGAGCAGCCGTTGGGCGGCACGTTGGCCCGCGCTTGTGGCGAGGTCGCCGCCGACGAGGCGGTGCAGCAGGGAGGGGAAGGTCCCCGCAAACAGCGCCGCCGCCGTGTGGATGCGCCGGGAGGGTGCGTTGACGGGGCGGACGTTCGCGGTTCGCCACGGCATGCGTGGCGCGACGTCCAGGTCCGCCGCACAGGTCAACACGGTTTCGGCGGCCTCCGGCGTGGCGGGCAGCGCCCGCCACGGGATACGGGCGGCGAGTGCGCGGAACGGCGCGGCGTTGTGCTTGTAGCCGAGCGCCGCCATCATTTCCTCGTAGAAGACCTGTGCATGGTCGCCCCGCCGGATGAACAGGGTCTGGAAACGGCGGGCCTTCCCTTCGAGTCGGCACGTACCCGCTGCCCGCAGGGTTTCGACGAGGGCGTCCGGATGGCGGGCGAATCGTGTTTCACACGGACGCGGCGTCGCGGGGAGGTGCGCATACGGATAGGCTCCGAGGTCGATGTCCTCTGGAGAGAAGTCGTTCCGCGTGCGCAGAAAGTCTCCGAGGCACACCGAGACGCATCCCGGCGGGAGGCCGCCTGGCGGGGGGCCGGCATACCAGGTGACATGCGCGACGATGTGCCCATAGGCGGCATTCCGCACGTGCCCGTGCGTTGTCCAGTCGGCGGGGTGCAGATGAATCTCGACGTCGCCGCAGAGGCGCCGTCTTTCCCGGCCGATCTCGAGTACCGCCCCGTGGAAGTCGGGGCCGGCTTCGAGGTTCCACACGCCTGGATCGACCACGCGCAGACACGCACCGTCCACGGTCCGGAGCGCGGGGGGACGCAGTTTCGCGTCGTACCAGAGCGCCTGGACGTGACGTTCGGTAATCGGACAGTCCTTCATACGCGCCCATTAAACCAAAAACGGGGCGGGCGCGTGTCAGGAACAGCCCTAAAAAAGCGTCAAAAATCCATGTGGAGGAAGGGATTGGACGCGACCTCGCGCGCGATCGTCGTCGTGGCGCCGTGGCCGGGGACGACGACCGTCTCGGGGGGGAGCGCCGCAAGGCGGCGCAGGGAGGCGGCGAGCGCCGTGCGGCTACCGCCCGGGAAGTCGGTGCGTCCGCACGACCCCGCGAAGAGAGTGTCGCCGGACAGGAGGAGGGGAACGTCGTTGAAGAGGAGGCAGACGCCGCCGGGTGTGTGGCCGGGCGTGGCGAGAATGCGGGCGGAGAGGCCGGCGGCGGATAACTCCGCACCGTCGACGAGGTCCGCCACGAGCGTCGCCGGCCGCGCGGTCGCGGGGTATTCGCCGCCCCAGGCGTTGGCGCGGGTGAACGCCCACGGTTCGTCGCCGGGGGCGATGTGGACGGGTAGGTCGGGCCATTGGGCGAGGAGACCCGAAACGCCGCCGATGTGGTCGAAGTGGCCGTGCGTGAGGGCGACGAGCGCGGGGCGAAGCTTCTTCTCCGCGCAGAACGCCACGATGTCCGCCGCGTCCGCCCCCGGATCGACGATCCAGCAGGCGCCGTCCCCGTTCCAGAGGACGACACAGTTCGCGGCGAAGGGTCCGACCGGTATGATTTTCCTCTCCATCAGGTTTCCTCCGCCTTCAAGTAGCGCAGCAGTTCGTCGAGCCGGTTGATTTTGACGGTGTAGCGGGATTCCTTCAAGTGGCCGAATCCGAACGTGCAGAACGCGGTCTTGATCCCGGCGTTGGCGCCGCTGTCGAGGTCGGTCCAGTTGTCCCCCACCATCCAGTCATGGGCGGAGAGCCGATGTCCGTTCAGTTGCGATGCGGCCTGGCGCAGCGGCAGGCCGCTGGGCTTCATCTCCGGGCAGTCGCCGCCCGCGACGACGGCGTTGCCGAAGTACCGCGCGAGGCCGAAGTGTTCGAGGATCGCGCGGCAGGCGAAGTTCGGCTTGTTCGTGTTGATGCCCATGAGCCAGCCGCGGTCGTGGAGTTCCGCCAGCGTGGCGCGCACGCCCGGGTAGAGCGTCGTCCGGTCGAGCATGTGCGCGCGGTATTGCTCGACGTACATCGGCCAGATCTCGTCGAAGCGGCCCGCCCATTCCGGAATCGCGTGTTCCAGGAGGAAGCGCGCGCCGTTGCCGACGTACGAAATGGCCTCTTCCAGCGGGATGGGCGCGAGGCCGAGCGCCGCGCGCGTGAAGTTGACCGTCGCGCCCAGATCGGCGCGCGAGTCGATCAGCGTGCCGTCCATGTCGAAAAATACAGCATTCATCGTGTCGTCCTTGCGGAGTATTCTATCAAAAGCGATGTTTCGCGTCAAATGTGATGAAAATCATACAGAGATTCCGCATCTGGGGGATGGACGCACTCCGTCGCGTCCACAGGGTGGGG
>ERZ1026880.980-NODE-980-length-13043-cov-28.794349_pt1 | contig 13043 bp, 9 predicted proteins | sample MGYA00380170_ERZ1026880 | MGnify/ENA primary metagenome ERZ1026880 (study PRJEB33269, sample SAMEA4719806) | human gut metagenome | biome: human-associated habitat; feature: organic feature; material: feces | place: Cameroon | collected 2013-10 ...
GTTGTAGCTATTTTGGGAATCTTTTTAATTAATTATTATAGTTTAAACAGTAAAAAGAATCTGTTTAAAGTAGTTTTTATAGCTATTTTATGTTTTGGATTAATATGTTCCTCTTTGATGCCTCTTTTTGATGCATGTGATGAGGAAGAGCATTTTGAAAGAGCATTTTTAACTTCTCAGGGAGATTTTTTCCCGAATTATCAGAATAACAGTTTTAATTCAATTCAAAGTGTTTTACTTTTAATTGATAACAGGCCTGCAACAGTTTTTGATACAAATGTTGATACGCAGCCTATTAATTATACATCTACTCATTATCACTCTGCATTTCAGCAAAATCCGTTTTTCGGTTATTTGGCACAGGGACTGGGAATTTTACTTGCTGAAATTTTATCTTTAAATCAGATTTGGATGCTGTGGTTAGCCAGGGCTTTCAATGTTTTATTATATGCAGCTCTTGCAGCTTATGCAGTTAAAAAAACACCGATTGGAAAACATTTGTTTTTTGTAATGGCAGCTGTTCCATTAGCTATTTATCAAATATCTTCAGTAAGTATTGATGCAACTATTTTTGGTTTGGCTTTAGTAGCTGTTGCCTATCTGTTTTCACTGATTAAAAGTAGTGAAAAAGTAACTCCTAAACAAATTGCTGTTTATGCAGTGCTCTGTCTGCTTTTAGGTTTATGTAAAGTTACTTATTTTGCATTTATATTTTTAGTTCTGCTTATTCCTAGAGATAACTTTGAAAGAAACAAACAGTATCTTTTTGGCATTTTGGCAGTTGCTGTTTTAGCTGTTGTAGCTTTATTATGGTCAAAATATTATGCAACTCCTGCAATATTGCATTCCTACAGACTGGATTATATGGCTCAGCACAATATTAATGCTGCTTCTCAGGTACAGTATCTGATTTCCCATCCTTCACAATTTGTAATAGCTATTAATTTTGCTTTAAATAATTTAGGTTATATTTTCAGCTCTTTATTTACGTTTTCATATCCTCATGAAGGACATATGCATAATTCAGATTTCATGTCTCCGATGTATCAGCTGTTTTTAGGAGCTCTGATTTTTTTATATCCTTTAAAAGAGAAATTTTCCAGAAATTTCAGAATCGGTGCTCTGGCTGTTGCTGTTTTGGTTTATATTGGCACATTTGTAATTCAGCTGCTGACCTGGACTCCTGTAGGAAGTATTTATACTGAAGGTATTCAGGCAAGGTATTTTTTACCTCTGTTTATTTTACTGCCGTTTATATTTAATTTTAATGATAATTTAGGTTTGGATACTGAAAAAATTGATAATTATATTGTAGTTTTAGTTTTAGGTTTTGTAGCAGCTACTGTTTTGTGTCTTGTTTGTGGCTGTTATTAGCCGTATTTTTTTTAATTATTTAACTAACAAGTGTTAGTTTTATATACTATTAAAACAATAGTATAACTAACGACTGTTAGTTTGGGATATTTATGAAAATACAGACAAAAGATAAAATATTTGATGTAGCATTAGATTTATTTTCTAAAAAAGGATATGATTCAGTATCTATTAGAACAATAGCTTCAGAAGTAGGAATTAAAGAAAGCTCAATTTATAATCATTATTCAAGTAAAAAAGAGATTTTAATGTCAATTTTAAAATATTTTGAAGAATATTTTCAGGGAAATCCCTTAGATGATGAAAATGTCAGAAAATTACTTGAAAAAAACCCTGAAGAGTTCTATCATCAGGGATCGGAAATGTTTAAACAGCAGATTTTCGAAGAAAAGATTTTAAAAATCCTGAAGCTTATTTTTGTTCAGATGTATCAGATAGATGAAATTAAAGAATTTTTCCTAAATGAAATACTTGGAGGGTCTGTTGCCTTCTGGAGTGATGTTTTTGAAATATTAATCCAAAAAAATGTAATAGGAAGCGACTGCAGTCCGAATAAATTGGCGGAAATGTATTTTGGATTTTCCATGTTTAAATTATGGGAAATATTTCTGAAACATGAGGAATTTCCAAAAGCAGAAATTGAAATTATGTTTGATGAAGTTGAAGAGTATCATAAATTCCTCCTGAATAGTGTAAGGGCTGATAAAGATGATTAGTCCGGATTCACCATATGAAGTTAATGACATGTATTATGGTGATGTAAAAAAATTAGCTGATGAATTTCTGGAATTTGCTCACAGCTGCTTTGATGATGATGAAAAAATTCTTGAGGGATTAATTGTAAGTGTTTACTGGAAGTTATGCTGTGATAAATTTTCTTCTTTAGCACAGATAATTGATTATTTGGAATATATTGGGGATTTTAATGATCAGCTCCCTTATTTAAGAAAATGGGAAAATACTGATTTTTCCCCATATCTTATTTTGGGAGATTGGTTTTGTAAAAATGCTTCAAAATACTTGGCACCATATACATTTAATTTAAATTATTATTTGGAAAAGTATAAGGATAAGCCTAAATCAAAACAAGAGAAAATATTTTTCAATAGTTCAAAAGAATTATACTATTTAAACATGCTTTGCTCTGAAATAATGGGGAGAATTTTCAGACCAGATTATGAATCAAGAAAAAGAAAAGCGATAGTCCTGCCAACATGTATGAAAATAAATCAGAAAAGCTGTCATGCTATTGAAAAAAAACTTGGGGAAGTCTGTCAGAAATGTAATCCTGAATGTGAAATAGCTAAAATAACTGAAGAGTATGACTGTGAAGTATATCTGGTTTCCCATAAATCCTCGGCATTTCAAAATGCAACAGATACTGATAAAAAAGAGCTGGCTATTGTTGGAGTTGCATGTCCTTTAAATTTAATTTCAGGAGGATGGAAAGCAGCAGCACTTGGAATGCCTCCGCAATGTGTACTCCTTGATAAAGTAGCATGCAGCAGACATTGGCTTAATGAGGATGTTCCATCATCAATCAATAAAAAAGAGTTAAAAAAAATATTTTAGAAGTAAATTAATACTTCTTAATCTTTGTATTTTTTAATTAAACTTAATCCCCAGTCAGTCATTGCATCTGCTTTTTCCTGAGAGTCAGATTCAGCAAAACATCTGAAGATTGGTTCGGTACCTGACGGTCTGATAATTACCCATCCGTCATCTTTTAGGATTTTAACACCGTCAGTAGTGTCTAAGTCGAAATCAGTAGTGGTTTTTATTTCATTAGCTATGTTTTCCATAACTTCTTCTTTTAAATCATCACTGCATTCAATTTTTGTTTTTGTTGCATAGTAAACAGGAAGTTCTTCAACTAATTTGGATAATGGCTTTTTCTCTTTAGCTATTGTTTCAAGTATTTTAGCTACAGTCATAACTGCATCTCTTCCGTAAACAAAATCAGGGAAGATTAATCCGCCGTTTTCTTCTCCACCAAATAATCCATCTTCATCTTTTAATTTACGGGCTACAAGCAAATCTCCAACAGCAGTAGCTATTACTTCACCATTGTACTCTTCAGCAATATCATAAATAGCCTGTGAGGTTGCAACAGTTGTAACTATTGTACCGCCGTTATTTTCTTTAAGCATCTGTTTTTCAACAAGTGAAAATGTTTTATCTCCAAGTACGAAGTTTCCTTTTTCATCAATACAGATGGTTCTGTCTGCATCTCCGTCATGAGCAAGTCCAATATCTGCATTTAACTGTTTTACAACATTAATTAGCTCCTGCAAGTTTTCTTCAATTGGTTCTGGGTCACGACCCGGGAAAAATCCGTCAGCCTGACAGTTTAGAGTAGTTACATCACAGCCTAATTTCCTAATTAAATAAGGAGCAGTGTATGATCCGGCTCCGGAACCGCAGTCAACAACAACTTTTAAATTGGCTTTTTTAATAGCTTCAACATCTACTTTGCTGATTGCTTCATCAATGTATTCGTCAATAATTTTGTCATTGTGGTATAATTGACCAATTTCACTCCAGTGAGCTCTTTTTGGTTCTTCATCAAAATATAATTTTTCAATTTCTAATTCCATATCATCAGGAATTCCAATACCTAATTCATCTAAAAATTTGATTCCATTATATTTAGGAGGATTATGTGAAGCAGTAATCATAACTCCGCCATCATAATACTTGCGAACACCATATTGGACTCCAGGAGTAGGTAGGATTCCTAAATCTACAACATCACAACCGGAAGATAAAAGTCCAGCTTTTACAGCTTCCATTAACATGGGACTGCTTGTTCTTGTATCTCCACCAACAGCTACAGTTCCTTGAACTACTGATCCGTAACATGCTGCAAGTCTGGATGCAAATTCAGGAGTTAAAATTTCATTAGCTACTCTTCTAACTCCAAAAGTCCCGAATAATCTTTTTTTATCTGACATTATTAATTGCCTCATAATTTTTTATATTACATTTATTTTTATTTTTAATAAATAAAAAGTTAATGATATCCTGAAAATTCTTTTAAATAAGGTATTTTACTTAAAATTACAGTTACAATCCATGTTATTAAAAATACCCCAATGGTCATCAGTACCAGTCTTATAACTATTCCAAATCCACTTGCTCCTGCTGTAAATATACTTAAATGATTTCTGATAAATAAAAACAGGGTTATATGACTTAAATACATTCCATAACTGGCTTTACTTATTGATAATGTTAATTTTCCTGTTGTTGTAGCAGTATTTAAGAAAAGACACCTTACAAATAAAAATACTGATGCTCCTAATCCCAAGCGGAAAATTGAGAAATCCAAATATGAATTTAGATATAAATTGGGATTGTTAAATTCATAAACTCCAATTTCAGGCATCTGGTAACTTACAAACAGTGAAATCAGAAACAGTAAAACAGTTCCTGCCATAACTTTTTTAGGGGATTTTATTTTTACATTAGCCAAATAATAACCTACAATAACATAGGACAATCCTCCAATAAAGAATCTTAAATCTAAATATGAAGTGATATTAAAGAATCTGCAGGCAGTATAGAATACTGAAGCCAGAATAAATATTATTATAAAGTATCTGACTTCATTCAACCCCCTATTTCTTATAAACTCATTGATAAATGGTATTGCAAGATAAACCCCAACAATCAAATAAAAATACCATCCCAAATTATTTAGAAATGTATTGGCTATGTCATAGCTTAAATTACTGATTCCCGTGGTGTGCAGTGAGTAAATTCCATAAATAATGATCCAGAATATAAATGGGATGGTGATTCTGGGAAATCTCTTTTTATAAAATCCTGATACTGTAGGGTAGTTTTTATTTAGTAGAAGAGCTCCGCTAATCATTAAAAAGATAGGAACACCAATATTTCCAATTGTTGATGCAAGTTTTTGCCAGTCAACACCGACAATTGTAGATGTTACCCATAAAGAAGCAACGTGAACTAAAATAATAGCAAATATTCCAATAACTCTTAAATCGTCTAAATATTTAATTCTTTGCTGATTCATAGTTTCACCAGTTATCTATAATTTTAGTTTCAAATAATATTAAAAACTTGTGTTAAACCATTTTTATATCATCTCCACTTGATAAAATAAGCTCAAGCTGGGAATTGTATTGGGTAACTGTTCCGACAACATTAACCTTTTTACCTTTATAACTTTCAATGTCTATTCCATTGTCTTCCAGCTGGGCTAATTGGCTTTCAAAGATTATTAAAGACATCTGGCCAGTTCCGTCATTGACAGTTAAAAAATAGCTGCTTTTACTTGCTGAGGATTTAACATCACTGACAACACCCTCAATGTTAACTTCCTCATCAATCATGCCTCTGTTTATATCCTGAATTTCTACTTTTTTAACTTCAATTGATGGAGTAAATATGATTAAACCGATCAAACCTATTAATGAAGTTATCAGAGCTATTTTCAGTAATTTATCATCTGTAATTTCCATGAATTCATCTTGGTTTTTATTTTAAAAATAGCTGATAGGTTTTTATTTTAAAATATTGTTTTGCAAAATCTTTTTTTACATCAAAGTATAATTTTAATATGTATGTTTAAAAACACTGATTTGACAAAAACAGATTTATATGCAATTCTTGTTGGAATATTCTGTGCAGGATTAATCATTTCCAACATAATTGCAAGTAAAACATTTGAATTTTTTTGGATAACTTTACCATGTGGAGTTATAATTTTTCCATTAATTTACATAGTTAATGATGTGCTTGCTGAATGTTATGGTTTTAAAAAGGCCAGAAGAGCTATTTATTTGGGATTTTTCATGAATTTAATAGCTGTAATCTGTTATAATGTAACTATGTTTTTACCTGCTCCGGCATATTTTACAGGTGATGGCGCTTTCCATACAGTTCTGGGAAGTACTTTAAGATTATTGGTAGCTAGTTTTGCAGCTTATCTGATTGGGTCACTGATAAATGCAAAACTGATGGTTTACTTAAAAGGAAAATATGAAAATAAATTGTTTTTCAGATGCATTTCATCTACATTTGCTGGTGAGGGAATGGATGCACTTATATTTATTACAATAGGATTTTTAGGAACAATGCCTGTATCTGCACTTTTAACTATGATTGTGGCACAGGCATTATTCAAAACAGCTTATGAAGTTGTTGTATATCCTTTAACAAGGCATGTAATACATAATGTAAAAGATTTGAAGGATTATTGAGTTTCATACATTGAAAGCAACCTTTCAACTGTATCAATATCATTTATTCCTTTGTCTTTTCTAATATTTTTAACAACAGGGAAACGCAGGGAGTATCCGGTTTCATATTCAGGACTTTTAACAATTTCACTAAATGCCACTTCCAATACGATTTTAGGTTCTACAACGATTTCTCTGCCTTTTGTAGATAGTTCATATTCTTTCATTTTTTTAGTAAGGTATTCTAAGGTAGCATCATCAAGACCTGTAGCTACATAAGCAACTGTTTTTAAATTGTTGTTTTCATCACGTAGAGACACTAAATATGATCCGACAAAATCTCCTCTTTTACCGATACCGTAGGTTCCCCCAACAACAACCATATCTAATGTTTCAGGTTCTGCTTTATATTTAAGCATTTTTTTACCACGAAGTCCGGGAATATAAGGTTCTCCAGCATCTTTAATCATTATTCCTTCATGATGTTGAGCCAGGGATAATTCAAATAGATTTTCCACTTCTTTAACAGTATCTGGAGTTCCATAAACCATATTGCTTAAATTGATTTCATCAGGTGTGGTGTTGACAATTTCTTCAAGTTTTTTTCTTCTTTTAAGCAGAGGTTCATCTATCATTGGAACTATATAATATAATAAATCAAACAGGAAAACTTTTAGAGGAACCTGTTCCATAGCTTCATCGATATTGTGTTTTCTTCTGACCCTATGAAGGATATTCTGGAAAGATAGAGGTTTTCCGTCTCTTGTAGCTATTACTTCTCCTTCTACAATATAATCCTCATGAGGAAGGTATTCATTAAACAAATCTACAATTTCCGGCAGTGCATGAGTAATGTTTTCAAGTCTTCTTGTGAATATTTTTATTTCATCGCCGTGTCTGTGTACCTGAAGACGGATTCCGTCATATTTGGTTTCACAGATAGCAACGCCCATTTCACTGATGATTTCAGGAATTGGCGGTGCAAGCTGTGCAAGCATAGGTTTTACAGGAGTTCCCGGAGTTAAGTTTAACTCTTTAAGTCCGGCTTCTCCTTTTTCTTTTGCAACAACAGCTATTAAACCTAAATCATTTGTAAGCATCATAGCTCTCTCAACAACTGATTTGTCAATATTGAATGCCTGGGCTATTGCATCTCTTACAACACCTTCTCCAACACCAATTCTAAGTTCTTCAAGAATAGTTCGTGTTAAATATTTTGCTTCACTGGCTGAAGCCTGAGACAGCATTTCTAAAATCATGTCGATTTTACGTTTTGTTGATCGGGCTCCGCTTTTTTCAGAAAGCTTTCTTAAGCTTTTAAATACAAAATCTATTGTTAAAGGCTGGGAAAAAAATGTAGTTTGTGATTTTTTAGCATATAAACTAATACATGCAAGTCCAATGTCACCATGATCGCGAACTGCATCTTCAACTTTGTCCGGTGTAACTCCTACAGCTTCACCGACAGCCTGCATAACCAATTTATTTCCGATTCCTATTTCTTTATCACTCCAGGCAGGAAATACACTGCCTAATATTAGTAAACCTACCTGTTCAAGTGTAGTGCTGTCTAATTTTAATAAAAAATCAGATATAATCTCTGTTTTTTCCAGTCTTTTAGTTGTATTTTCCAGAGCAGAATATACATCTACTAATTCCTGATATTTCATTTAAAAGTCGCCTTTAGCTATTTTTACTGCACAATATTCTCCGCACATTGCACACATTTCTTCATCGTCAAGTTCACATTTGTTTCTGTAACTGCGAGGTTTGGAATGGTCAAATGCAAGTTCAAACTGTTTTTCCCAATCAAATTCTTTACGTGCTTTTCCCATTTCACGTTCTCTTCCCCATGCAGATTCAAGTCCTTTAGCAACATCAGCAGCTTCAGCAGCTATTTTAGATGCAATTACTCCTTCTTTAACATCTTCAAGAGAAGGTAAGGATAAGTGTTCTGCAGGAGTTACATAACATAAGAAGTTAGCTCCGCTACTTGCAGCTATTGCTCCCCCAATAGCTCCTGTAATATGGTCATAACCAGGCGCCAAATCAGTTACAAGAGGACCTAAAACATAAAATGGAGCTCCATAACAGATAGTCTTTTGTATTTCCATATTGGCTTTAATCTGGTTTAAAGGCATATGTCCAGGGCCTTCAACCATTACCTGAACATTTGCATCCTGAGCTCTTTTAACAAGACCTCCTAAATTAACAAGTTCCTGAATTTGCGGAATGTCACTGGCATCACTTAAGCATCCAGGTCTTAATCCGTCACCTAATGATAATGTAATGTCGTATTCATAGGACAGCTCAAGGAGATAATCGTAATTTTCATATAATGGATTTTCCTGCTGGTTGTGTTTAATCCAAGATGCAAGGAAAGTTCCGCCTCTGCTTACAATTCCCATCATTCTTTTAGCTTTTTCTAATTTTTCAACTAAATCTTTGGTAATTCCACAGTGAAGGGTCATGAAATCCACACCTTCTTTTGCCTGATTTTCAATAGCTTTAAAAAGATCATCAGGATCCATGTCAATGATTTCTTTGTTTTTATTAAGTGTAATAACTCCTGCTTCGTAAATAGGCACTGTTCCAATAGTTATGTCTACAGCATCCATTATTTTTTTCCTGAATGTTGTCAAATCAGATCCGGTAGATAAATCCATTAATGCATCTGCACCATATTCCTGAGCTAATTTAGCTTTGTTTATTTCCAATTCAATATCATCAATTTTACTTGAGGAACCGATGTTTGCATTGATTTTAGTTTTAAGACCATCACCAATTCCACAGGCTTTTGAATGACCGTTGATATTTTTAGGAATTACAACTTTTCCATCAGCAATTAATTTAGCTAGTTTGTTAACATTTATATTTTCATCATGAGCAACAACTTCCATTTCTGGTGTAATATTGCCTTTTTGAGCTTCACTTTTTTGTGTCAATGTTTCCCCTCATAATTTAGTTTATAATAATGGATCAGGTATGTCGGGATTTTCTTTTTTAGGTTTTTCTCCTCCAATTTTTTCTAATCTCATTTCTAAGAATTTTTTACCATTTTCAGTTTTGGAATAAATTGGAATTGATTGGCCGACAGTTTTTAAACTTTCAGCTTCTCCGATTTCTCTAATGTATTTGGATGCACAGGCAGTTGCAACATCACATGCATCAAAAAGAATTCTGGCTTCTTTTTTAGTTCTGTTGCTTGTATGTACTACAAATATGTAAATATTCACATCGGGATGTGCTTTTTTAAGTTCTTGGATTTTAAGACAGTCCTGAGCTAATGTTATTGTTACAGCTATGTTTTTATAACCATGTTCAATAGCTAATTTGATTCCTTCAGTCTGATCAATTTTAGCAGTTTCAGGTTCTAAAATATTTTCTGCACCTAATTGGTCAAACAATTCAGGAATCGGGCTGGTTTTAACAAGTCCTGAGACTCTCCCTCCAATACCTTGAACTAATTCACTTTCAGTTACTATTAATGTTCCGCAACCTTCACAAACCATTACTGCACAGTCTATTGCATTTTCTTCAATTAATGTAGATAAAATTTCAGAAATACCAAAAGAAAGGAAATCTTTCATTCTAAGCTGTCTGTCTGGTGTGCACATTCCAAAATCATCAATTCTGAATTGTATATTGTCCCAGATAGCCTCTTTAGTTATTTTTTCCATTCCTCTGTGGTGGTGAAATAATGGACAGTAATTCAGTTTAGGTTCGCTAACATCAATTACCTTTCCGTCCTTGATTGTTACCTTACTTAATCCGATTGCTTCAACAATATGTTCACTCATGATTTTTATATTAGTTAATCAATAGGTTAAAATTTACTATTTATTATGAATTTTTAAAAAAAGGGGGAAGATTTGGGTAAAACTTTTATTGTATTTTTTCTTTTATAACAGCAGATATAGATTAAAAATTGGGCTTGAACTATCGACAAAGTGCTGAAGATTGAAAATATCTGCATCTGATGGTAAATGGGTTAAATTGGGTTGTTTATTTCAATAAATAACTCAACTTTAATATAGCTAAAAAGAGATAATATTCTATAAAAAATAAGGAAGAAATTTAATCTTCCTTATCTAAATGTATTGAACCTGGTCTCCAGGATTGTTAGACGGTTTGACTTTTTCAAGAGCTTCTTTGAAGTATTTGTTAGGTACATTTTCAGCATCAAGGTCATTTCTTAAAGTTAACATTGCTGCTTCACGGCATACTGCTTCAATATCTGCTCCGACATATCCGTCAGTTTGTTTAGCTAATTTTTCAAGACTTACATCATCAGCTAATGGCATACCTTCAGTATGTACTTTGAAGATAGATAATCTGGCTTCTTCATTTGGTAAGTCAACTTTGATATGTCTGTCAAATCTTCCAGGCCTCATTAAACCTGCATCCAATATGTCTGGTCTGTTGGTTGCCGCAATGATTGCAACGTCTTCAAGTTCTTCTAAACCGTCCATTTCAGTTAATAATTGGTTTACTACTCTTTTAGTTACTCCACTGTCACTGTCATTTGCACTACGGGTACTTGCAATTGAATCGATTTCATCGAAGAATATTACAGTAGGTGCAGTTTGTTTTGCTTTTCTAAATACTTCTCTTACACCTTGTTCAGATTCTCCTACCCATTTGGATAGCAGTTCAGGACCTTTAACAGAGATGAAATTGGCTTCACTTTCACTAGCTACTGCTTTTGCAAGTAATGTTTTTCCTGTACCTGGAACTCCGTAAAGCAAGGTTCCTTTTGGTGGTCTTACACCGAATTTTTCGAATTTTTCAGGATGTTTTAATGGCCATTCAACAGCTTCTTTTAACTCTTGTTTGACATCATCAAGTCCACCTACGTCATCCCATTTAACATCAGGAACTTGTACAAGAACTTCTCTTAATGCAGAAGGTTGAATTTCTTTTAAAGCTGATTTGAAGTCATCACTTGTAACAACAATTTTTTTAAGAACTTCTTCAGGAATCTCTTCATCGTTTTTGATTTCAGGAATGATTCTTCTGACTACTCTCATTGCTGCTTCTTTACATAATGATTCCAAGTCTGCTCCTACGAATCCGTGAGTTGTACCGGCTATTTTATGTAAGTCTACATCCTCTGCAAGAGGCATATTCCTGGTATGGATTTCAAGGATTTCTTCCCTTTCTTCAGCATCAGGAACACCAATTTCAATTTCACGGTCGAATCTTCCAGGTCTTCTTAATGCTTGATCAAGAGAATCTGGCCTGTTAGTTGCACCGATAACAACAACTTGGCCTCTGGATTTAAGACCGTCCATTAAGGTTAAAAGTTGAGCTACTGTTCTTCTTTCAGTTTCACCTTGAGTATCTTCTCTTTTTGGAGCAATAGCATCTAATTCATCAATGAATATGATTGATGGGGCGTTTTCTTCTGCTTCTTCAAAGTATTCCCTTAAGTTTTCTTCAGATCCGCCGACATATTTGCTCATGATTTCAGGCCCATTTATTGCAATGAAATGAGCATCACTTTCACTAGCTACAGCTTTAGCCAGTAATGTTTTTCCTGTACCTGGTGGTCCGTGCATCAATACTCCTTTTGGAGGTGCAATTCCTAATTTATCAAAGAGTTCTGGTCTTTTAAGAGGAATTTCAATCATTTCTCTGACTTTTTTAACTTCTTCTTTAAGACCACCGATATCTTCATAGCTTACATCAACTAAATTAGTTACACCTTCGATGTTGGATACATCTACTGGACTTTCATGTAATTCTACTTCTGTATTTGGTCCAACTACAACGATTCCTGCAGGTTTGGTAGATACTACAGCAAATTTAATTTCTTTCATTGGTGAGAAATCCATTAAATCGTTAAATATGCTGTCAAAGCCCATTCCCATACTTGCTGGCCTGGTTCTGATTTGAGATCCTATGATATCTCCTTGAACCATTGCTTTTCCTTGGAATAATCCACGTACATCTCCTTGTACACGAATGTTATTTTCAGTTGGTGCAAGAACAACTTTTTTAGCTTCAATAGCTTGTGCTTTTTTAATAGTTACTTCCCCGCCGATGGTTGCTCCTGAGTTTTTACGAACTAATCCGTCAATTCTTATTACTCCAAGACCAATGTCTGTCTGTGAAGGTAGGGCAATTGCTGCTGTTTTTTTCTCACCAGTAATTTCAATAAGGTCTCTTTCATTAATTCCGAGATCATTCATAGTTTTTGGATCTAATCTTGCGATTCCTTGACCAATATCTCTTTGTGAAAGAGCTTCAGCTACTTTTAAAGTAATTTCATTTTGTGCCATATTATCATCTCCTTTTTTAAATGGCGCATTATATAGCTTTAAAAAACTACATGCTTAGGATAAATTCCTTTAAATTCACTAAATAATAAAAATAATATAATAATTTTCTTTTTGCTTATTTTATGTTTCTTTTCTTAGAAACAATTATATATTGATATGTATTACTATATAAAGC
>ERZ1026880.982-NODE-982-length-13015-cov-9.153395_pt1 | contig 13015 bp, 10 predicted proteins | sample MGYA00380170_ERZ1026880 | MGnify/ENA primary metagenome ERZ1026880 (study PRJEB33269, sample SAMEA4719806) | human gut metagenome | biome: human-associated habitat; feature: organic feature; material: feces | place: Cameroon | collected 2013-10 ...
TTCCGGATGTGGTAAATCTACTACACTTCGTATGGTAGCCGGACTGGAAGAGATCTCCAGCGGTACCTTAAAGATCGGTGACAAAGTTATGAACGATGTAGAACCGAAGGATCGTGATATCGCAATGGTATTCCAGAACTACGCCCTGTATCCTCATATGACAGTATATGATAACATGGCATTCGGACTGAAACTTCGTAAAGTTCCGAAGGACGAGATCGACAAAGCAGTTCGTGAAGCAGCAAGAATCCTTGACCTTGACAAACTTCTTGATCGTAAACCGAAAGCTCTTTCCGGTGGACAGAGACAGCGTGTTGCCATGGGACGTGCTATCGTTCGTAATCCTAAGGTATTCCTTATGGATGAGCCGCTCTCCAACCTGGATGCAAAACTTCGTGTACAGATGCGTATCGAGATTTCCAAGATCCATCAGAGACTGGGTGCTACAATCATCTATGTAACACATGACCAGACAGAGGCTATGACTCTTGGTACCAGAATCGTTGTTATGAAAGACGGAGTTGTTCAGCAGGTAGATACACCTCAGAACCTGTACCAGAAACCAGGCAACCTCTTCGTTGCAGGATTCATGGGATCTCCGCAGATGAACTTCCTTGATGTTCAGATCAAAGAAAAAGGTTCTGACATCGTTGCAGTATTAGGCAAGGATGAACTGGTTATCCCGGCAGCTAAAGCTAAAGCACTCAAAGATGGCGGCTATGTAGGCAAAACTGTTGTTATGGGTATTCGTCCGGAAGATGTTGCCGATACACCAAACGGTTCCATGTCTTCTACAGTTAAGGTTTATGAGCTTCTCGGTGCAGAAGTATTCCTGTACTTCGATGTAAACGGAACTCAGATCACAGCTCGTGTTGATCCTGGCACAAAAGCAAAAACAGGTGATCCTGTTAAATTCGACTTCAACATGGAAAAAACTCACTTCTTCGACAAAGATTCTGAGCTTGTTATCACAAACTAAGATAAATTCATCAAAATTTAAAACCCGGGGGATTTTTCCCCGGGTTTTTGTTTTTTCAGAAAGGAAGATATTATGTCTATACAGAGAACTTTGCAGAAATGTATGGAAGACTGGAAACAGATCAGCAATCTTGATTTCTGTCTTCTTCAGGAGGATAATTCCGTTTTTGTCACTACCTGTCAGAAACGGCTTCCCTCTCTGAACAAGCTCGCTGATTTTCGGAGCGATCCTGCATTATGCATTGCCAACAGCACTTACTGTCTTTACAAAATCCTGGATCGGGATGAACTTCTGTATGTTCTGATCGTATGGGGAAGCAGCGAAAATGCTTCTACGATTGGTGAACTGGCTGTATGCCAGATCAGAAGCCTTATCGAGGCTTATTCAGAAAAAAATGATAAAAATGCTTTTATGCAGAAACTGCTGCTCGGCTCTTACAACGAAGTGGAGGCTTTTAACAAAGCCAAAAAGCTTCATGTCTCTTCTACCTGCCAGAGAGCTGTTTTTCTGGTTGAGACCAAACAGACCGGAGATGAACATGCACTGACTATGATCCGGAATATTTTTTCTGCGAGGACACATGATTTTATTACATCCGTGGATGATAAAGGGATCATTATTGTACGAGAACTGGTTTCTACTGAGACCTATGCGAATCTGGAAGCCACAGCCCATATGCTGGTCGATATGCTCGGGTCAGAGGCCATGACACAGGCCTGGGTTTCTTACAGCAATGTAGCCGGCAGCCTCAAAGAGCTTGCAAACGCATATAAAGAAGCCAAAATGGCTCTTGAGATAGGCAAGATCTTTTATTCTGAAAAAAATGTATTCGGATATCGAAATCTTGGGATCGGCCGTCTGATCTATCAGCTTCCGGTGGAAATCTGTGAGATGTTTATCGAAGAAATTTTTAACGGTGAATCCCTGGATGCGATCGATGGAGAAACCCTGAATATTATACGGACATTTTTTGAAAACAATCTGAACTTGTCTGAAACATCCCGACAGCTGTATGTCCACAGAAATACTCTGGTATATCGTTTTGAGAAAATACAGAAAAAATTCGGACTGGATCTCAGAACCTTCGAGGATGCGATGACATTCAAGCTTGCAATGCTTGTCTCAGGATATCTGAGGTATACAAACTAAAAAAAGAAGGCTTTTGCGAAATGCGAAGGCCTTCTTTACTTTATTTCAAAAGCATGAGATGTTCCGGAGATAAATATAAATACGCCGGGAGATTGAAATCGGAGGACTCCCGGAAATTAGATTTTGGCCGCATCCACCAGAGAACAGCCTTTGAATCTGCATCCGGACATTTAATAAGATATTGATGTTCGAAGGTAGTTTCTATGTATTCCTGTGCTTCAAATGGAATGCAGTTCTGCCCATCGGTTTCGACAGGTCTGATCCAATGTCCCCTGATAGCAATATGAGTAAATTCATCTGTTACTTCCCGGGCAGTGCAAAGCCTGATTCCCCAGTCAATCGCTTCCACCTCATAAGGTCCAAGCTTACGGATCCTGGAGTTATTTTTGCAGCCGGTAAGGCGGGCGGCTTCGATGAGCCCCGGCTGTTCAAAAATCTGTCTGGTCTCTCCGAAAGTCAGAGTTCTTCCGTCTTTAAGGAGCATAAGCTCTTTGCAGAACCGGAAGGCCTCATCTCTGCTGTGTGTTACCATGATCATATCACCCTGATATTGTTTCAGGAAATCTTCCATATCTTTCTGAAGCGTATCTTTGAGATAACCGTCAAGTGCAGAAAATGGTTCATCGAGAAGAATCACCTCAGGCTCACCGATCATCATTCTCGCCAGAGCCACCCGCTGCTGCTGTCCACCGGAAAGCTGAGACGGATAACGGTCCTCCAGGCCTTCAAGCTGATATCTTCTGATGAAATCAGTTACTTTTGCATCTAGTTTCTCTTTTGCACCGCGAAAACCGCATGTAATATTATCCCTGACTGTCATCGTCGGAAAAAGTGCATAATTCTGAAACAGATACCCGATCCGGCGATCCTGTGGTTTGAGATTGATTTTTTTTTCGGAATCAAAGACAGTTTTTCCATTGATGATGATCTTTCCTTTATCCGGCTTTTCAATTCCACAAATACATCTGAGCGTCATGCTCTTGCCGCTTCCGGATGCTCCAAGTATTCCTGTCGCAGAGCTTTTGCTGTCAAATGCTGTCTTTAATGAAAAACCCCTGAAGTTCTTTTCTATTTCTACATGTACTGCCATCAGATCCACCTTCTGCTCTTCATTCCCCTTCCGGAGACGATATTGATAAGTACCACGATCACAAATGAGATCACCACGATCACCACAACCCAGAAACCGGCAACGTCATAATTTCCTGCTGCTGTTTCTGATGCAATGGCCACAGATACGGTTCTTGTCTTGCCAAGGATATTTCCCGCAAGCATGGAAGTCGCACCATACTCTCCGATTGCTCTCGCAAATGCCAGCACAGTTCCGGAGGCAATTCCCGGACCCGCAGCCGGTACGATCACCTTCCAGAAAATCTTTCTGTCACTCATTCCCAGAGTCTGTCCTGCATAGATCAGGTTCACATCCACCTGTTCAAAGGCAGCCCTGGCGTTGCGGTACATCAATGGGAATGCGATCACTGCTGCCGCGATCACACATCCCTTCCAGGTCTGCACCACCTTAAAATCAAAGCTGTCCATCAGAAATTTACCGAATGGCCTCCGAAGACTGAAGATCAACAGGAGGAAAAATCCTGCAACAGTCGGCGGAAGAACCAGCGGCATAGTGAGAATGCCGTCCAGAATCGCTCTTGAAGCCGGTTTGAGCTTCATGATTTTTCTTGCACAGAAAATTCCCAGAAAAAAGGCAATTGTCGTTGCAACTACACCTGTCTTTAACGATATCCACAGTGGACTCCAGTTTATTTCCTGTAAAAATTCCATCGTTTCTCATTTCCCCTTTATCAGAAAAAGAGGCAGCTGTAACTCCTGCCTCTTTCTGACTGTTTGTCATATTCAAGAATGCCTTACGTATTATTCTGCTGCTTCTTCTGTCGCAGCTGCCTCTGTAGTCTCAGCGTTTTCTTCTGCATCCTCTACTTTTTCTTCTGCTTTGTATGGTGTAAATCCATATTCTTCGAATACTTTAAGAGCTTCATCTGTCTGGAGATATGCAAGGAAGGCATCTGCAGCTGCTGCTTCAGAGTCAGAAGCCTCTTTATCCTCTGTCAGTCCCACCGGATAAAGAACCGGTGTCTTAAGAGATCCTTCCGGAGCTTCCGCAATGATATCTACTTTATCTGCAACAGAAGCCGCATCTGTTGCATATACGATACCAACTTCGTTACTTCCCTCACTCACGGATGCAAGAACTTCTGTTACGTTCTTTCCTTCGTTGATCTCCATCTTATTTACGTCATCTTCGATTCCCAGGTTCTTAAAGATTTCACGTGCATACTGTCCAACCGGTACATCCTCTCCTGCAAGAGCGATGTTCGCTGCATCTGTGATATTCTCAAAGCCTGTTACCTTTGTCTCGCCACCCTTTGGCTTGATCAGGACAACTTTGTTCTCAAGAAGATCCACTACAGAATCTTTCTTTGCCAGTTCTTCGTCTACCAGTGCATCCATCTGTTTGGTTGCTGCTGAGAAGAAGATGTCACATCTGGAACCTTCTTCGATCTGTGTCTGAAGAGTTCCTGAACTGTCCGCGTTATACAGGATGTTTACATCCGGATAATCCTCATTGAAATCCTTCTGGATTTCTTCCATTGCATTGTTCAGACTGGCTGCAATAAACACATACAGATCACCACTTGTATCCTCTGCTGCTGCCTGTACACTTCCTGCGCTCATGCCTGCTGCAAGCAAACCTGCAAGCATTACTGAGATCATCTTTTTCTTCATATTTGTTCTCCTTTGCCTTTTATTGTTGTGTTGTGTTTCGTTTTGTTTCGTTCTGTTTTGTTTATTTTAGCTCAAATAGTCATTCTTGTCAAACTATTTGCTCTGTGCTATGATAGAAATTGTTAATAAATACCAAAAATATTTTTTAGGAGGAAAATTCAATGAAATTAAGTGCACGTAATCAGTTAAAAGGAAAAGTGATCGACATCAAAAAGGGAGCTGTCAACTCTATCGTAACCCTTGATATCGGTGGCGGCAATATCATCGTTTCTACCATCTCCTGCGCCGCTGTAGATGAACTCGGACTGGAAGTAGGCTCTGATGCTTATGCAGTGATCAAAGCTACTAACGTTATGGTTGGTATTGATGAATAAACTTTATACTGCTCAGGAAATCGCCGACAAATTAAAGATCAGGAAAACAACCGTATACGAATTGATCAAACGAGGCGAGCTTCCCTCATCAAAGATCGGCAAACAGCTTCGGATCAGTGAAGACCAGCTTTCGGAATATCTGAACAAAAACAGGTCTGATTTAGAATCACAGCCGGTCTTTCCTGATTTTCAGCCGGAAAGTTCCCTTCTGAAAAGAGATTATCTTCTGAATTCCAGCGGACTCATCATCAGCGGACAGGCAGCTTCCGTCATGGAACTTCTGATCGGGCAGATGGCTTCACATCCTCTGGGGCTTCCGGTCCTTCATTCTCATATGAACAGCTACAACGGTCTTTATTCTCTGTATTTTCATAAAGTCCATGCCGCTGTCGCCGGAGTTTTTGCAGAAGATATTCCTCCACTGCTTCCGGGTATTTCACTCGCTGCGCTTATGCTCTATGAATTTTCACTCGGATTATATGTGGCAAAGGGAAATCCCAAGAATATTTCCTGCATCCGTGATCTCACCCGCAGTGATATTATTCTTGCAAACCGTGAAAAAGGCAGTACCAGCCGAATTTATCTGGATAAAAAACTGAAGGAACTTCAGATTTCTTCCGCATCCATATCCGGATACCAGAAGGAATTTGTCTCTGATGTTTCCACTTCCGCTTTTATCATCAATAAAAATGGAGATACTGCCATTGGAGAAAAGGCTGTGGTTCTCAAAACCAACAGGCTGGAATTTGTTCCACTTCTCACAGTTCCCATGTACCTTGTCATGGAAACCGCATCTCTGGATTCTCCTGGATTTCAGGCTCTGATCGATATTGCCCGTTCTGAAGAATTCAGGATGTCCCTTCACAGCCAGAATTGTTATGATACCACTCATACAGGAGAACTGATTTATTTATAGGATTCTTGTAACTGTTCGCAGAATATTACCTGTGAACAGTTACGATTTTTTAATTGCTATTAATAGTCCCAGTCAGAACTGCTGGATTCATCTGTGTCATAATCACCGCCGTCGCTTCCCTCATCAACATAGCCGTCATCATAACTTCCATCGTCATAACTTCCGTCATCACTGCCGTCGTCATAGCTTCCGTCGTCACTACTGTCGTCATAGTTCCCATCATTGCTGCTATCATAACTTCCATCATCACTGGAAGTATCATAGCTGGAATCACTGCTGTCACTTGAGGTATCATAGTCTGATGTACTACTGTCGCTGGATGTATCATAGCTGGATGTACTGCTGTCACTGGAGGCATCATTGCTGGATGTACTGCTGTCATCAGAGTTTTCATCACTGTTTTCCACGGAATTACCTCTGGTGTCTGCTTCTTTTTTCGTAGAAAGGCTCATATAACGCAGATATACGGAGGAAGCATCCTGATCCAAAAGAAGTGTGGCTTTCTCCATATCTCCAAAATCTACGGAATAAATCTCATAACTGCTTCCATCTGCAGTGACCAGCTTCATATCATATTTTAATGAGCTTTCTGAAGTTTCTGTACTGTTTTCAGTATCTGTCTGTCCTGACATATCAGAGGAAGAACCATTATAATACATCTGTACCTGTTCAGCAGCCTTAAACGCCGTTTCTGCTGAAAGAAGGTTATTTCCCCAGTCTCCCTCATCGTCTCCTGAAACTCTCAGGTAGAATTCCCTGATATCATTCTGAAGATTATTGGTAAGATAAATAAATTTCGCCTGTGCAGTCTTATTTCCAATCATCTTTGGTGCCGGTGTAGAAGTCGGCAGTGGTGTCGCAGTTATTGGCATCACCGTAGGTGTCGGTGTTGCCATCGGAGTCGGTGTCACTTCCACTACATCACCGCCAGAGAATCCGCATCCTGCCATTGTCAATGCCATAGCTGCCGCTGCTGCCACAGCAATATATTTAGATTTATTCATAGTTTCAACCATCCTTTCTAAATTACATTACATTCAGATTCTGTCTTATTTTCGCGTCTATTATGCCACTGTTTTTTTTAAATGTCAAACCGGAGACTTAACCAAGAAAATTTCTTCCGGCAAAATATCCAAGGACAAGGATACCAAGAATGATCCTGTACCATCCAAATGCTTTGAAATCATGTTTCTTGATATATCCCATCAGGAACTTGATCGCAATAACAGAAACAAAAAATGCTACTACCACTCCTGTCACCAGTGTCAGAATCTCAGCAGGTGTAAAAGCAAATCCAAATTTTACCAGTTTCAGAAGACTGGCTCCGAACATGACCGGAATTGCCAGAAAGAAAGTAAATTCTGCCGCTACAGTTCTTGAAGTTCCAACAAGGATTCCTCCGATGATCGTGGAACCAGAACGAGAGGTTCCCGGAACTACGGATAACACCTGGAAAATACCAATCTTGAATGCAGTTCCAAAACTCATATCCTCAAGAGAAGTGCAGACCGGTTTTCTTTTCTTATTATAATTTTCAATCAGAATAAAAATCACACCATAAACGATCAATGCAATCGCAACAACTACATAATTATTAAATTTCTCTTCAATGATATCATTAAATGGAAGTGCTATCACAATGGTCGGGATACATGCAACCAGAATTTTAAACCACAGGATCCACTTATCTTTGTCACAGAACTTCCCTACAAATGTCAGCACAATGCGGGCAGCAGGATTCTTACGGGCCAACTGTGCCTTTTTCTTTTTGGGGATCTGTCTTATGTAAAATGGCCATAATTTTCCCCAGTACAAAACTACAACTGCCAGAATTGCTCCCAACTGAATGACTACCAGAAAAAATTCCTTAAACTCAGGCGTCATATCCATCTTAATAAACTCATCTACCAGGATCATATGACCTGTGCTGCTGATTGGAAGCCATTCTGTGATTCCTTCTACAATACCAAGGATCACGACTTTTATAAACTCCAAAACACTCATGTTTCTTTTCCTCTCTGTTTTTTATTTTTATTCAGTTATTTTTCTGAACTAATATAGTATATTACAGTTCCGGCGGTTCGTAAACCTTTCCTTTGGATTTTGACCAAACTTTGCTGCCGGAAGTAATTTCCTATAAAGTAAAAACAAAACCGGAGAAACATCTTCTGTCTCTCCGGTCTGTAAGTCCAGGATGCTGCCTGTCAACACATCCTATTTCGTCTTATTTCGTAACTGCTCAGTAATCTCACAGCTGCTTATTACATTTATCTTCCTGCGATGGTTGCAATATCAACCAGTGTCAGATTATGAAGGTCTGTATTCTCAAGACTGGTTACAAGTGCCTCTGCTGTATCCAGACTGGTAAGAACATTGACACCTGTCTCGATTGCGTTTCGACGGATCACAAATCCATCTTTCTGATGTTCAACTCCCTGAGGAGGAGTATCGATAACAACATCTATCTTATGTCCAAGGATAAGGTCCATAAGGTTCGGTGCCGGCTGCTCCAGCTTATTGGTACGGATCGCTTTGATTCCGTTTTCTTTGAGAACCTTTGCTGTTCCTCTTGTGGCATAGATACGATAACCAAGTGCTTCAAAACGTCTTGCGATCGGAACAACCTCTTCATGATCTTCTTTTTTGACAGTGATGATCATATTCTTATGTTTCGGAAGCTTGATTCCGGCTCCGATAAACGCTTTGTACAGTGCTTCATTGAAGTTTTCCGCAATACCAAGACACTCACCTGTGGATTTCATTTCAGGTCCAAGACTGATATCTGCGCCACGGATCTTCTCAAAGGAGAATACCGGCATCTTGATCGCGATATGCTTCGCTTCAGGCTGAAGTCCCGGTGTGTATCCCATGTCTTTGAGTTTGTATCCCAGAATAACCTTGGTTGCCAGCGGCACGATCGGAATTCCGGTTACCTTACTGATATATGGTACTGTACGGCTGGAACGTGGATTTACCTCGATGACATACACTTCTTCGCCGCACACAATGAACTGAATATTGATCATTCCGATTACGTGAAGTGCCTGAGCAAGGCGGCGTGTGTACTCAGCAATCGTGTTCTTTGCACTCTGGCTGATCGTCTGTGCCGGATATACAGAAATACTGTCTCCTGAATGGATACCTGCACGCTCGATATGCTCCATGATACCAGGAATCAGGATATCCTCTCCATCGCACACAGCATCTACCTCGATCTCCTTGCCCATGAGATATTTATCTACCAGGATCGGATGCTCCTGTGCGATCTGGTTGATGATTCCGATATATTCTTCTACGTCCTCATCGCTGACTGCGATACGCATTCCCTGTCCTCCAAGAACATAGGAAGGACGTACAAGTACCGGATAACCAAGCTCATTAGCGGCTTTTTTGGCTTCCTCTGCTGTAAATACAGTCTGTCCCTTCGGTCTCGGAATCTCACATTTCTCCAGAATCTCATCGAACAGCTCACGGTCCTCCGCAGCATCTACATCCTCTGCGGATGTTCCGAGGATCTTGACACCCATCTTCATCAGTGCTTCTGTGAGCTTGATCGCGGTCTGTCCACCGAACTGCACAACTGCTCCATCCGGTTTCTCAATATTTACGATGTTTTCCACATCTTCCGGTGTCAGCGGCTCAAAATACAGTTTATCTGCAATGTCAAAGTCGGTGCTGACTGTTTCCGGGTTATTATTTACGATAATTGTCTCATACCCTTCTTTTTCAAATGCCCAGGTACAGTGTACGGAACAGAAATCGAATTCGATACCCTGTCCGATACGGATCGGTCCGGAACCAAGAACAAGAACCTTTTTCTTATCCGGTGTAGCTTTTGCTTCATTTTCGGTGTCCGGTCCACCATATACAGAATAATAGTACGGTGTAGCTGCTGCAAACTCAGCTGCACAGGTATCTACCATCTTATAAGCGGCCGTGATCTTGTAACCCTGGCGAAGAGCCTTGATATCCGCCTCTGTTCTTCCGCAGAGGTTCGCGATCACATAATCCGGGAATTCCATGCGTTTCGCATCAAGAAGCAGTTCCTCTGTAAGAGGCTGAGTCTTCAGTGCCTGCTCCATCTCTACCAGGATCGCGATCTTGTCAATAAACCATCTGTCGATCTTGGTGATTCTGTGGATGTATTCTTTGGAAATGTCTCTTCGGATCGCTTCTGCGATCTTCCAGATACGACGGTCATCTACAACTGCCAGCTCATCGATCAGCTCATCCTCATCCAGACCTGTAAAATCATAAGACATAAGACTGTCTACATGCTGCTCCAGAGAACGGATTGCCTTCATAAGAGCACCTTCAAAGTTATGGCAGATACTCATAACCTCACCGGTAGCCTTCATCTGCGTAGTCAGTGTTCTCTTGGCAGTAATGAATTTATCAAATGGAAGTCTCGGAATCTTAACTACACAGTAATCAAGCATAGGCTCAAAGCTTGCATAAGTCTTACCTGTGATCGCATTCGGGATCTCATCCAGAGTATATCCCAGTGCAATCTTGGCTGCAACCTTGGCGATCGGATAACCGGTAGCCTTACTTGCCAGTGCAGAAGAACGGCTTACTCGAGGATTTACCTCGATAACACAGTACTCAAAGCTTTCCGGATGAAGTGCATACTGTACATTACATCCACCTGTAATTCCAAGCTCTGTGATAATGTTCAGAGCAGAAGTACGAAGCATCTGATATTCTTTGTCTCCGAGCGTCTGAGATGGTGCAACTACAATAGAGTCACCTGTATGGACACCAACAGGGTCAATATTTTCCATGTTGCAGACAGTGATACAGTTTCCTGCACCGTCTCGCATTACCTCATATTCGATTTCCTTCCATCCTGCGATGCAGCGTTCTACCAGAACTTCTCCTACTCGGGAAAGACGAAGACCATTCTCAAGGATTTCTCTCAGTTCATATTCGTTGTTGGCAATACCACCGCCGCTTCCGCCAAGCGTATAAGCAGGACGAAGAACAACCGGATAACCGATGGTTCTGGTAAATGCGACACCATCTTCTACGGTTGTTACCACCTTGGAAGCTGCAACCGGCTCACCGATCTTTTCCATGGTATCTTTAAATTCCTGACGGTCCTCTGCCTTCTTGATGGTTTCTGCTGTGGTACCGATCAGACGTACATTGTGCTCCTTGAGAAATCCTTTCTCTTCAAGTTCCATCGCAAGGTTCAGGCCAGCCTGGCCTCCAAGCGTCGGAAGCACACTGTCCGGTTTCTCCTTAAGGATCAGCTGTTCTACAACCTCCACAGTCAGCGGTTCAATGTAAACCTTATCTGCAATGTCTTTATCTGTCATGATCGTAGCAGGGTTGGAGTTCAGAAGAACTACCTCCATGCCCTCTTCTTTCAGAGAACGGCATGCCTGTGTACCTGCATAGTCGAATTCTGCCGCCTGACCGATGATAATCGGACCGGAGCCAATTACAAGAACTTTGTGGATATCTTTATTTCTCGGCATGATCTGTTCCTCCCATCATTTCCATAAATCTGTCAAACAGGTAACTGGAATCCTGTGGTCCCGGGCAGGCTTCCGGATGGAACTGCACGGTAAAGATGTTTTTGCCTGTGTAAGCCATACCTTCGTTGGTACCATCATTTACATTGACAAAAGCAGGTTTCGCAATACCTTTCTTCTCAAGTGCCTCCGCATCAACCACATATCCGTGATTCTGCGAAGAAATATAAACACGTCCCGTTGCAAGATCCTTAACCGGATGGTTTCCGCCTCTGTGTCCATATTTCATCTTATGTGTATCACCGCCTGTGGCAAGTGCCATCAGCTGATGTCCCAGACAGATTGCAAAAATCGGCACATCAGACTCATACAGCTTACGGATTTCTTCTATTATAGTGGTGCATTCCTTTGGATCTCCAGGTCCATTGCTGAGCATGATGCCATCCGGCTTGTCAGCGAGGATTTCTTCTGCCGGTGTCAGTGCCGGATAAATCGTTACCTGGCAGCCTCTCTCATTCAGAGAACGTGCAATGTTGCGTTTTGCACCAAAGTCCATGAGAGCAACCTTTGGTCCTTTTCCCTTGAGAACGTCTTTCTCCTGGCAGGTAACTTTCTCAACTACTTTTCCTGTTGTATAGGCTTTTAAACGGGGGATTATTTCATCTAAATTATAATTTTCATTGACTGTGATCATACCATTCATGGTACCTTTTTCACGAAGAATTTTGGTAAGAGCACGAGTATCAATACCTGCAATACCCGGTATATCATGCTTTTCAAGGAAATGCTGGATCGTATCCACGCTTCTGAAGTTACTTGGGATACGGGATAATTCACGAACAATAAAACCATCAATCCAGGGTTTCCTGGACTCCTGGTCCTCATAACAAATACCATAATTGCCAATCAAAGGATAAGTCATGCAGACAGCCTGTCCTGCATACGATGGGTCGGTCATTACTTCAAGATATCCTGTCATGGAAGTATTAAAAACAATCTCACTGATAACTTCTCTTGTCGAACCGATACTGGTTCCTTTAAACACATGGCCGTCTTCTAATATCAGAAATGCTTTCATATAATCTCCCTTTCTGTTTTTTATCTAAATCTTCGAGATTATATCATATGAATTTCACTTTTTCAACAGATTCCGGTACTAAAAATAATTCAGTTGCACTCAAAAACTTTTCTTCGGTGAATTGTTGCAGTTGAAAAGACAAACAAAAAAATTACACTAATGTTCAAATTTTCTCTTGACTTTTTGTGTTCTATGGGTTATGATAGTCAAGCAGTCGACGAGTGCGATTGATTATTATGAATGCAGGAGTGGCGGAATTGGCAGACGCGCAGGCTTCAGGTGCCTGTGGTCGCA
>ERZ1026880.984-NODE-984-length-13013-cov-6.495292_pt1 | contig 13013 bp, 11 predicted proteins | sample MGYA00380170_ERZ1026880 | MGnify/ENA primary metagenome ERZ1026880 (study PRJEB33269, sample SAMEA4719806) | human gut metagenome | biome: human-associated habitat; feature: organic feature; material: feces | place: Cameroon | collected 2013-10 ...
ATATTACATATTAAAGAATTATAAAGGAGAAGAGATGAAAATTTGTGTAATCGGAACAGGATACGTTGGATTAGTTGCAGGAACATGTCTTGCGGATATGGGAAACGACGTAATTTGTGTAGATAATGACTTAGAAAAACTTAAAAAATTAGAAGACGGGATTGTTCCAATATACGAACCGGGACTTGAAGAATTAATCAAGGCAAATGTTATGGAAGGTCGTTTAAAATTTTCGTCTGACCTCGACAAAGCAGTAAAAGAATCTCTCGTTTGCTTTATCGCAGTAGGAACTCCGCAAAGCGAGGACGGATCAGCCGATATGCAATACGTTATGGCAGTTGCTGACAGTATCGGAAAAGCCATTAACGGTTACAAAGTAATTGTTGACAAATCAACCGTTCCTGTCGGTACAGCAGACAAAGTTGCAGAAACTATCCGCAAACATTACGACGGAGAATTTGACGTTGTGTCAAACCCTGAATTTTTGAAACAAGGTGCAGCAGTAGACGACTTTTTGAAACCTGACAGAGTTGTAATTGGCTCAAATTCGCCAAAAGCAACCGCAATTATGCAAGAAGTTTACGCTCCGTTTTTCAGAACAGCAAGTCGCTTTGTAATTATGGACGTAAAATCCGCTGAAATGACAAAATACGCGGCAAATTCATTCTTAGCCGTTAAAATTTCTTATGCAAACGAAATCGCCAACATCTGTGAAGCTGTCGGCGCTGATGCAGAAATGGTACGTATCGGAATGTGTTCTGACAAACGAATTGGTTCTCAATTCTTATTCCCGGGACTTGGATACGGTGGAAGTTGCTTCCCAAAAGACGTTAAGGCTCTTTTAAAAACCGCAAAAGACAACAACTGTGGATTTAGACTAATTGAAGCCGCAGACGAAGTAAATAAAGAACAAAGAGTAATCTTTATCACAAAAATTCTTAACCGCTTCGGAATGAACTTAGCAGGCAAGACTTTCGGAGTTTGGGGCTTGACTTTCAAACCTAAAACAAACGATATGAGAATGTCACCGGCAATCACAATTATTAACGCATTGCTAGAATTCGGCGCAACCGTAAAAGCTTACGACCCGAAAGGATTTGAACAAGCCAAAACAATTTTCGGCGACAAAATCACTTATGCCAAAAGCTCTTATGATGCGCTAGAAAACGCAGATTGTATGCTACTTTTAACAGAATGGAACGAATTCAGACGTCCTGATTTTGACAGAATTAAAGACTTGATGAACTCACCAATAATCTTTGACGGAAGAAATCAATATGACGGCGAAAGACTTAGACAGCGCGGATTTGAATACCATTGTGTAGGCAAAAGAGGATAAAATCCAAAATTTGTCCATCACCGTCAACATAAAGACATAATTAAAAAGAGCCTCGAAAAAGGCTCTTTTTAAGTTCTATCTAACGATTTTCAAAGACTTATTCAAAATAGAAACCGTCCTCTTTAAATCTGTCAATAACTTCTTGCAACTGCTCATCAGAACATACATAAGAAAGTCTGAAAAATCCTTCACCGTGATCTCCAAAAGCGTTCCCCGGAACCAATACAACGCCGGATTTTTTCAAAACATCTTCGCAGAATTTGAAAGCAGAATCATATCTTTTCGGAATAGGCAACCATAAATAGAAAGTTGTATGCGGAACAGTTTTTTCATCAATATTCCAACCGAGTTCCTTGAAACCTTTTACCATAATGGCTTGTTTTCTAGCGTAACCCTTGTTGCCTTCTTCAATATACTTGTCGCCTTCTTCTGAATTCAATATTTCGGCACACGCCTTTTGAAGAGCTTTGAAAATCCCGTTATCAATAGTTGATTTACCTTTGCCAAAGCGTTGGATAACATCTTTGTTTCCGCAAACCCAACCTAATCTCCAACCAGTTACGGCGTAAGGTTTTGAGAAACTGTAAAATTCAATACCGATATCTTTTGCGCCTTCAAGTTCAAAAATACTGAACGGTTTTTCATCTTCTGCAAAATACAAATCCGCATATGCAGCATCTGACGCCAACAACACATTATGTCTTTTACAAAAATCAATTACAGATTGAACGTATTCACGGCTTGCCGAAATCCCCATCGGGTTATTAGGGAAGTTGATAAACAACGCCTTAATATTTTCAGGCTTGTAACCGTCTTTTATAATTTGGTTATAAATAGCTTCAACATCAGGTTGGAAGTTGTTTTCAGCTGTCAAAGGCATTGGATAAGCTTTTGCTCCGGAACATTTAATAAACTGTAAATATGAAGCATAGCAAGGATCCGGAACCATAATTACATCTTTTTCCAACTCTTCATGTTTTGGAGTTGTAATAAATCTAACCAAGTTTGCAATACCTTCTTTTGACCCGACAAGTGAGAAAATTTCTGTTTCAGGGTCTAATTCAACGCCAAAACGATTTTTCATTCTTTGTGCAATTGCTTTTCTGAAATACGGTTCTCCTTTCGGAGTTGAATACATGTGAATTCCGTCTTCATCAAGAATTTCTTTCAATCTGTCAAGCAAAGCTTTTGGAGGATTTGCAGTCGGAGCACCCATTGAAAGCGATATCGGAGCTCTATTTCGAGCAGTCAATTCATCTTTCATTTTTGCTGTTTGTTCTTTCAATCTAAACATAATGTACGTATCCAACGACATTACTTCTTCATTAAATAGTTTTTCTATATCCATAATTTTTCCTTTTCTACTCAGCTATCATTTGCATAGGGCCTTCCAAAGACGCAGTCACAAACTGCTTTGTATAAGGCGTATCTTGCCTCAACATATCCTCGGGAGTTCCCTCATAAACTATTTTACCATCATAAAGCATTATGACTCTGTTCGCCGTTCTTTGAATTGTCGACATCTGGTGCGTAACAACAATCGACGAAGCATGAGTTTCTTCTTTAAGACGAACAATATAATCCTCAATCAAAGTCGACGAAATCGGATCCAAACCGGCTGTCGGTTCATCATACAAAATTGTTTTTGGCTCAGTCACAATTGCTCTTGCAAAACTTACACGTTTTTGCATACCACCTGATAATTCAGACGGAAATTTATTTTCAATCCCTTTCAAACCAACAAGTTCCAATTTTTCAGAAACAATGTTTCTTATCTCTTTTTCAGAATATTTATTTCTTAAATCTTTTCTTTCATGAAGAGCAAAAGCAATATTATCAGCCACATTCAATGAGTCAAACAGCGCCGAATATTGAAAAACCATCGCAATTTCACCGCCTGTTGTCGTAATTTCTCCATTATCAGGAGTCAAAAGTCCACAAATAAGTTTTAAAATAGTACTTTTACCGGAACCTGAAAACCCAACAACAGCCAAAGTTTCACCATCTTCAACCTTAAACGAAATGTTGTCCAAAACTTTTCTCTCATCAAATGCTTTTGTTAAATTTTTAACTTCTATACTCATAATTTTATTTTACACCTTTAAAAGAAAAATGCTATTGCAAAAATCATATCCCAAATTACAATTGCAACAAATGACCAAACAACAGCCTTGTTTGTAGCCTCTCCAACGCCCTTTGCACCGCCTTTTGCGTAATACCCGCAAGAACAACTTATCAAAGATATTGTCCAACCGAAAACCAAAGCTTTGAGCAAGCAGACACCCAAATCTTTCATATAAATTCCAAGCCATGCGGAATCAAAGAAAGCTCGATACCCAAGTCCTGATGTTAAATTTGCCGTAATTGCACCTGCAATTATCCCAACAGCAGAAGCTATCAATACAATTGGCGGCATCATAAGAGTTCCTGCCAAAACTCTCGGCACAAAAAGATATTTTATCGGATTAACCTTCAAAACTTCAATTGCATCAATCTGCTCAGTTACCCTCATAGTCGCAATTTCAGACGCCAAAGAAGAGCCAATCATCGAAATTATTGCAAAACCTGACATAATAACTCCGACTTCTCGAACAATCAACATCGACATCAAAAGTCCGACAAAGTTGCTTCCTCCCTGTTTTACCATTTCCAAAGCAACCTGAGAGGCAACAATAATCGACGTCATTCCGACAATCGAAAGCGTAATCGGCAAAGAAGTTATTCCAAACCTATAACATTGTTCAACAAGTTCTTTAAAATCAACTTTGCTAAATAATAAAAATCGAGCTGTTTTCACTCCGTTAGTAGCAATTTCGCCAAGAGTTTCTACAAAACTTTCAAATTCTGTGAAAATTCCTGTAAAAATTTTGTAAGTTGCTGACTGTTTGTAATACTTTCTTAAACTGCTCATTTTTAGATTATACAAAAAATTTAAACATAATGCAATTTGTATAGTTTAATAACTTTTGTCTTATTCCTCAACCTGTTTGTTATAATCAATTGCTTGTTGACGCATATTTTGAATTTCGTTCACCTGCTCATCAACCTGTTGTTGAACACTTTTTGTATCAACCTTATTGTCTTGAAGTTTAAGCGAACTGCCCTTCAACGCATTCATACCAATCATAAACACAATTGCCGTAATAACAAGCCCGACAAGTAAATCAATCGCCCCAAAACCATTTTTCATATAAATCTACCTCAACCTATTCTTATGGATAAAAAACTTTACCGCTTCATCAGTTGTTTTAGGCGTTTTAAGAGCATCTTCCTCGTATTTGAGGTTAACCATTTTTACAAAAAATTTGTTGTAAATAGTTAATCCAAAATAAATTATCAATGATGACAAAACAACTCCGCCCATTGCAAGCCCAAACTTCACAACAGTCGTATGCAAAGCAGAAGTGTGGGTCTGTTCACACAAACCCACATTTGCTGTCAAAATTAATGTCAAAATTGTCGAAATAATCTTATTCTTCAACTTTTTCCTCTGAATTTTCTGCTTTTTCTTCTGTATCCTTAGTCTTTTTAGCTCGCGGTTTTCTTGTTTTAGAAGCTCCTCGATTAGGACGACGAGTACGTTTTGGCTTTTCTTCAACTTGTTCTTCTGAAGATTTTTCTACTTGTTCTGCCGGTGCCTCTGTTTGAGCTTTTTCATCTGTTGAAGCTACTGCTTTTTCAACCTTTTCAGTTTTTTCAACTGCTTCCTGCTCAATTACAGGTTTAATTTCTTCATTCGGTTTAAGAACAGTTTCCGCTGTTTCTACAACTTGTTCAGTTGCTTCTTGCGGAGCTTCTTGTTTTTTCTCAAACTTGCTCTTTCTTCCGCCACGTTTACGCTTGTTTTCACGTTTTTCAGTTTCCTGAGTTGCAACTGTAGACGGATTTTCAACTTCTACAACAGGTGCTTGTTGAATTTGTTGTTCTTCAACTACCTCTTGTTGCGGAGTTGGTTGATTTTGGTTGTTATTTTTATTGTTTTTGTTGTTCTTTTTAAAGTTATTTACAGGCAATTTCATTTTTGCAGCTTTTGCTCTGTATTCACCTTCTGCTGTCGGAGTTGCAAAGTTGAATTCGTTCATAAAGTAGCCTGTACCTTGACAGTGCGGGCATCTTTTTGTAAAGATTTCAGACAACGATTGACCTTGTCTGTGACGAGTCAATTCAACAAGTCCCAGATCAGAAATTTGTCCAACTTGCGGTTTTGCCTTATCTGGTTCAAGTGCAATTTCCAATTCTTCAAGCATAGCAAGCTTATCCGCTCTTGACATCATATCAATAAAGTCAACGATAATCATACCGCCGATATTTCTCAAACGAAGTTGACGAGCGATTTCATGGACAGCCTCAATATTAGTTTTTAAAATCGTTTCATCTTGTGTTGACGAACTTGTGAATTTACCACTGTTTACATCAATTACCGTCAATGCCTCTGTCTGCTGGATAAACAAGTAACCGCCTGATGGCATATTAACTTTAATATTCAAAGCCGCCTTAATTTCTTTGTGAACATCAGTTGCCACAAGAAGAGGTTCTGAGCCTTTGTACAAAGTAACTTGAACGTTTTTGTTCATGTGCCAGTTTTGCAAAATATTTTGAACTCTTTGCATTGCAAAAGCTGTATCTACAACGATTTCCTTAACATCTTCCGTACAAGCTTCTCTAATTGTTCTATAAAGCAAGTCTTGATCACGATACAAAAGGTTTGGAGGAGTCATAGTTTCAGACGCTGTAATAATATTATTCCATTTTTCAAGCAAAATTTCCAAATCTTCTTGAATATCAGCTTCTGACTGACCTTCTGCCTCAGTTCTGATAATTACACCGACGCCAACAGGCTTAATCAAACTTACAACAGATTTCAAACGAGCTCTTTCCTTGGAGTTTTCGATTTTTTTACTAATGCTGATTCCTGGTTCGTTCGGCATCAATACCAAAAATCTTCCCGGAAGACTAACTTCTGTTGTAACTCTCGGTCCTTTGTGACCTGTCGGTTCTTTTACAACTTGTACGATTAATTTTTGTTTTGGAGAAAGTTTGTCTTTCAAAGAGCCTTTGCCCATAACGTCTTGTGCGTGCAAAAAGCCCATTTTGTCAACACCAACGTCAACAAATGCCGCATCAATACTTGGCAAAATGTTGTCAACTGTTGCTAAATAAACATCTCCTAAAATTACATCTCCTCTTGAAATAAAGAAATCAGTAACTTTTCCACCTTCCATTACCGCTGCAATATTGTCGCGTTCGGCAATAATAATTCTTTTGTCAGCATTTTGTTGCTGATGATTTTTGTTGTTACGTTTTTCGTTTGCCATAAAAAATCCTTTATAATTCTTGTAAATCTTTATCAAAGAATCTGGTTCGCCTGATATCAAACGTTACACCTGATGCAATCAAATCCATCAAAACATCTGCTCTCAACGCGGGAATTCCTGCTTCAACTGTCCCATCTTCTTTGTTCACTGCTGATTGACCGGTTTTTAGTACTATGAACAGACTTTCTCCGTCAAACCTATATGATTTTATTGACTGTTTAATGTCTGTTTTTTTGAGTAAACCTTTTTTGTTTTTCTTCTCGATAAAAATTTCTTCGGAAGATAAAACTCTGTCCGTATTATATACCAAATCTTTAAAATCGTAAAGTGATTTATTAAAAATATCCACCTTATATTCTGCCCACTGTGCCGTAATATCAATTGCCGGAGCATTTTTTGCGATTTTTACAATACTTATAATTCTTGATTCTTTCGGAAGAACTTTTTCCAACTTTTCTTTTAATTCGTTTTCCGTCAAATCGTCAAACAATTCTACATCAACAAGTTCTCCGTCGCTTTCCGCAAACAATGGCAGTGCAACGCCCATAGAAACCTTCATTGACGGGTTATAGCCAAGCGAATAAACAATATCTAAATCAGTTCGAGCAAGTGCCTTAAAGAAAGTATTTTGCCAATCAAGGTGAGAAAAATATTTCAAAATTCCTGTTTTTGTCAACTTAATTCGATACTTGTAAACCTCTCTGTCATAACCGTTTACAGTTGTCGGATCTTTGTGCTCGATTTTCAAATTCTGAGCTTTTTCACAAGCCTTAAAAGGTTTTGCCATAACCTTATGCGTCTTTAAATTCGGACAAACTCCACAGTTTACACACTGCTTTTCGCAAGTAGGAACGATGTTTTGCCCCTCACCCTCAGTCCCTCTCCCCGAATGGGCGAGGGAAGAATTTACGGCAAGATTATACTCATTAACCAACCATTTTTTATCAATTCCTGTGTTAATGAAATCCCAAGGAAGTTCTTCATCTGTTGAAAACTGGTGTTTTGCAAGTTCAGCTAAGTCAAAACCTAACTCTTTCGCCGTTTCATGCCAGATATCTTCCTTGAAATACTCACCCCAAGCATCAAGATAACAACCTTTTTTATAAAGTGCCTCTATATACTTGCAAAGTGACTTGTCACCACGAGTCAAAACCGCCTCAATTTGCGAGATTACGTCCTCGTGATAATTGATTTTCAAACCTTTTATGTGCTTAGTTTTTTCTTTCAAATGTCTGATATGTTCTGAAACTTCTTTCAAATCCATCTGTCCGCACCACTGGAACGGAGTAAACGGTTTCGGCACAAAGATTGACAATGTACAAGTTATATCAAGCCCATGATTTAAGCCTTTTTCACGTTTCAAAAGTCTTGCACGATACTTAATTCGGTTCAAAAGTTCCGCCATCTCGTCCATATCTTCCAATGTTTCTGTCGGAAGTCCGCAAATAAAGTAGAATTTCACCCTCGACCAGCCGTTTTCGTAAAGAGTCAAAACAGCATTCAAAATCATTTCTTCCGTAATATTTTTCTTTATAACATTGCGGAGTCGCTGACTACCGGCTTCCGGTGCAAGTGTCATTGTTGATTTTCGAACACTTTGGACAAGATTTGCAAGTTCAAGATTAAAACCGTCAATACGTTGACTCGGAAGAGATACGGAGATTTTTTTGTCGTTAAAATCAACCGCAAGCTCTTTTATAACCTCATTAATATTTTTGTAATCATTTGAAGATAGCGAAAGCAAAGAATACTCATCATATCCGGTGTTTTTCACCAACTCTTTTGCGATTTTAATAATATCCTCAGCAGACCTTTCTCTAATCGGCAAAGTCACATGCCCCGGTTGGCAAAAACGGCACATTCTACCGCAACCACGACGGATTTCTACAACCGCCCTATCCTGAACAGAAGTCGAAAACGGTATCGGATAGGATTTCAAAGCCGTATCATAAGTTAATTGTGCAATTCGTTTATTAACTTTTCCACCAACAGATGCCGACCAACGACCGGCTTCCGGAGAAACCAAAGCCTTAATTCTCTCTGCTCTTGGCATTCCCTTAGTTTTTTCTAAAATTTCACAAACTTCTTTAAGCGTATCTTCGCCATCACCAATCATAAAAACGTCAATAAAATCAGCCATCGGCAAAGGATTAAACGCACAAGGCCCGCCTGCCATAACAATCGGATCGTCATCGCCTCTGATATCGTTGCGATATGGGATCCCTGACATTTCAAGCATTTTCAAAACTGTCGGATACGCAAGTTCATATTGAAGAGAAAAACCAACTGCGTCAAAATCTTTTAAATATCTTTTGCTTTCAACACCATAAAGCATTTTAGGCTTAAAATCAGCTTCCGGCGCATATGCTCTATCCGCAAACCAGCCTTCATGCTTGTTTACAGTATCATACAGAATTCTAACCCCAAGGTTACTAATCCCGATTTCGTACTTGTCCGGAAAAACAAACGCAAACTTAACTTTTGCATCATCAAAATTTTTGTTATACGACAAATACTCTCCACCCACGTACTGGTATGGTTTTACGCAATTATGTAATGCCTCGTGATTTTCTCTAAAAAAACAATTCATCTTTCTCTTCCTATAAAACTAATTCTTTATTTTATTATATGTTGAAAAACATAATATTACAAATTGTAAAGTTTAAAAGCAATAATTAAGCAATTTTCTCTAACAAATATTTTTTATAAATGTAAGGTTAGGTTAAAATTTTAAGGTTAGGAGAAAAATTATGGCAGCAGTTAATGGTTTTTTGGAGTTTGGTATTAATTTGGCAGAAAGATTTGCAAAAGAAACAGGCTCAGTCCAAAGATTAGTAAAAAAGGTAGCAATAGACGGTTCTAAAAACCCAGCAGTTAGGAAGCTTGCTCCCGGTGCTGCAAATCCTGTTTTAAATGTAGGTTACCTTACAAGGGCAGGAAATAATGCAAAAGGCAATTATACAGTTTTTAATTTAACAGTAAAAGACGGAGAAAAAGTTCTTAATCAAGGCATATTCTCTGTTGCGGAAAATGGTAAAGTTATAAAATATAGAACCGCATTAGGAGAAAATGGACAAAACCTTAGAGTACATGGTTTTTGGGACAAAAACCAACGTTATGCAGCTGATGATTGGCAATATTTAGCACAAAGAAAAGGTGATGATATACGTTTTTTAGCTGAAAGCGGTCAGAAATTTAGAACAGACGCCCATGTTAGCAGAAATTTTATTGGACAAACCGTTTCTGAACTAAAATCATTGGGTGCAAATGTCGCTTCTAATGCTAAAAATTATTTACAGTCATTAGTATAAATATAAAGTTGATGTCGGGGCAAATACCCCGACATCATTAATATGTTGATTAATGTATACAGTATGTTTTTCAAGCTTATAAATAACTTTTAAGACTTTTGACTAATTCATGCTATAATTTACCCAAAGGAGAGTTGGCATGTTTATTCAGAAAAACCAAGCAACAGGAAGACTTATTGTAAACCTATTTGGGCTTAGATTAAAATTTCATCTTCCAATTAAAACCAAACATGCAGATGAAAAATTCGCTAATTTGCTTTATGAACTGGCAGATTCGAGAACACTTGCAAATGTTAGATTGCCCAAGGTTTTAAACCTGTACGACTCACTTTATTCATTAATAAATTCAAACAAATCTATTGCACGTTTTGGAGATGGTGAATTCAAAATAATGATGGGCGAAAGTATTAATTTTCAAAAACACGACCCAAAACTTGCCAAAAGATTAGAAGAAGTTCTTCAAAACAACCTTGAAAACCTCTATGTCGGAGTTCCGGACGTTTTTGGCTACTGTGACAGCGATTATTTCAGACGCGTAATGGTTTCTTGCAGAGATTATTTATATAAATTCATGAACTTTGAAAACGTCTATCTTGATGCAAAAATCACACGTCAAGCTAATTTTGCAACAAAAGAACAAGGCGAAGATTATTACGCAAACCTCAAAAAAATCTGGCAAGACAAAGACTTAATTATCGTTGAAGGTGCCGGAAGTCGCTTGGGTATCGGGAACGATTTGTTTGCAAACGCAAAATCTATTGAACGCATAATTTGCCCGATAAAAGACGCTTTTTCAAGATATGATGAAATTTTAGAAAAATGCAAAACTTGCGACAAAGAAAAACTATTTATCCTAGCACTTGGCCCAACCGCAACAGTTTTGACATACGATTTAGCCCAAAGTGGGTACAGAGCAATTGATGCCGGACATATTGACACGATGTATGAGTGGTTCCTGAACGATGGGAAAAAGTGCTCAATTGAAGGTAAAATCGTGTTCAATGAAGAGCGAAAAGCCGACAAAATTCCTCATTGTAAAGACGAGAATTATTACAAACAAATTATTGCAAAATTTTGATAAGCTGAATGGCCGAATCCCCATTCATTGTCATATTATATAAATACATAGTCACTTAACCATGTTAACTTTTGTAACAACATGCAATTCATGTGGCAATATATAGTGCCTTATATACTTTATATATATAAGAGTATAAAATAAGAGGTAACTATCATGGGCAACTATGGAATAACAGGTTGGTCAGGCGGCGGCAGACGTCCGATTACAAATAATCTAAGAGCTGGACAATTCCGACAAATGGGAGTGCCTCGAAATGCTTCGTCAAACATCTTCATCAACAACAACTTTGGTTGTATGGGAAGCTACAATGGTGCATATTTTGATGGCTGCTGCAATAATGACAGCGGCATGTCAAAATTTGAAAAATGGATGATGGGGCTTGGCATTAGCGGCGGATTCCTAGGAGGTATCTTAGGTGCATTTGGCAAGGGTAAATCTGAAGGTGCAGGAGATACCGGTGAAACTAAAACAGATGAATTTGCCGGACTTAAAGAGCTATATAAAAATGATAAATTCACATTCTCAAAAGTTGGCAACGACTATTGTTGTAACACTGGTAATGGCATAATTACAGCTCCATCAATAGAAGAATTGAACAAAAAACTTATGGAACTAAAAAACAAATCAACTCAAGAACCTGCAACTACAACATCTGCACAACAAACAACTAAAGCAGCTGAAACACCGACAGAAACTACTGATGAATTTTTAGATAACTATAAAGATTCAGGTAATAGTCCTGTAAAAGTCCAAGGAACCGATTTGGCGGATTTGTTCAATAAAGTAAGTGGCGTTTACGATGATGGCAAGGACTCTAAAGGTCGAGATATCGGAGATTTTAAAACAGCAACAGCTAAAAATTATGATGCAAAAACAGGCACTGTTAAAATAGGAAATCATGAATATAAAGTTCTAAGTAAGCAATCTAATGGCTACTTGTATGTAGAAGATCTAAAACCAAGAGGCGGATCAAGCAACCCACAAGTATATATCGTTGAATTAAATTCAAGTACAGGAAAATATGAATTGCATCAAAGACCATTTGATGAAAACTGTAAAGGTGCTGGCAAAGGTGCACATTAGTTTTAAAAAGTCGGGATTAAGTCCCGACTTTTTGCATATTTACAACAAATAATTTAATGGTTATAATTAATTCAGATGTTATAGGAGGGACAAATGGTAAAAGTAGCAGTAGGTTCAGATCACGGCGGTTTTGAATATAAAGCAAAAATTATTAACTATTTAAAAGAACATAATTTTGAGTACGAAGATGTCGGAACTTTCACAAAAGATTCTTGTGATTATCCGATTATTGCTAAAAAAGTTGCCAACAAAGTTGTTTCAGGCGAAGCTGATAAGGGAATTTTGATTTGCGGAACAGGCATCGGAATGTCAATTACGGCAAACAAGGTTAAAGGAATAAGAGCTGCTCTTTGTTCTGACACTTTCTCCGCAAGAGCAACAAGAGCTCATAACAATTCAAATATTTTATGCCTTGGTGAACGTGTAATTGGAGATTGCCTCGCTCTTGATATAGTAGATGTTTGGCTTCATACAGAGTTTGAAGGCGGAAGACACCAAAGAAGAATTGACGAAATTGAATAGCTTACAAAATCGGCTAATAACCTTCTTTTTACAATTTAACTTTACATTCTGAAAAAAACTCTCGACATTAAGTTATGTTTATTATATGGTGGTTTTGAAATACTATCGACATATAAATAGAAAAGGAGATATAAAATGCAGGTTATATTGAAAAAAGATGTTCAAAACCTAGGCGAAGCAGGCGATATCGTTAACGTAAAAGACGGTTACGCAAGAAACTTCTTGCTTCCTCAATCAGTTGCAGAAGTTGCTACAAAAGGTGCTTTGGAAAACAGAGAAAAGAATTTAGCAAGAATTAAAGCTAAACAAGAAAAATTACACGCAGAAGCTCTTGAAACAGCTAAGAAAATTGAAGAATTTGC
>ERZ1026880.986-NODE-986-length-12987-cov-5.857408_pt1 | contig 12987 bp, 7 predicted proteins | sample MGYA00380170_ERZ1026880 | MGnify/ENA primary metagenome ERZ1026880 (study PRJEB33269, sample SAMEA4719806) | human gut metagenome | biome: human-associated habitat; feature: organic feature; material: feces | place: Cameroon | collected 2013-10 ...
GCCGACAATAGAGGCGCCTGCAGCCCAGGAACCTGCAGCTGCACCGACCGAGGAGACAGCACCTGCATCAGAAAATGCTACAGCTGAAACTCCTGAAGAAGATGCAACACAGGCGGAAGCTGAAAACCAGCAACTCACATGGAGCCAGGTTGTTGGAAATACAACCGTTAACGTAACCGCAGAAGCAGGAGCACTTCCTGCAGACGCACAGCTTTCCGTAACAGAGATCACTTCAGAAGACGAAGTAAAGGAAATCGAAAAAGCAGTAGAAGAAAAAGCGATCGAAGAACAGTTTTCCATCAAAAATATCTTCTCCTACGATATCAAATTCCTGGTAAACGGTACCGAAGTACAGCCAACCACTCCGGTACAGGTCAGCGTAGACACCCCGGAGATCACATCCAGCGAGAATGCAGCAGTACTGCATGTGGATGATAACAACGTAGCGGAAGACATGAAAGGTGCTGTTGACGGAGAAGGAAAAGTCGTATTTGATGCACCGCATTTTTCTAAGTATGTCATTGTTCAGAAAGGTGATTCGAAGGTTAACGTTACCATTGAATACTATGATAATACCCAGGATCCAAAGACTATGATATATGCAAGCAAAAAGGAATTATCGCCTGGGGAAAGCATAAGCAATTATGACATAGCTGATAACTGGAACATAAATTGGGCAGAGAAGAGTACTACAGATGGAAACTTCGAAAGAATATCAAATCTTGATGAAATCCAAGTTGTAAGCGATTGCACAATTAAGGTTTATTATACCCCTCAAGATAAGACGATTACAGGAAGTACTACATTTTATGACTATACTGTTAAAGCCGGCAAACTGGATTGGAGCTCTACATATTATTCATTTAACCAGTTGAAGAATGACAAGTCACCAGACGACATTGTTAATAATCAAAAACTTATTGCAGGCACGAATGATTCAAACGTTGGTCAAAATTATCCGGAGTATCAAAAGTATAAGATTAGTTTGAAGGATAGTAATAACGATACAAAAGATGCAAACTGTTACACTGGAGGAAGTAGTACAATTCCAGGATTGTTAAAAGAAATTGACGATAAGGGAAATGTAATATTCAATTACGCAGAACCAGGATTTTTTGTGGATAGCAATTATAGCATTCGATTCGGAGGAAGTATATTCGGTGGCGGTGAAACGAGAAATCTGAGAAAGGTGTATAAAGATTACACTCTGGAATTTAACCGAAAAGGTGATACTTATACACTTAATGGCGTAAGAAATAAAGATAACGGCTGGGTTACAGGCGCAGGAAACAATTTCTATCCGTTAGACAGCGTGCTACCTTCTTATGAAGAGAGTGAAAGAGGCCATAACTATTATTTCGGAATGCGATATGATGTCACATTCAAAATTGGTGATTATGTAGGACCACTTAATTACAAATTCACAGGTGACGATGATTTATGGGTAGTACTTGACGGTAAGAAAATAGTAATTGACCTTGGTGGTATTCACAGCGCAGCAGAAAAAAATGTTGATTTGTGGCAGTATATTGGTGATAAAGAAAATCTGACAGAAGCACAAAAACAGCAGAATCATACATTGACAATTCTTTACATGGAACGTGGTGCAGGCGCATCTAATTGTGAGATGAAGTTTACTCTTCCATCAGCGAAGATACAGCAAGTCGATAAAACAAAGATGACAAACATTTCATTCTATAAAACAGATGCAGCTGGAACCGGTCTTTCCGGTGCACAGTTTACATTAACGAATGACAGCACAAAGACCACAATGTATGCAGCTTCCGAAAGTGATGGATTGGTTCAGTTCCAGCAGCTCGTAGCCGGAACCTATACATTAACAGAAACACAGGCACCAAAAGATTATGTTACGCCAACAACCTCATGGAAAGTAAAAGTAACTACTGATAGTAGTGGTGGTTTAAGTGCAAGGATATACCTGGCAGATGGTAGAACAGAACTGGGAAAGCTTACCAGTGTTGGATACCAGATTATCAACTCAGCAAGCACACCAGTACAGCCTCCAACACCGGGCATTGTTGAAACAAAGAAAGAACTGTCTCATGAAAAGTATATTGCTAAGAATGATGAAGATGGTACATACAATCTTACATTAAATGTTTCAGGTGCAGTTGGAAGCGAGTCCTATGCGAATAAACTGGATGTACTGTTCGTGATGGATACGTCGAACAGTATGGAACGGGCTATGAATTCAACGAATAGAAGTAGTCGTTTCGACAATCAGCAAAAAGCTGTAGAAGATGCTGTTGCCAAATTGAAAAGCAAGAAAAATGTAGATGCTCAATTTGCAGTTGTGTCGTTTGATACACAAGCGGGTATCGAAACAGAGTGGACAAAGGACTCGATTAAATATCCCACCGGAGTTGGAAATTATTCGGGTTATAACAAAAAGGCCGGTGGAACAAATTATGAAGCAGGATTAATAAAAGCAAAGGAATTGCTTGATAGAGGACGAACTGATGCAACAAAAATAGTTGTATTTCTGTCAGATGGTGATCCAACCTTCTACTACAAAAAGGATAGCCAAGGTAATATAACTGGAATTGGTGGTGGTGACGGAAATAGCTATAGTGATACAGCAATGACCAATGCCCAAACTCAACTTAGCAAAATGAGTATGAACTACTTCTACACAGTCGGAGTTGGTCCTAAAGATAGTTACGATCATTTATCAAATCTGATCAGCAGTGCTCCGATTGGAACAGTAACCGGCAGTTACAACGGTACAGATTCAAGTAATTTGAAAAATGCTTTTGATTCAATCATCAGAGATGCTACAGATCTTCTTTGTACAGAGGTAACTGTAACCGATACGTTGACCGATGAAGTTGAGTTGGCTGATCAAGAGTTACAGGTGGTTGTCAAAGATGAAACTGGAAAGGTTATCAATAAGCTGAAAAATGCTTCAGGAAATAAAGTAGACGTATCAGACATTATAACTACCCAGACAAAAAAAGACTCAGATGGTAAGACTCAGATTATTATGCAATTTGAATCTGACTATAAACTGGAATCAGGTTACACATATTATGTAACAGCAAAAATCCGGCCAACAACAAAAGCCTATCTGGAGTATCAGAATGGAAGCTATACAGGCATTGGTGATAAAAATACAGACGAATATCTTGGTACAGGCAAAAAACCTGGAAATGATACTAGGAATAATGGAACATCTTCAGAACAAAATGGATTCTATTCAAACGTATCAGCTAATGTAACATACAAGTACAATAACAAAACATATACGAAACCTTATGCGAAACCTGTTATACAGGTAAATGACAGTACAGTTTCTCACACAGTGGATAAGAAGTGGGAAAATGACTCAGATAAAGTAGCAGTTGCTGTCGAGTTGAAGGCCTATGTAACAGAAGCGGCGGATTCTAAAATAAGCGTTGATAATCCGAAGTATCTTACCAGTGAAGATGTAAAAACTCTTCCGATGTCCATGGAAGTTAATTTGTCAGAAACAAACAATTGGACACATACGTGGGAAAATCTTCCAACTAAATACTTCTACGAAGCTGCGGATGGTAGTATCAAAGAAACAGATATCCATTACACAGTAGAAGAAGTCCAGACAGATGCTACAAAGGCATTTTATGGTCAGGTTACTGAATCAAATGATGGAAAGACCACTACGATTCTGAATAAGAAGAAAGATCAAGAGGATAAGCCGTTTATTGAAGTAACCAAAACGTTTGAAGGACTTACAAAAGCACAGATTCGAGAGTTGGCTAATCCAGAGAATCCATATACAATTACATTGATTCATACTGATACAAATACGTCTAAAACGCTTACAATGAATGCAGGTGAATTAAACGATATACTTCAAGGTAATGATGAGGAAAAAGTATGGACATACACCTGGAAATTGGAAGATTATTTGGATGGCACATACAAAGTCAGCGAAAGTAATTACAGTAAAGAAGGATACGATGTAACCGTCACTGTCAATGGACAACAAGTTACAGATTGGACTGATTTTTCAGTAGGTACAAAGCAAGCAACAATAAGCGAATATAAACAATCTGGAAAGACTACTCCGTGTTCACCAAAAGAGTTTACTATAGGCAAAGTTAATTTAATTGTTGCAAAGCTCACTGCGAACGAAGGATATTTTGTGTGGACAAGCACACCGGTAAGCATCAGTGAACGTAAAGAGATAGTGAAATTGATAAATGATAAAATCGTTGGAATCAAAGGAATCGGATTTAGTCCAGAAGCAGAATTACAAAAATGCTATTTCTATAGTGGAAATGGAATAGAAGACACGTTGGTATTCAGAAATGGTGAAATCAAGTATGACGGGCAGAATAAACTTACGTTTGATGCATCAAAGCAGTGGACAATGTTTGCAGCTGGAACGTACACATTTAAAGAAACACAGAACGCTGAGATTCAGATCACGAATACTTATTCAGAGCAAACTGCAGATTTAGATTTGATTAAGACTTCAGAAGCCGGAACAAAATTTGATGGTGCAGAATTCAAGCTGTATAAGAAGAATGATAAGGGAGTATATGAACTTCAGAAATTTGAATATACAGATGAGTCTGGAAGAAATCAGACAAGAGAAACCATTCAGGTAATAAATACCGGAGGATCAGAAGCTGAACTTAAAAATCTTCAGTCTGGACAGTACTATCTGGAAGAAGTAAAGGCACCGGAAGCTTGTATGTTGTTAGCAGACAAGATTTATTTCAAACAGGAAAAGGGTGTAATTACTTTAACAGATAAGAATGGAAACCCACTTTCAAGTATACCTAAAATGTGGAATCTTTCGGACACAAATGGAAAATATACTCTAACTGTTAAAAATGAGATTATCTACGATCTTCCATCCACCGGACACTCCGGAATCTTCAACATCATGATGAGTGGAATCCTGCTGATGTTCGCAGGCATTCTAATCATATACAAGATGAAAGGCAAGGAGGTGCTGAAAAATAAGAAACCTTAATATTTCAGTGGCCTCCAAGCCACAACAATGATTTCCAGTGCAAATAAAAGGAGAAAAGGCACTGAAAATAAAAGAGAGGAAATAAAAAAGAAAAGGAGAAAATCATATGAGTAAAGTGAAAAAAATTTTATCAGTGATTATGGCGATGGTAATGGTACTGGCGATGAGCGTACCGACATTCGCAGGAACAGTAACACCTTCAAAGATTACAGTAAACAATCTGGATGCAAAGGCCACTATTACCTGGTTACAGATTATAGAACCAAGCCAGTCTACTGCAACAGGTTGGACATTTACTAATGGAGCGTTGGCTGAGTTCCAGAAAGTTACAGCATTCAGTGGATTAGATGAACAGCAGATTCTTTGGAAATTGATTAAATATGCTGACAAAGATAATAAAGTGACTGTGCCAGCAGGTACAACAGCGGCAACAGCAGCAGATTTCCAGGCTGCAATGGTACATGTAGAGAAGAATTTGGGAAACTCATATACGGCTAATGACGTAAAAGGTAATGAAATTACAGCAAATAAAGCTGGTGTTTATGCTATTAAAGCTACAACTACAGATACAGCTAACTATGCATATAGCCCGATGGCAGCATTTGTATCTTTCAAACCATATACAACTGCTCCTACAGCATTAGATAATGCAACAGTAAACGCAAAAAGAACGACAATTAAAATCGAAAAAACAAGTTCTGAAACTGATGGTGTAGTAGAGATCAATAAAGAAGTTGAATATACAGTAACTACAAACGTTCCGTATATTTCAGATAATGTAGCAGATAAAGACGTTAAATACACTATCACTGATAAAATTACCGGAGCAGAGTATAGTGCGAAGAATGGTACACTGGATGTCACAGTGATATTAGGCGATGGAGAGGCTGCGAAAACAGAAACACGTCAGGTAACTGTTAAAACTGAAACTGAACCAGCAGGACAGAGTTTTGTTTTAGATTTGAGTGATATCGCAAAAAATAGAAACAATGCAAACTTATCACTTGTTATTAAATATAAAGCAATTGTTAAATCTGAAAAAGTAGAAAATACCGTTGTACCAAATGATGGAAACCATACTTTCACACCAAAAACAAATACTTTGTATACGGCAAAAATCACAATGACAAAAACTGGTGATGCAAGTGCTAAGTTAGAGGGAGCAGGATTTGTTGTTTACAGGGTTGATGGCGAAAAAACATATTATGCATTAGTTGTAAAAGATACCTCCAAGTCTAACAATGAATACGTTGTGACAGGATGGACAGAAAACTTTGAAAAAGCAAAAGCAGAGAACAATCTGGTTATGACAGACTCAGAAGGTAAAGTTGTTGTAAGAGGTCTTGATGACTCTTATACATATAAGTTTAAAGAAGTTAAGGCACCAGAAGGCTACTCTGTTAACACCGATGATTCTAGTGCAACATGGGATACAGCAACAGATGAAAATCCACAGACACCAGACAAACGTACTGGTACAGCTAGCATGACTGATACAAAACTCTCCGCTCTGCCATCCACCGGTGGTATCGGTACAACAATCTTCACAATCGGCGGTTGCGCTATCATGATCGTAGCAGCTGGTCTGTTCTTCGCAACAAGAAGAAAAACTCAGAAATAATTAACAATAAGGAACCCCGTACACTCTTGTGAGGAACGGAAGAACCCATGAAAACGGGGCGGCTCGCCCGCCCCGTTTTTGATAAAAAAGCATGACAAGACAGCATATAGATATAGCATTAGAGTTGAAACAAGATACAACAGTAAGGAGAGCCCGGATGAAGAAAAAATTATCAATTGTATTAGCAGGAATTTTGTTTTTAGCCGGTTTGTCCTTGTTGCTGTATCCGCTGGTGGCAAACCAGTGGAATAACTACAGACAGAGCCGACTGATCTCGGAATATGAATCTGTAGTAAAAGACGAATCAAGGAAAGGAACCATCAATTATGAAAAGGAATGGGAGCGGGCCAATGCGTATAACCAGTCTCTTCTTCCAAGCATCCTTCCCGATTCTTTCGCAATCGCAGCAGCATCCGATAAGCCCGGTGAGGAATATATGTCCTGTCTGAACATCCTGACAGATGAGATGATGGGATATGTGGAAGTGCCGAAGATCAATATCAAGATCCCGATCTTCCACACCACTTCGGAAGAAGTACTCAGCAAAGGAGCCGGTCATCTGGAAGGAAGTTCCCTTCCGATAGGTGGAGAGAATACCCATTCGGTAATCTCTGCACACCGTGGTCTTCCAAGTGCCAGTCTTTTCACAGACCTGGATCAGCTGGAAGACGGAGATCATTTTCTGATCCGTGTACTGGATCAGACACTCTGCTACGAAGTGGATCAGATCCATATCGTGGAACCGGAGAATACCAGTGATCTGGCAGTGGAGCCGGGACAGGATCTGGTAACTCTTCTGACCTGTACTCCATATGCGGTCAACACGAAACGTCTTCTGGTAAGAGGGCATCGCGTACCGTATGAGGAAGAGACGATCGAGAAGGAAGAGAAAGAATCTCCGATGAGTCTCTATACCAACTATCTGTTATGGGTAGTGGTGGGGCTTGCAGTAACCGCAGTGCTGATCATATTCTTATGGCAGTACGACAAACGGCATAAGAGAAAAAGGAAAGAAAAACAGGCAGCAGCAGGTGGGGCACTAAAAGATGCCTCTGACCGGAAAGAGGAAGAGAGATGAGAAGAAAATTATCGGGAATTCTCTTTGGTCTGCTGTTTCTGGTAGGATTTGGGATCCTTGCCTACCCCACGGTATCCAATCAGTGGAATACGTACCGGCAGAGCAGGCTGATCAGTAATTATGAACAGGCGGTCAGCGATATGCAGCCGGAGGATTACACGAAAGAGTGGGAAGCGGCGAGAGAGTTCGACAGTACTCTGGTACAGAATAATATATATGGTGATGTGTTCGGCAGTGATGATGTGGACATGAAGGACACAGACTACTGGAAGGTTCTGAATGTGGCAGGTGATGGCGTGATGGGGTATCTTTCCATCCCGAAGATTAATATCAAACTTGCCATCTACCACGGAACCGCGGAGGATGTTTTACAGACGGGGATCGGTCATATGAATGGCACATCCCTTCCCATCGGCGGAGAGAGTACCCACAGTGTACTTGCCGCTCACAGAGGTCTTCCGGCAGCCAGATTATTTACGGATATTGACCAGTTGAAGCAGGGGGATATGTTTTATATCCATGTACTGGATGAGACGATGGCCTATCAGGTAGACCAGATTCTGGATATGGTAGATAAAGATGATCACGAGACACTGGAGGAGGCACTGCAGATCCAGGAGGGGGAAGATCAGGTGACCTTATTCACCTGTACCCCATATGGTGTCAATTCCCACCGGCTTCTGGTCCGGGGAACGAGAGTTCCGTATAACGGTGAGGAGGAAGTGGAGAGTACACCGGTGGACAGCATGTTACGTGCCATCCAGAATTATTATATGTTATACTTAATCTTAGGATTAGCAGTGACACTGCTTGTGATACTGATCATGAAGTTCCTGTTTGACCGGAAGAATAAGAAACGCTCCGGTAAGACGGATGATATGTCGAAGGAGGGATAGAGGTGACTATGAAAAAGAGAATAAAAACCGCAGGGGCACTGACCCTTGCAGCAATAACTGTTTTATCAGCAGCCGGTTTATCCAGTGTATATGGTGCTCTCGGAGTAGAGACAGATAAGAAGTGTTCTCTTACATTTACATTGGACGGCACGGAGTTCGATGAGCTTCGTAGCCTGGAGATTCCGGTAGATGTGTACAAGGTAGCGGACATTACAGAAGAAGCAGTGTATGACACTACAAACTATACAGATTTTGCTGATCTGGGACTGGAAAATGTGAGCAGTACTACCAACGCAGAGGAATGGGCACAGATGGCAGAGAAGGCCATGGAGACTGTAGAGGATAAGAAAATTGCACCAACCGAAAAGGTAAAAGTTACCAAACCGGAAGGCGAAGCGGAATCCACCGGTGTTATTAACAACCTGGAGACCGGTATGTATCTGGTACAGGCCGAAACCGTGCAGACCAGTGAGTACACCTATGATTTTACCCCATATCTGGTATCTCTTCCGAATAACTATTATTCCAAAGAGAACCCGGACGATACCTGGGAATACGATGTGACAACCGGTATGAAGCCGCAGCAGACACAGCGTTACGGAGATCTGGAGATCGTCAAGGATCTGACAGAGTACAATGCTTCCCTTAAGGATGCACTCTTCGTCTTCCAGGTAGAAGGCACCAGAAACGGTGAACAGGTCTACAGTGATGTAGTTTCTATTAAGTTCAACCAGGCAGGTAAAAAATCAGTCCTGGTGAAACATCTTCCGGCAGGAACAAAAGTTACTGTTAAAGAAGTGTATGCAGGCGGAAGCTACAGCAATACTTCCGGTGACACACAGGAAACAGTGATCGTTGCCGAGGGAGTTACAGATAATCCGGCAAGCGTCAGCTTTACCAATACGTACAACGGAAAGCTGATTCCGGGAACCGGTATTGTGAACCATTTTGAGAAAAAGAACGGCGAGTGGGACTGGGAACAGCAGACAGATGAACCCGCCAGTGCCAATTAGGGAAAGGGGTGCAGGATATGAGAAAATTAAGTAAAAAAAGTCTTTGCCTTGCAGCCGCAGCCCTGACACTGACAGCGGGGATCAGCGCAGGAACAGCGATGGCGTATTTTACCACGTATGCGGAGGCTTCCGGTAATGTAACCCTGAATATGGGATTTACGGAGACAAAGCCTACAGAGGAATTCAGTAACTGGACCAAACATGTGACCGTGAAGAATACCGGTGATTTTGCTTGTTTTGTCCGTGTAAAAGCACTGGCAGGAGAAAAATATCAGGATGGCCTGCAGTACAGTGATTCCGATGGAAAGTGGACACCGGGAGAGGAAGGCTATTATTATTACAGTGAGCCGGTCGCTCCGGGAGAGAGCAGTTCGGTTCTGGATATTAAGATCGACAGCAAGGATACAGAAGACAGTTTTAATGTAGTCGTCGTTCAGGAATCCACAAAGGTTTTATATAATGAAAAGAACGAACCGTATGCTGACTGGACACAGATCGCTGATACCAGCGAGACAGCCGGAGAATAGGAGGGTGAGAGATGAGTAAGAAAAAGAAAATGCCCCTTGGGGGACTGACCGTGGCTCTTCTTTCCGCTTCTGTGGTATTGCTGGCAGGAAGTACGGTGGGAAGTGCCAGAGCGGCATTGACTTATTACAGTGAGAACTATGGTGCACAGGTAGAGGTTTCCAATATCGGTGTCAGCCTGGTGGAAAATGACAAAGTGATCAGCAAGAGAGATTACGCATCCAACGGAAAATGGGATGAGGCAACAGGTGATCTGTTGACAGGTCTGAAAGAAGAAAAGATCGTACCCGGAAAACAGTACGATGAAGCAATCAAGGTGACAAACAGTGGTTCCATCGACAGTTATGTCCGTGTGATCCTGAAGAAGAGCTGGACGAATAAAGAGGGTGTGAAAGATACCACTCTTTCCCCGGATCTGATCGATCTGAATCTGAAAGAGGGAAGTGGCTGGATGATCGATAAGAATGCATCTACAAAAGAGAGAACCATTCTTTATTATACAGGTATCCTTCCGGCAGGAAAAAGCACACCGGCACTCAGTGATACGCTGACCATCGATGGCAGCATCGCTACCAAGGTAAAACAGGATGTCACAGAAAAAGACGGTTATAAAACCATCACCACAACCTATGCCTACGATGGTTATAATTTCCAGCTTGAAGCCGAAGCAGATGCAGTACAGACGCACAACGCACAGGATGCCATCAAGAGTGCCTGGGGTGTGGATGTAGACGTAGACGGCAATGGCAATATCAGCTTACGATAGGAGGTGCAAAATATGAAAAAGAAAATTTTGTGCCTTGCCATGGCAGCGATCATGGCCGTAGGCATACATACAACAGCATTTGCAGAGACCTTGCAGGGAGGTTCTGACTGGAAGGTAGAATTCAACGGTTCCAAGATGAGCAGTAATTTTACTTCCGCAGACATGAAGAAAGATATCTTCCAGTTACAGCCGGGAGATACCATGGAACTTCAGGTAGGACTGAAGAACACCAGTGAGAAAGATGCAGACTGGTATATGACCAACGAAGTATTAAAATCTCTGGAAGACAGCCAGAGCATCGCAGAGGGCGGCGCATATGGTTACAAGCTGACTTATGTGGGACCGGATAAGAAGGAAACCGTATTATATGACAGCGAAACCGTAGGCGGCGAGGATGCCACGAAGGGTGAAGGTCTTCACCAGGCTACCGATGCACTGGAGAAGTATTTGTATCTGGATCGCCTCTCCAAAGGTGATGTAGCTTCTGTGCATCTGACAGTAAAGCTGGACGGTGAGACACAGGGTAATGATTATCAGGATACACTGGCAAGTCTCCAGATGAGCTTCGCAGCCGATCCGGTGACGGTGACAACTGTGACGAAGAAGGGCGAAGATAAAGTTGTTAATAAGACAGTGACCAAGACAGTTACAGCACCTTCGAAGAATGTTGTGAGATCCCCGAAAACAGGTGATACCACTCAGATCCTTGCCATCAGTGCAGTAGCGCTGGCAAGCGGCGTGATTCTTCTGATTCTGGCAGTGGTACTGATCAAGAAGCGAAAAGAGGAGAAAGGAGAGGGTCAGAGATGAAAAAAATGTATAAGATAGCCACAGTTCTTCTGGCCTTTTGTTTTCTGCTTGGATCAGTTCCTATGAGTGTTAAGGCAGAGGATTATACGTATAAAGTAACAATTTACAGCGGCAAACAGGGAACATTTACAGGTATACCGGGAAATCTGGTAAAAGGAAATAATGCTACAGTTTCTATTAGTGATGATAAGAGTGCTATTGTAATAGACAAGCTGAATCCGAAAGATCCAGTGAATATGTCAGAGATATTAACCTCAGTTTCACTGGGTAGCAATAGCAAATATTATGTTCGCGGAATCAAGGAAAGCGGACGCGATAATAGTGAAAAACTGGCAGAGCTCTCATTCAAGGTGAAAGAAGACCAAGAATACGTAGTAGCATACGGAATCAAAGGCAATCAGGTAGCCTACACCATCAATTACCAGGATGCTAACGGCAACAAGCTGGCGGACAGCCAGACCTTCTATGGTAATGTAGGTGACAAACCGGTGGTTGCATATACCTATATCGACGGTTACACACCGGAGTACAGAAACCTGACCAAGACCTTATCTGCTAATGCAGCAGAGAACGTGTTTACCTTTAATTATCTGCCATATGAGACCGTAACCGTGACAACACCGGGACAGACCATCACCAACACCACCGAGCAGACAGTTACCGTACCGGGAGGTACAACAACTACAACCGGTGGTACTACCGGAACTACCGGTGGAACTACAGGCACAACCGGTGGCACAGGAACCAATGCCAATGGCGGTAACGCAGCAGGCACAACCACCGGAAACGGTGATGCACAGGGCACAGATGCCACAGGTGGAACCGGCAATGGCGGACCTGGCAATGTAACAGATAATCAGGGAACAGAAGGCACAGAAAACGGCGGAACCACCCAGGATGCACAGGGTAACGAAGACACCACCACAATCGGTGATGAAGATACACCAAAAGCAGACCAGGATCTGAAAGATCTGGACGATGAGGATGTACCGAAGAGTGACAAAGACCTGGATGGCAACAAGAAAGTAAAGAAGAGCCTTCCTCTGGTAGCCGGCGTTGGTATCGGCGTAGCAGCACTTGCAGCACTTGCAGCAGGTATTGTGATTGTCAGAAAACGTGTACACAGATAATCAGACAGTGGAAAGAACAGTGAGACTGCTGTATGGAGTAAAAACAAAACTCCATACAGCAGTTTTTTTGTTGTTCACACAAATCAAAGTCTCGAAGGGTATTCTATTTTGTATAAAATAACATATAAAGAAGATTTGCTTTCTTTCACGTAATGTATTAT